>Ga0316190_10000396_pt1 | contig 29423 bp, 24 predicted proteins | sample Eddworburrow2_MG_FD_204929 | JGI IMG/M metagenome (GOLD analysis project Ga0316190, IMG submission 204929) | Coastal sediment microbial communities from Maine, United States - Eddy worm burrow 2 | ecosystem: Environmental > Aquatic > Marine > Coastal > Sediment | place: USA: Maine | collected... | reverse complement strand
TGGACTTCAGCCGCCTCCTTACGGGCCACCGCCAGCTGCTCATCCACCGCACCCTGATCGGCCATCTGGGCCTTGGCATCATTGAGCTCGGTCTCCAGGCTAGAACGCGCACTCTCCAGTTCAGTCAGCTGGGTGGCCTGCTCCTCCCGCGCCTTTTCCAGCTCGGTGATCTTGGCCTCAAATTCGGCCTGGACTTCAGCCGCCTCCTTACGGGCCACCGCCAGCTGCTCATCCACCGCACCCTGATCGGCCATCTGGGCCTTGGCATCATTGAGCTCGGTCTCCAGGGCAGAGCGGGCACTCTCCAATTCAGTCAGCTGGGTGGCCTGCTCCTCCCGTGCCTTTTCCAGCTCGGTGATCTTGGCCTCAAACTCGGTCTGGCGTTCCGTGGCCTCCTTACGGACCGCCGCCAATTGCTCATCCACCACGCTCTGGTCAACCAGCTTAGCCTTGGCCTCGCTCAGTTCGGATTCCAGCGCGGAGCGAATCTCCTCCAGTTCACCAAGCTGAATAGCCTGGGTCTCATCGGCGTAGCGTTGTTTCTCAAGCTGTTCCGTGGCCTCCCTGAGCTCATTCTCCATACTGGTTTGCATGCCAAGCAGCCCTTTTATCTTGGCCGCCTGCTCATCGCGCAGCTTTTTCAGGTCAGAAAGCTTGGCATCCCGCTCCTTTCGTTCCGATTCCAATTCCCCAAGCCGCTCTTCCCAAAGCTCAAGTGCCTGTTCAGCATCTACCATGCTCCGCTTCGCAGTCTGCTCAGCTTCCACCAAACGAATCTGGAGGGACTTCACCTCAGCCTCCATCTTTTTGTTCTTTGCCTTTAGCGCCTCGATCAGCTTTTTCGCCTCGGCACTGGCCTGGCCACCAGGCCTCAGCTCAACTACCTTGTCACCTTGTGACTCCTCATCCTGGGTGGGATTTCTGACCTCATCCGGTACTGCCTTAATGCCGTTTTCCAGGGTATATACCTCAAAACCATGCTCAGTCAGCAGAAACGCCGCCACGGAGGACTGGCCACCATCATCGCAATAGACGACATGACGTTTAGCTGGATCCAGGGCTGATGATTCAAAACGCAGAGTATTGAGGGGCATATTAATAGCGCCCGGAAGGTGGAATGACTTATGCTCCTCAGGGGAACGCACATCCAGCCAAACACCACCGCCATCAACGAGGGTCTTGGCATCCTCATAACCGGTTAATCTCGCCATAGGCGCCTTAACCAGTTCGACAAAATCTTCCTTACTCAAACGCAGCAGCACCCCATCGGTCAGCATGGTGATACTGCCACCCCGCGGGTTATCTGAGATCAGGGCCTCTTCACCAAAGCTGTCGCCAGGGCCCAGGCGGGCAAGCTCCACCGTCTCACTGCTGTTAGGCAGAGTACGGGTAACGGAACACTCCCCTTTATTGATCATATAGAAGTAGTCACCCTCTTCCCCCTGGATGACAATGCGTTCATCCGCCTTAACCTCCACCTCCTGCATGCGGATCATTACGCTCTGGATATTGCCTGGTGGGATGTGCTGAAACACTCGTGAGCTCAGCAATTGGCTCATCCAGTCATCGCCAGCTTCCGCCTCAAAATCATCTACTTTGAAGGCATCCTGCCGGGTGTTCTCTACCATCTCACCCAATTTACGGCTATCAATCCTTATGCACTCAACCTTGGTTTTGGCGCGGCAGGCCAATTCACGGGGCAATCGATGGGCCAGGGCAAAACTCGCGGCTTCAGTACCCATCTCGATGGTATCCACGATCTTACGACCGGAAAGCAGATCGACCTTGCCGCTTAGCAGATAGACATTCTTGGCCTCCGTATCCCCCGCCTTAAAAAGATACTCACCCTTCTTAAGGGTTTCCACATCGGTCTGCTCAAGCAGTTGTGCCAGCTCTTTTTCAGGCAGGAGATTTAGCGGTACCAGCTGTTTCAGCTGATCCAACTGATTTGCTACAGCCTCAGCGGCCATTAATTATTCTCCTCATTGAACAACCTCACTCTCCCCCTGCCTCATCTTAATCGTCCCCCCACCACAGAAAATACGTCAGTGCCTATAACATACTATAGGGAATCATCGCCCTAAAAAGAAATTTCAGGCTCTTTTGCTATCGGCATCTACCCAGCCTGACTTAAGGTACATTCTGAGCAACACATCACGTTCCCCACCAATCACAGCTAATGGCGCCAGTGCGGCAACAGTTGTGTTATGTTGAAATCAAGCCGACATAAGGGGCTCACCATGGACCATGTCAAAGGCATTGTTGCGGCCGGGCATGAAAAAACCGCCGAGGCGGCACAAATCATCCTGCAGGAAGGGGGCAATGCCTTCGATGCTGCTCTGGCGGCCATGTTTGCCTCCTGTATTGCAGAACCGGTACTGGCCTCCCTTGGCGGCGGGGGCTTCCTAATGGCCCATACCAGAAGCAGGCAAGCCACCCTCTATGACTTCTTTGTCCAAACGCCCCAGCATAGGCCCCCTCAGTCCGAGATCGATCTTTATCCGATAGTCGCAGACTTTGGAACCGCTCAACAGGAGTTCCATATCGGACACGGCTCAATCGCCACGCCCGGCATGATCCGCGGCCTGTTCAATATCCACAGGGATCTGTGCCGCATGCCCATCGGCACCATCATTGAGCCTGCCTGCAGGCTCGCTCGTGAGGGCGTGCGCCTCAACAGCTTTCAGCATTACATCTCCACTGTCATAGCCCCCATTATTAACGCCTCCCCCGAGGCAAGGAGATTGCATGAAAATGCCAGCACGCCGGGGGTAGCCGCCAAAGAAAACGACCTCATAGTCAATAGGGATATGGCTGACACCCTGGAGGCACTTGCAGCCGAGGGGGATGAACTTTTCTACCATGGTGACATGGGCCACCTGTTGATCAGGGACTGTATGGAAAACGGCGGATGTTTAAGCATGGAAGATCTTGCGCAATACCGGGTTGAAAAAAGACAACCCTTAAACCTGCATTACCATGGGGCACGCCTGTTGACCAACCCCCCGCCCTCCATTGGAGGCACTTTGATTGCCTTTGCCCTCTCATTGCTGGAACCAGAGCAACTTGGGCAGTTTGCGCCAGGTAGCGAAGAACCCCTGAGGAAGATGGCCAGGGCCATGCGACTGACACAACAGTTACGCATAGAGCAAAACGTGGATCAGAATCTGGATAGCAAAACCGCAAGACACATCCTGAGTAACCCCTTTGTTTCCAGCTACCGCCGCATACTCCGGCAGCACTCATCTTTTCCCCGAGGAACAACCCAGATCAGCATTATTGATAAAGAAAATAATATTGCCAGCGTAACCCTCTCCAATGGCGAGGGGTCCAGTTATGTATTACCCAATACAGGCATAATGATGAACAACATGCTGGGAGAGGAAGACATCAATCCCCACGGTTTTCACCAATGGCCTGAGAATCGCCGCATCGCCTCCATGATGGCACCCACCCTTATTTTTACCGATGACGGCCGCTCTGTCGCCACCGGCTCCGGCGGTTCAAATAGAATCCGCAGCGCCATTATGCAGGTTCTTATCAATCTGCTGGACTTCAACCTCACCCTCGAGGAAGCGGTAGAACACGCCCGGATTCATTATGAATCCGGGGTCCTCAATCTTGAAAGAGGGCCAAGCCAACAAGCACTGGATGCACTCAAGGAAGAGTTCCCAGACCAAAGACATTGGCCAGAAAAAAATCTCTTTTTTGGCGGCGCACATACTGCATTACGGGATCCATCCGGAGAACTGAGCGGCAAGGGAGACAGCCGCCGAGGTGGTGTATGCCTGGCAGCCCAGTAAACCACCTGTTTAAATTTCACAAATAATGCACTGCTAGTTTCTGCTGAAAACACCACATATCCCTGATTTTTATCTGCTAAATGACTCCCCATTTTTTAGCCGTTGCATCTGTCTTGATAATATCTATAAAATGGTTTCCTTCATTACGTTTTGTGCTATGTTTTCAACACACCCACCAACCAACCCAGCGTAGGAGCCACTAATGGCCGTTAAGAAAAAAGCCGCAAAGAAAACCGCGAAAAAGAAGGTTGTCGCCAAGAAGACCGTCGCCCGCAAAAAGACGGTAGCCACCAAAAAGCGCGCAGTCAGCAAAAAGACTGCCAGCCGCAAAAAGAAGGCTGCACCGGCTGCGGAGCCAAAAGCCATTACAACCAAGCAGACGAAGACCCAGATCATCACCGCTATCGCCGAGGAAACCAACCTGGCACGCAAGGATGTCGCCGCCGTATTTGCTTCACTGGGTGGCCTGGTAGGGCGCCATATGAAGCGCCGCGGATCTGGTGAGTTCTCCATCCCGGAGACTGGCGTCAAAATCCGCCGTGTACGCAAGCCTGCACGCAAGGCCCGCATGGGTCGCAACCCGGCTACCGGTGAGGCCATCAAGATCGCAGCCAAGCCTGCATCCACCGTAATCAAGGTTGCCGCCCTTAAGGCACTGAAGGACACACTGGCCTAATTGAACGTCGGGCATCGCGCTCCGACACAATGCCTATACTGGGAGGGGATAAAGATACGGTATCCGTGTCTTTATTCCCCTATTTTGTCTGGGCTATATCATCGCCTCGATAATGGCGCTTACGGTACCAATAACAGGCTATCTGGCAGCGCCATAGGTCTCCTCTTCCCAGTTCCTCTCCAACCTGCGTAGCCTAAGCGTATCTCCACGCTGAACCATCTCCAACTGCTTAAGAAAGCTCATACCAAGCAACACCTCCTGCCCATCAAACCCCATGTCAGGCAGGATGGAGGCGCGCACATTATGCAACGTAATTTCCCCCAGGCTGACATTGTCCAGCCGGGCCATCCAGGAGGTCACTACGCCGTTGGCTGTCTGGCTCGATGACGGAGGCCCTCGCTTCAGGCCCAACCGGTCCGCCAACATCTTCGATAAGGCCACATCCGTCGCCCCCGTATCCAGCAGAAAAACCACCGGCTCACCATTTATCCTGCCGTCCGCGACATAATGGCCATACTGATTTCGCTTGAGCACGACCTCGCTGACTCCCTCACCAGAAACCACCGACTCTACTCGCTGATTTGGATTGTACTGACGATCGAGGATTTCACTAAAAAAGGGTACCAGCAACCCCAACAACGCCAGCCAGGCTACGGCTATCATGCCGCCGCCAATACGCTTTTGGTAGCGGCTATCCGGGTCGTTATCTTGCTGCATTAGGGTTCGTGCTCGGGATCAAACTAACCATGATCTGATGGGGTCATTGCCTGATGGCTTAAAGGTCATGCCATAGGTTTTTAAAATGCTCATCTTCATCCTCATCCACTGAGCCCTCCTTGCAATCCCCATCCTGGTCAGGGACGCATTGATGATCTCCTTCAGCGGCATGCTCATAGCGAAAGATGGAAAAGTAGCCCGTATATTCCAGCATGCTGGTGAGTTTGATGCGCTCCTCTTCTTCATCACGGACAAGGAAGATTTGATCCTGCTCATGGGGAAAAAAGGTCGGCGCCACCAGGGCTCTACTCCCTGATAGTTCCGGCACCATCAGACTGCACCACTCCTCCCTGATACCACTTCCCTGGGGAACATACCAAAGCATCACCGGCTCGGCATGCTCGGCCACCACCTCTAGACCAAACTCCAGGTGGTTCTCACCAATATCCCGCAACCAGCGGATAACCCCCATTCTCCATCCCGCACCATCCTCAAGGTCAGCATGTTCAGTAATGCCGACAAACTCCCCAACCCAAGGGTTTATCCGCTGTGAGCCTGACCATACGAGATGGTAGCCATGTTCACTTTTGTCACGAACATCACAATGCTCCACACGGATCTGTGAAATTCTCTTCAGCCGCTGTGACGCACTCTCTGCTCTTTCGGTCTCTACTTGCACCTCAGTAGATGGGCCCATCTCATTCAAGATATTCCATTCACTGCTGATCAAGCCATTGCCCTGCAATTGCGCCCTTTCCTCGAGGGTGAGCTCTGAGAGCTCCTTGATCCCAACACCAGTATCTGTGATATCTGACTCACCCATGCCGCCGATCAGCACAAATACGCTATTCAATCCTATCGCAATCTGCACCTTCCCCGGCTCATGTTCCCTCTCACCATGACGTTTAAACCCCATCCCCCAAGCCAGCATCAGGCGTTGCTTCAACTCACCAGAGATTGTTCCCAATGAAGCCTGCAGATGGATTGCCTGCTCAGCCACCCTACCCGCCTTTTTCCCTTTTTGTTCCAACTGCCGCGATAGCAGATCGGATAACACCCTGGTATCCAGATACCACCCACGCAGCCCCTCCTGCTGACCCAGCCGCTCACGATAGGTGGGTGGCGCATCCAGGTTGCGATAGACCGCAAACTTAACCTCCTCCGAGACTGTTTCACCAAAAGGGATCAGGTCGCAATGTCGCGCCCAGGCACGGAGTGCTATATAGGTTTTCTCGGCATCACCCTGGAACATCCGATGCGGCCCAGCAAGGGATAACAGCAGGATCTGCTTATAGAGTTCGGAGGTCGTAACCGCCTTGTTGATGTTCAACTCCGGATAGGTAACCCGCTGGTTGTGCAGGCCATGCTGGCATGCCCAATGGTAGGCATTGTGGATCTCCTTCCACAAATATCGGGGGGGGTCCTGATAGAGCTGATAGGCCTGGAGCAGAATACGTCCAAGATAGTAGAACATACTCTGCAGTGCCCTGACCTCTGATTTCTTGTGCAGCAAGCCACCCAAGAAGGAATGGCTGCTCTCTGCAAACTGATTGGCCGCCACTTTACTGCCCACCACCATCCTGATCATCAGATCCTGGGATAATTCGGTGATGAGGCGCACCTTATCAGACAGCGGCAACTGCTCCCGCTTGTAGTGAGTAGCGAGGGAATCCAAGACAAACAACACGACCGGCTGCATGAGGTCCAGTATCTGCTGCCGCTCAGCAGGGGGAATATCCTGCCGGTTCAATCGCCTTAACTTGAGGTGCAGATCATGGGCCGTATGCCCCACATTGGCCGTTGGCAGATCGCCCACCCAGGCCCTTATTGCATTGACACTAAACTCCCTCACCCCCTCATGGGATGACTGCCTTTTTGGCACTCGGAACGGATTATTCTGCTCGCTGCTCATTACTCCCGTTTCTCGAGAAGTTCACCATAAATGACCAAGCCTCAGCCTTATAATCATAATAACTCAAATCCAGGGCCTTTCTGCTGAAGGCAGGTCATCCGAAATATTCCCATCGTCAGACCGGGCCATTTCCCAGCCCCCTGGTATTGCAACAGGCCGCCATCTAGCGGTCAATTACCCTAACATCCATATCGGCTTAGCACCGTATTTCTGGATTGCCTCCCGTGCTATCCTGAACATGCTATTTCACATTAACCCACGCCTAATAGCAGGCATGCAAGGTCTAGGCTTGGCACAAGATATCATCGCAATATCAATACCCTATTGGAAACATAACGTGAATATTCTGGCAGGAGACATCGGCGGCACCAACACCCAGCTTGCTATATTCAGGGTTGAGCATAAACAGCTAAAGACCCTGCATGAGTCCACCCTCCTCAGCGCGGACCACGACTCACTGGCCTCAGCAGTCCAATGCTTCCTGCAGCAATCGGATCTCCCATGTGATCGCGCCTGCTTTGGCGTTGCCGGCCCGGTCATCAATCAGCAGTGCCAGGCCACCAACCTGCCCTGGTTTATCGACGCCACAGAATTGAGTGACATCCTTGGCATAGGCCAGACCTGGCTGATCAATGACCTTGAGGCCAATGCCTGGGGAATCCCCGCCCTCGATAAAGATGATTTCCTGACCTTGCAAGAGGGCGCCCCCGACGCAAGCGGTAATGCCTGCATCATCTCCGCCGGCACGGGCCTTGGTGAAGCGGGCCTATATTGGGACGGCATGCGCCACCACCCCTTTGCCACAGAGGGGGGGCATACAGACTTTGCACCACGCAACACCCTGGAATTTGCCCTGCTGGAGCACCTGCAGCAACAACATGACCGAGTGAGCTGGGAGCGCCTCCTCTCCGGCCCGGGACTGGTCGAGATCTATCACTTTCTGCGCCACTATCGCAACAACATGGAGCCCGCCGGACTCAAGGAGATTACAGGTCGCGGCGACCCCGCAGCCATGGTCTCAAGGCAGGCCATGGATGGACGCTGCCCCCTCTGCCGTGAGGCCCTGGATCTGTTTGTCTCCCTGTACGGCACAGAGGCCGGCAATCTGGCACTCAAGCAGATGGCCACCGGAGGGGTTTATATTGGCGGTGGTATTGCCCCCAAGATCCTGCCAAAGTTTTCAGAAGGTATGTTTTTGGATGCCTTCAACGCCAAGGGGCGCATGACGCCCCTGATGCACTCCATGCCGGTCAAGGTGATCCTCAATGACCGCGCCGCTCTCTACGGCCCGGCACTCTATGCCGCCGCACAAACACCCTAGATAACGCCATGCCAACCTCAAACGCCCGGATATTCATCTTCTCAGGCGCCCTGAATGGCCTGTTAACCGTCGCCCTGGGTGCCTTCGGTGCACATGCCCTGCGAAGCCGCATCACGGCAGACCTGCTGGATGTCTACCACACCAGCAGCATTTACCATGGCATCCATGCCCTCGGGCTCATCGCCGTTGGGCTGCTCCTGCTCCAGATAAAATCCCGCTGGGCCGTGGCCGCCGGCTGGCTGCTATTACTGGGCATCGTGCTGTTTTGCGGCAGCCTCTATGCCCTAGCATTGACAGGCATGCGACCCCTGGGGATGGTCACACCTGTTGGCGGTGTTGCCTTTCTCGCCGGCTGGTGCTGTCTCTGTATAGCCGCCTGGCGATTACGATGAGCCCACTGGGCGGAACAGTGGCAGATTATTTGGTCCAGTAGGCCGGACTCAGGATGACCAGCAGGGTAAAGATCTCCAGTCGTCCCAGCAGCATGGCAAAGCAAAGAATCCACTTGGCCGCGTCATTCAGCCCCGCATAGTTGAGCCCCACGTCCCCAAGGCCGGGGCCCAGGTTATTGATACAGGCGGCAACGGCAGAGAAGGAGGTAATAAGGTCCAGCCCGGTCAGGGCCAGACCTAGGTACATCAAGGTAAAGGTGGCCACATACAGAGAGAAAAAACCCCATACCGCCTCAACCACCCGGGTGGAAATGGTTTTACCCCCCAGACGGATGGGGATCTGGGCACTGGGGTGGATCAGCCGGTAGATCTCCCGCACCCCCTGCTTAATGAGCAGGATAAAGCGGATCACCTTGATGCCACCACCGGTTGAGCCGGCACAGCCGCCGACAAAACTGGCAAACAGCAACATAATGGATACAACACCCGGCCATTGGGAGTAGTCCGCCGTGGTAAAGCCCGCCGTAGTACCAATGGAGACCGCCTGAAATATCCCCTTGGTAATGGACTCACCCCAGTCATAGTGGGTATCAGCCCAATGCAGCAACGCCACCACGGCAACCGACACCACCACCATGCCGCCAATATAATATTTGAACTCCGAATCGCCAAAATAGATCAGCGGTTGGCGCTGACGCCAGGCCACAAAGTGCAGTGCAAAGTTGATGCCCGACAACAGCATGAACACCACCGCAACCATCTCGATGAGGGTGCTGTCGTAATAACCCATGCTGGCGTCATGGGTTGAGAAGCCACCGATCGCTACCGTGGAGAAGGCATGCCCCACCGCATCAAACAGCTCCATTCCCGACAACCAGTAGGCCAGCCCACAGGCTATGGTCAGGCCAAGATAGATATACCAGAGTGCTTTGGCCGTTTCCGTGATGCGGGGGGTCAGTTTGGAGTCCTTCATGGGCCCCGGCGTCTCTGCCCGGTAGAGCTGCATACCACCGATACCCAGCATGGGCAGTACCGCCACCGCCAACACGATGATGCCCATGCCCCCCAACCACTGCAGCTGCTGGCGGTAAAAGAGTATGGAACGGGGCAGACTGTCGATACCCACAATCACCGTCGCCCCGGTGGTGGTCAGCCCGGAGACGGACTCAAATACTGAATCCGTCAGGGACATGTGGGGATACTGTGACAGCATGAAGGGCAGGGAGCCGGTCAAGCCGAGCACCGTCCAGAACATGACCACCACCATAAAACCGTCACGCAGCCGCAGCTCTCGACGTCGATTACGCACCGGCCACCAGAAAATGCCGCCCATGGTGAGGGTCAGTGAAAAACCGATCAGGAAAGGGGCGGCGGCCCCATCCGCATACCACCAGGAGACCAGCACCGGCGGCAGCATGGTCACACTGAACAGCATCAACAGAATGCCAAGAATGCGCTGTACGGCGGTGAACTGCATCGCTCAGCTACAACCCATTCGGCTCATGGGAGATGGATTTAGGCGTCACAGAAAGGTCACTCCAACCTGGAACAGCTTCTCCACATCCGGGATACGGCGTTTATCCACCAGAAACAGGATAACGTGATCTTCCGATTCGATAATGGTGTCATGGTGGGCGATCAACACCTCATCACCCCGCACGATGGCACCGATACTGGCACCCTTCGGCAGATGGATCTCCTCAACACTCCGCCCCACTACCTTGGATGAGTTGATATCACCATGGGCCACCGCCTCGATCGCCTCCGCGGCACCGCGGCGCAAGGAATGCACATTCACCACATCACCACGTCGAATATGGGTCAGCAGACTACCCATCGTGGCCTGTTGCGGAGAGATGGCAATATCGATTGAGGTATTCTGCACCAGGTCCACATAGGCCCCCCGATTGATCAGGGCCATGACCTTGCGCGCGCCCAGGCGTTTTGCCAGCATGGCGGAGAGGATATTGGCCTCATCATCATTGGTCACGGCGCAGAAGACATCCGTATCCTCGATATTCTCTTCCAGCAACAGCTCCTCATCCGCCGCATCACCCCGCAGCACGATGGTCTTTTTCAGCTCTTCGGCTACCTCCTTGGCATAGCCGGCATGCTTTTCGATAAGCTTGACCCGGTAATTGTTCTCCAGCACTGAGCAGAGCCGGCGACCAATACTGCCACCACCGGCAAATATCAGGCGCTTAAAGGGCTTCTCCTGCCTGCGCAACTCATTCATCACCGCCCGGATGTTCTTGGCGGCGGCGATAAAGAACACCTCATCATCCGCCTCGATGACCGTATCACCCTCGGGATGAATGGCCTGACCCTGACGATAGATGGCAGCCACCCGGGCATCGGTTCCCGGCATGTGCTCCGCCAGCGCGGACAATTGATTACCCACCAGCGGACCACCGGTAACTGCCCTTACGCCCACCAGGCGCACCCGCCCACCGGCAAAATCCAGTACCTGCAAGGCGCCAGGGTGCTCAATCAGGCGCTGGATATAGTCCGTCACCAGCTGTTCCGGACTGATCATGACATCGACCGGCAGGGCCTCCTGACTGAACAGTTGGGGGTAATTGAGGTAGCCCGATTCACGCACCCGGGCGATCTTGGTGGGCGTGTGATAGAGGGTATAGGCAACCTGGCAGGCCACCATATTGGTCTCATCGCTGTTGGTCACCGCGATGATCATGTCGGCATCTTCTGCGCCGGCGCGCTCCAGCACGTCCGGATGGGAAGCATGGCCCTGAACGGTCCTCAGATCCAGGCGATCCTGCATCTCCTGCAACAGCTGGGCATTGGTATCCACCACCGTAATGTCATTGGCCTCGCTGGCCAGATTATCCGCCACCGAGGAGCCCACTTGTCCAGCACCTAATATGATAATTTTCATTCTTTTTATCCCTAGCAACTATAAAGCTAGCAACTAGTAGCCGGTCATTTACGGTCCTTTATATCCACCCCAAGCGCCCGCAGTTTACGGTAAAGATGGGTACGCTCCACGCCAGCCATTTGCGCAAGCTGGCTTATATTCCCCCCATACTGGGCCAAATGAAACTCCATATAGGCCTTTTCAAACTGCTCCCTGGCCTGGCGCAAGGGAAGATCGAAGGATACAGGCACATTCGAGACACCACCAGCCAATGACTCCCATCCACCCATGGCCGACTCGATCTCTTCCTGGGAGATTTCATCCCCAGCACCCAGTATCAACAGGCGCTGCACCAGATTTTTCAGCTCCCGCACATTGCCATGCCAATCATGATTGCGCAGGAAATTCTGCGCCCCCATGTTAAAGCGCCGATAGGGCAGCTTCTCATGGTCCACATAAAAATCGACATAGTAATTCAGCAGTTCGGGGACATCCTCCCGATGCTCCCGCAGCGGCGGCACATGCAGGGGCACCACATTGAGATGGTAGAACAGATCCTCTCGAAAGCGCCCCGCCTGCACCTCATCCTCCAGGTTGCGTTGGGTAGCGGCAATGATGCGCACATCGATCTCAACCGGTTCGGCACCCCCAACACGCAGAAAGGAGCCGGTATCCAGGGCACCCAGCAGCTGGGCCTGGGCCTCAAGCCCCATATCCGCCACCTCATCCAGGAAGAGCGTACCACCCCGGGCCTGCTCCAGGCTGCCATAGTGAATCCGCTCGGCATCTTCACTACCAAACAGCTCGATGGCTTCATTGCCCTGGGCAATGGATGAGACCCCAAGATCCACAAAGGGTCGTTCCCGGCGGGCGCTCTGGGCATGCACGTAGCGGGCAAAGGTTTCCCGCCCGCAGCCGGGCTCGCCGGTGATCAATATCCAGGTATCATGCTGGGCAATGCGCTTAACCTGCTCGCGCAGGCGCTGCATCACCAGGCTCTTGCCGATGGGTTCCTGCACATGCGGGATCTGCCGACGCAGACCCAGGTTCTCCTGCTGCAGCTTGTCCGCCTCAAGGGCACGCTCAACGGTAAGCAGCAGCTTGGCCAGCGACAGGGGCTTTTCAAGGAAATCATAGGCCCCCAGCCGGGTCGCCTCCACCGCCGTTTCCACGGTGCCGTGTCCCGACATCATCACCACCGGACAGGGCAGGCCATTATCCTCCGCCCACTCCTTGAGCAGACTGATGCCATCCAGATCAGGCATCCAGATATCCAGCAGCACCAAATCCGGCAGGCGGTCACGCAGCGACTGTTTTGCAACGACGCCATTCTCCGCCACGGCAACCTGAAACCCTTCATCCTCCAGGATCTCTTTAACCAACATACGAATGTCCGGTTCATCATCAACAACCAGCACATAGGGGGCACTCATACTGCGTTACTCCTCACATTACCTTTGGGTGACAGCAAATCGGCACAGCCTGTGGCTATTTTTTTATCCAGCACGGGCAAACGCAATACCATACGGCATCCACCCTCCGCCCTGTTTTCAGCCCGGATCATACCCCCGTGCTCCTCCACAATCTTCTTAACAATGGCCAGCCCCAGCCCCGTCCCCTTGGTCTTGGTTGTAACATAGGGCTCGAACAGCTGCCCCACGACATCCGCATCAATGCCGCCGCCATTATCATCCACCTGGAGTTCAACGTATCGGCAATCCGCCACCTCTTTCTCCCGGCTGGTAACCTCAATACGTGGTTCTTCTCTCTGCTCTACCGCTTCCAGCGCATTTTTTATCAAATTGTGTATCACCTGCCTTAAACGCACAGGATCCGCATGCACCTCAAAGGGCGCGGCTAAGTGCCTCTCTATGGTTACACCACGGCTGCTGCGATAAAGATCCAGCACCTCATTCACCAGGTCATCCAGCGCCAGGGGTTGGGCCTTGATCTGGGGCGGCCGCGCAAAATCAGAAAAGGCATTGACCATCTCCTTCATGGCCTCGACCTGCTGCACGATGGTGTGGGTGGCACGATCCAGCACCTTGGCTTCATCCTTATCCATCTTTTGCAGATACTTGTGGCGCAGACGTTCCGCAGAGAGCTGGATCGGGGTCAGGGGATTCTTAATCTCATGGGCCAGGCGCCGCGCCACCTCTCCCCAGGCCGCATCACGCTGGGCCTGGATCAAAGCGGTAATATCATCGAACACCAACACCTGTCCCGACTGATCCCCCTCCGGCCGAGTCAACAACGTGCTGCGACACAGCAAAGTCTGGCGACCATGACTGCCAAACAGGGTGACCTCCTCGCGCCAATCCTCACTACCATTGGCCAGGGGATCCAGAATGGCATCAACAAACTGCTGCAGTCGTGGTGACACAGTCGCCAGATCCTGCAGGGGCCGCCCCATAAACTGATCCAGATCCACCTGCAGGATTTGATGGGCCGCCAGATTGGCCGTGCGCAGATGGCATTCTGTGTCAAAGGCCACTACCCCCGATGAAAGCCGCCCCAATACCGTCTCAAGATAGGCACGCTGGGCCTCCACCTGCCGCTGACTCTGGGCCGCTTGATCCCGGGACATGGCGATACGTCGGGTCATGGCATTGAAGGAGGCCACCAGAAAGCTCAATTCATCCAGGGACTTAGGCAGAGGCAGCTGCTTGTCATAATCACCCTCGGCCACCGCCCGGGTGCCTGCCGCGATATCCGTTATCGGTTTCACCAGGCGACGGGCGGAAAGAAAGGCCGCCCATACCGCGGTCAGCATACTGAACAGCAGCATCAGCGACAGGGTGAGTGTAAAACTGAATTTCAGTGACTGACGCAGATAGGCCAGCTCTTTGTAACGAGTAAAGGCGCCCTGCACCTTTTCACTTAGGGCGGCAACCGCATCGGAGGTGGGATACAGGGCCTGCAAGATCAGGTTACGGCCATAGGGATCAGATACCACAACCCTCACCAACAAGGTCCCTTCACCTCTGTTCGCCTCCAATCCGACAAAATTCTCCCCTTGACGCACCTGCGGGATAATGGAGTTATCCAACCGCGCCGGCACCAGAATCGTGGGATCCTCATTGCTTGAGGCAATCAGCCGTCCCGACATGTTCAGGAGCGCAAATTCCGATGCCCCATACCTTTCGCGCAAGTCGCCCACGCTGAGGGCCATAGCAGCCTCAGACACACCCTCCACCTGGTTCAATGCCTGTTCCGTACGCTTCAACTGCTCCCGCTTATGCAGGTCCAATGAGGCACGGCTCAGGTCCAGGACATCCTCCATGGCCTGGTCGATTTGCACATCAAACCAGCTATCGATACCACGCAGCAAAAATTCCAGTGAATAGTAATAAACAATAGACAGGGGGGTAACCGACAACAGGATGAAAAGAACCACCATGCGCCCCGTGAGACGGGAACCCGCCTCCCGGCGTCGGTACTGCCTGAGCAGCCGCACCAGCTGCACCGCAATCAGCACCACCAGCACCACCAGACCAAAGATACTGAACAGCAACAGGGGCACATAGAGCCGGCTCAACTCCGCAGAGTTCTGCACTGCGCTACTCATGAGATGCAGCGAGATCAGCAGCGGCACCAACAGCGCCACCGAAGGCAGAATGCGGGTAAAGAGCCGCTTTAGGGCGTTAGAGGCCATAAACCCCACCCGCTCGAAAGGTTCCAAGCTGGCGTCAAATAGGCAAGGGGGCGTAGCGGCAAAGGCAGGGCCTCAATATCCAGCTGCGCCTTCATTTCAAGATGATAAGGCGTGTCCGCCAATAGCTGCTGTTGATCCACGATGGGCAGCCCATGCAGCTCGCCCAGATAAGAGAGGGCCGCATCCTGGGTTACAAAGGTGCGTGAGGTTTCCTGGGCCAAATCAGACACCTCAAAGAGTGAAGTGAGGGCGTGGTATCTGATCAGATAGCGCAGGCGCAATTCGGCCACATCCTGCTCCCAAACCCAGGCCCCCTCATGCCGCACCTGAATATGCAGTTCAAGGATCAGCGGCACCCCGTGATTCAGGGCCTCCAGCACGGTTTCATTAAACTGGTAATCGATCTCCGCATCCAGCAGATAGACCCCCTCCTGCAAACGGGTCTTTACCTGGGTAATCTCAAACTCACCGGCCGCCAGCAGCCCCGGCAACATGCCCAAGACCAACACCAGCCTCCACATCCAGTTCACAGCACTACCCCCGCCGTTGGAAGGCAAAGGCAACCCAGCCCATTGCTATCGACATAGCTATTCACATCACCCCTTTTGCAGGCAGGCATAATAAAAGCCATCCATCGTCTGCTCCCCCGGCAATGTCTGGCGACCAATGCTTCGGCAATGCCCCCAGGCAGCATCAATAATGTGCTCATGGGCATCCCTTTGACGCCCAAGAAAACCGGTCAACTGCTGCTCATTCTCCATCGGCAACAGGGAGCAGGTGCAGTAGAGAAGCATACCCCCCGGGGCCAGCAAGGGCCATATGGCATCCAGTATCCGCGCCTGTAGCGCGGCCAAGGCCGGGATGTCTTCCCCCCGCCGCAGCAGTTTGATGTCCGGGTGACGTCGAATCACGCCGGTGGCGGAGCAGGGCACATCCAGCAGGATGCGGTCATATTGGCATTGTGCCCAATCCCCTTGCGGGTCAGCGGCATCACCGACAAAGGCCCCGGCCTCCAACCCCAGACGCTGGAGATTCTCCCCTACCCGGGCAAGCCGACGCTTATCCACATCCACCGCCGTCAGCAAGGCCAGCGCTGGCTGCATCTCCAGGATATGACAACTCTTGCCACCCGGGGCAGCGCAGACATCCAGCACCCGTTGGCCCGGCTGTAGATCAAGCAATCCGGCCGCCAGTTGGGCGCCGCCGTCCTGTACCGATACCCGCCCTTCGCTAAAACCAGGCAGCGCCCCTACATCCAGGGGGTTTTCCAGCACCAAACCACTTGGTGCATCAACAATAGGTTCCGCGGCTATTCCCTCTGCCGTCAGCAGGGCCAGATATGCCTCCCGGTCCCCCTGGCGCTGATTGACCCGCAGACTCATGGGGGGTCGCCCATTGGCCGCCTCCACAATCAACCGCCAAGCCTCCGGCCAGGCGGATTGCAACTCCGCCAGCAACCACTCGGGATGGGCGTACTGATAGGCGGGATCCTGCTCCAGATCGGCAAGGATGGTTTCCTGCTCCCGCTGAAAACGGCGCAGCACACCATTGATCAGACCCGCGGCCCAGGGCTTCTTCAGCCGTTTCGCCCCCTCCACCGTCTCGGCCACCGCCGCATGAGGGGCCACCCGCATGAACTGCAGCTGATAGAGTCCCATCAACATCAAGGCGAGAATATCCCCATCCTTGGCCTTGAGCGGCCGCTCCAGCAGATGCGCCAATATCGCATCCAGCCGGGGGAACCAACGACACACGCCATAGCAAAGTTCCTGAACCAAGGGACGGCTGGTGGGAGAGACCGCCTCAAGCTGCTGCCCCAGCAGATCAGAAAGGGAGCGGCCATCGACGACCTGCTGGATAATGCGGGCCGCCGTGGCACGGGGATCCATGCCACCAACCACCTTGGCGCCCACTTTGCGTCGTTTATTTGGCAAGGGAAAAACCTTGGCTGGGACAGTGAAGACAGCTCGAAAAGGGGTATTTAGCCAAGGAGTACACCTTCAACGGCACGGGCATTGAGAAAATCACCCGCACCCATGGCTCGCTTGCCTGGCAGTTGCAGGGTCCTGATGCGCAGCAGGCCGCCTCCGGTAGCCACATCGATGCCCTCCTTGCTCGCTGCCACGACCCGGCCAGGCTCGGCAGCCTCTCCGGTCAGGGGCTCGGCCTCCCAGATCCGCAACACCTCACCGCTCAAAAGGGTCTGGGCCACCGGCCAAGGGTTGAACGCGCGGACCTGCCGATCAAGCACTGCTGCCGACTGATTCCAGTCGATTTGGGCCTCCTGCTTGCTCAGCTTGCCGGCATAGGTGGCCTGGGCATCATCCTGCACCTGAGGCTCAATACTGCCATCGGCAATGCCCGGCATTGCCGCCGTCAGGGCCTCCGCACCCAGGTCAGCCAACCGGACATGGACGCTGCCCCCGGTATCCTCCCCATCGATCGGACAGGCGCGGGTCAGTAGCATGGGGCCGGTATCCAGCCCCACATCCATCTGCATGATGGTAATCCCGGTCTCCGTATCACCTGCCAGGATGGCACGCTGGATCGGCGCTGCCCCCCGCCAGCGGGGCAGCAGCGAGGCATGCACGTTGACACAGCCCAGGCGCGGCGCCTCCAGCACCCGGCTGGGCAGCAGCAGACCATAGGCAACCACCACCATCAGATCCGCCTGGAGCGACTCCAAATCCACCAGATCCGACTCACCCTTCAGATTCTTGGGCTGACGCACTGGAATCCCATGCTCTACAGCCAGCTGTTTTACCGGGCTGGCCGTTAGCTTGCGCCCCCGGCCGGCAGGTCGATCCGGCTGGGTGTAGACCGCTACTACCTGGTGCTCTGATTCAAGTAGCGCCCTCAACGAAGGAACGGAAAACTCCGGGGTGCCGGCAAAAATGATTTTAAGGCCACTGGTCATGGGTTTAATCAACAGGAATGGGAACAGGATCGCAGTAAAAATAGCTTGTCTTGGAAATAATAAACCAATCGGTAAGATTAAATTGTACGGTCGGAAGAAGGAGATTGCTCCGCTGGCTGACGCCCCTCCTTCTCCAGCTTCTTTCGAATACGTTGCCGCTTCAGGTTGGACAGATAGTCAATGAAGAGCTTGCCATCCAGATGATCAATCTCATGCTGAACACAGACCGCCAGCAAGCCATCCACCTCCTGCTCGATGACATTGCCGTCACGGTCCAATGCACGCAGTCGAATATGCTCCGCCCGGGTAACAGGCTCGTATACCCCAGGGACGGAGAGACAACCTTCATCCATCTGCTCTTCACCCTCTTTCGCCAGAATCTCCGGATTGACCAACGCCAGAGGGGCGTCATGCTCCTCGGAAATATCCAGCACAATCACCCGCTTGGCCACATCCACCTGGGTCGCCGCCAGACCGATACCCGGCGCGTCATACATGGTCTCAAACATATCGTCTATCAGCTGACGGACCGATGCATCCACCTCCGCCACTGGCTTGGCCTTGTTACGCAACCGGGGGTCAGGGAATCGCAAAATATCCAGGATTGCCATACGCTTTGCTCAAATCTATAGTACAAAGACAACATTATACGCTAACATCATGATCATACAGGATTCTGCAATCCTCTTTCGACTATGAAACAGGGATTATGTGGGCTACACTCCATGCTAACATCTAATAAAGTGACCGCCATGTCTCCATTAAGCCGCAAGCTTACCGCGCTTCTACTTGGCCTGTTGATTTCCTGCAGCGCCTTCACTGCCGCAGCCGTTGAACTCAACCCCAACCATCCGGAGCGGTATGTGGTGGTAAAAGGGGATACATTATGGGACATAGCGGGCCATTTCCTGCGCGACCCCTGGCTATGGCCGGAGATCTGGCACGTCAATCAGCAGATTGCCAATCCCCACCTGATTTACCCCGGAGACACCCTGGTACTGACCTATGTCAACGGCAAGCCCCGCCTGATGCTGGAGAGAGGCTCACGCGACGTCAAGCTTTCTCCCCAGATGCGCTCCACCCCTCTGGATAAAGCAATACCCGCAATACCCATGGATGCCATCCTGCCCTTTCTCAGCCGTCCCTATGTAGTAGGGAAAGGCGAGCTGGATCAGGCACCCTATGTGGTGGATTTCGCGGATGACCGGCTTATGGGCGGCGCTGGGCATCGAGCCTATGTACGATCCATCGAAACCAACGAACACAGCAGCTACAGCGTCGTACGTCCCGGCAAGGCCTACAAGGATGGCGATACTGGTGAGATCCTGGGCTATGAAGCCCTGTACGTGGGCGATGCCCAGCTACAGCAGACGGGCGACCCTGCCACCCTGCTGCTAACCAGCACGGAGATTGAAACCCTGGCGGGTGACCGCCTGCTACCCGCAACCGAAGATAGTGTTCGGCAGAACTTCTACCCCAAGGCACCAGACCGTGACGTCCGTGGCAACATCATCAGCATCATCCATGGCGTTCTCCAGGTCGGTCAACACCAGGTCGTGGTGCTGGACCGCGGCAGCGAAGACGGCCTGCAGCCAGGCGATGTCCTGGCCATTGACCATCGGGGGGAAACCGTTCCGGATTCAGTGACCCCCAACCCCAGAGACACCGTCAAGCTACCGAATGAAAAAGCGGGCAGCCTGATGGTATTTCGTACCTTTCCCCGGGTCAGCTTCGGATTGATCTTGGCTGCCACCAGGGCCATTCATATCATGGATCCTGTACATAACCCCTAGCAAGACCAGGTTATCGCACCAGGGATAAGGCGAATGTAAACGGTCATGGATGACATCCCCGCACGGAATGCGGCAAACAATAACGAGGAAATTGCCTATTGGCTGGCCCTGCTGCGCACCCCTGGCGTAGGCAACAGAGGAATCCGCAAGCTATTAGCGCAGGCCCAAACACCCTCAGCCCTCTTCAATGCCTACAGTTCCACGAGCCTCTCTACACTCGGCCTAAAAAAGGCCGCCCAGGAATATCTGCTTAACCCAGACTGGAGCTGTATCGAAAAGGACCTAGCCTGGCTGGACCAGCCAGACAACCACATTATCAGCATTCAAGACCCGGAGTATCCCCCCCTCCTGAAGGAGATACCAGACCCGCCCCCGTTACTCTATATACACGGCCACCCGGAGGTTCTGCACTTGCCTCAGCTGGCCATGGTAGGCAGCCGCAACCCTTCATCCTCTGGACAACAGAACGCCCAGGCGTTCGCCCACCATCTATCTCTAACCGGTCTGGCAATTACCAGCGGCCTGGCCATCGGCATCGATGCAGCCAGCCATCAGGGCGCACTGGGGGCCAATGGCATTACCATCGCTGTAGCGGGCACCGGCCTGGACCAAATCTACCCCGCCAGGCACCGCCACCTGGCCCAGCAGATCGCCCAAGATGGCGCCCTGGTTTCTGAATTTCCCATAGGCACACCGGCAAAGGCCAACCATTTTCCAAGACGAAACCGCATCATCAGCGGCCTGAGCCTTGGTACTTTGGTAGTAGAGGCCGCACTGCAGAGCGGCTCCCTGATTACCGCCCACCAGGCGGCTGATCAGGGACGGGAGATATTCGCCATACCGGGCTCCATACACAACCCTCTGGCGAGGGGGTGCCACACACTAATCCGACAGGGGGCGAAGCTGGTGGAAACCGCCCAGGATATTATTGAAGAGCTAGCCCCCCTGCTCGACACCCTGAGAAGCACCGCCATCATTCCTCCCTCAGATCAGACTCTCAAGCCTAAAATCAAAAAAAATGGGGATTATCAGCGACTTCTTAGGAACCTAGGTTTTGATCCTGCACCTATTGATCAAATTATCGAACGCAGTGGATTGACCGCAGAGAAAGTTTCATCCATGCTGCTATTGCTTGAACTCGAAGGATATGTATCATCATCGCCCGGCGGCCGCTATTGCCGCACGTGTAAGGATTGAATCCCATACGGCCAGGGTTCTCATACCACCACTGGCCGAGGAAGCAGAATGAACGAAAATTTGGTCGACATACTCATCTACCTATACGAAAACTATATGGATGCGGAGGAGCAGGCCCCGACAGACCAGGCGAAGCTACATGAGGAGTTGGCACAGGCAGGTTTTCCTGAGGGGGTCATTAAAAAGGCCTTTCGCTGGCTGGATGAGTTGGCTTGGCGCCAAGGCGCCACGGACTACCGTGCCCATACAGACAAATCCATCCGCATCTTTACCGAGCGCGAGCAGAGCCGCCTGGACATGGATTGCCAGGGATTATTGCTGTTCCTTGAGCAGAACGGCATCCTGGACCAGTTGAGCCGCGAGTTGGCCATTGAGCGCGCCCTTGCACTGGACAGCATCCATATTACGGTAGAAGAACTGAAGTGGATCGTATTGCTGGTCTTAATGAATCAGCCAGGACAGGAATCCGCCGTCGCACGCATGGAAGACCTGGTCTATAACGAAGCACCTATGTATCTGCACTGAATATTTATTCCCAGATATAAATTCTCTACGCCCATCGACTCAACATAATATCTTTCATTGAGCGATTTGGACGGAATCCTGGGGCTTAACGCCGCAACCACTTATCTGTACCACAGCCATATTTCATGAACCTGGTTATCGTTGAATCACCCGCCAAGGCTAAGACCATCAAGAAATATCTCGGCAAGGACTTTGAGGTTCTGGCCTCATACGGTCATGTCCGGGATTTAGTGCCCAAAGAGGGTGCCGTGGATCCCGCCAACGGCTTTAGCATGAAGTACCAGGTTATCGAGAAAAATGACCGCCATGTCCAAGCTATCCTGAAGGCACTGAAGAAGTCCGATGCCCTCTTTCTGGCCACTGACCCGGATCGCGAGGGTGAGGCCATCTCCTGGCATCTCTACGAACTGTTAAAAAATCGCCGCGCCCTCAAGGACAAGCCCGTACACCGGGTGGTATTCAATGAAATCACCAAGCGCGCCGTGCAGGAGGCCGTAGCCAATCCCAGGGAGCTTTCCATGGATCTGGTAAACGCCCAGCAGGCACGCCGCGCCCTTGATTACCTGGTGGGCTTTAATCTTTCGCCCCTATTATGGAAAAAGGTGCGCCGAGGCCTTTCTGCCGGGCGGGTACAGAGTCCAGCCCTGCGGCTGATTGTCGAGCGTGAACAGGAGATCGAGGCCTTCACGGCCCGTGAATACTGGACCATCGAAGCAGATGCCGCCAAGAAGGGGCAGACCTTCAGCGCCAAGCTCACCCATTATCGGGATGAAAAGCTTGAGCAGTTCACCGTTACCGATGGCGAGACTGCAGCAGACATCGAAAAAAACCTGCTGGCCGCTGCCGAAGGTACGCTGACCGTCGCCAAGGTGGAGAAGAAGCAGCGTAAGCGCAATCCAGCCGCTCCCTTCATCACCTCCACCGTGCAGCAGGAGGCCGCCCGCAAGCTGGGCTTTACCACCCAGCGCACCATGCGCACCGCCCAGCAGCTCTACGAAGGCGTAGACACCGGCAGTGGCGCTATCGGCCTGATTACCTATATGCGAACCGACTCGGTCAACCTGGCCCAGGAGGCCATTGAGGAGATCCGGGAGTTCATCGGCGAACGCTATGGTGCCGAGCAGCTACCCAAGGAGCCCAGGCTCTACAAAACCAAGGCCAAGAATGCCCAGGAGGCACACGAGGCCATTCGCCCCACCTCCATTCGCATCACCCCGGACGAGTTGAAGGCCCACCTCAGCAAAGATCAGCACCGGCTGTATGAATTGATCTGGAAACGCTCCGTCGCCTGTCAAATGGTCCATGCGACCATCAACACCGTGGCCGCTGATCTCGCCTGCGGTGAAGGCAACCTGTTTCGCGCCACCGGCTCCACCATCGCCAATCCAGGCTTCATGGCCGTATACCTTGAAGGCGTGGATGACGCCAAGACCGGCGATGATGACGAAAAGATGCTGCCACAACTAGATGCCGGTGAGCAGATAGAGCTCAAGGCGATACGCCCTGAACAGCACTTCACAGAGCCGCCACCCCGCTATAGCGAGGCCAGCCTGGTCAAGTCCCTGGAAGAGCATGGCATTGGCCGCCCCTCCACCTACGCCTCCATCATCTCCACCCTGCAGGACCGCGAGTACGTGGAATTGGATAAAAAGCGCTTCCACCCAACTGACGTGGGGCGCGTGGTAAACAAATTTCTTACCGAATATTTCACCCGTTACGTCGATTATGACTTTACCGCCAAGCTGGAAGACGAATTGGATGCGGTATCCCGCGGAGAAAAGGAGTGGGTTCCATTACTGGAGGAGTTCTGGACTCCCTTTAAGGAGCGCATCAACCACACGGATATCAACGTCAAGCGCAGTGATGTAACCCATGAAGCCCTGGATGAGGCATGCCCACAGTGCGGCAAGCCTCTTTCCATCCGGCTTGGTCGGCACGGCCGCTTCATTGGCTGCACAGACTATCCGGAGTGCGACTACACCCGGGACCTGAATGCCGATAAATCAGAGCAGAAAGAGCCCGAGGTTGTCGCTGACCGCAAATGTCCACAATGCGAATCTGACCTCATCATCCGCCAGGGCCGCTATGGTAAGTTCATCGGCTGCTCCAGTTATCCCAACTGTAAATTCATCGAGCCCTTGGAAAAACCCCAGGACACCGGCGTCAGCTGCCCCAAGTGTCAGAAAGGAACCCTGCTCAGAAGAAAATCTCGCCGGGGCAAGATCTTTTACTCCTGCGCCACCTACCCAGATTGCGATTACGCCACCTGGAATGAACCGGTGGCCGAGCCTTGTCCACGCTGCGGCTGGCCCATTCTGACCATCAAAACCACCAAACGCCGGGGAACCGAAAAGGTATGCCCGCAAAGTGATTGCAGCTTTGCCGAGCCTGTGGAAGAAACAACTGATGAGGCGGGCTAAACTCGCCTACACGACTTACTAACACCCAATGGGTCTTGTCGCCACCGCACCAAATCCTGTATCTTTGCCAACCCACTAATCTATTGAAAATTGAGCTGCCATGAGTACACCCTTTGTAGCCGTATTGATGGGATCTGATTCAGATCTACCTGTACTTCAATCGACCCTGGATGTCCTGAACACCCTGGATATCCCCCACGAGGTGAAAATCACCTCGGCCCACCGGACACCCGACGCAACCCATGCCTACGTCAAGGATGCCGACGCTCGGGGTTGCGCCGTTTTTATCGCCGCCGCCGGTCTGGCCGCCCATCTCGCCGGCACCGTTGCCGGACTGACCCTGAAACCGGTCATCGGTATTCCCATGGACGCCGGCCCCCTGCAGGGCATGGATTCACTGCTGTCCACGGTGCAGATGCCTGGGGGTATCCCGGTTGCCTGTGTCGCCATTGGCAAAGCAGGCGCCAAGAACGCTGCCTATCTTGCGGCACAGATGATGGCGCTTTCGGACCAGGCGCTGGCAGCCCGTATCCGCGCCGAGCGCGAGGCCAATTCAGCCGCAGTCAAGGCAAAAGACGCCGAGCTTCAGGCCAAATTGGCCTAGCATCAGGGTCGGGGCTGAAAAAACCAAGCCCCTCTCTCCGCTCCATGCCCATACACCCCTGGCATCTGCGCGAGGCTGCCCGGCATTTCCATAACGGCGGTCTGATTGCCTATCCTACTGAGGCCGTCTATGGCCTGGGATGCAACCCGCTGAACTGGCATGCCGTGCGGCACCTGCTGCGGCTCAAACAGCGGTCCATGGATAAGGGGCTCATCCTCATTGCCGCACGCTTCGAGCAATTGCGCCCCTACATCACAGAGCCTGAGCAGAAGGTGATGCAGGAGGTCCATGCCAGCTGGCCCGGCCCCGCCACTTGGCTGCTGCCAGCTGCTCCAGACACGCCCCAGTGGCTGACCGGCCGACACACAACGCTGGCTGTCCGTGTCACCGACCACCCCTTGGCGGCCGCCCTGTGCAATGCCTGCGATTCGGCCCTGGTTTCCACCAGCGCCAATATCGCTGGACACGCACCTGCCCGCTCCCCATTGGGCGTACACCGACAATTCAATAATAGGCTTGAATATATCCTGCATGGACCTGTCGGACCGTTAGAACAGCCAACACCCATTCGGGATGCACTGAACAAACAGCTGATAAGAGGCTAACCAACCCGGCATCATGGACAGCATTGATATCGCACAGGTCAGAGACTACCTGCTACAACTCCAGGACCAGATCTGCCATGCGCTGGAGCAGGAGGATGGCAAGACATTTCTTGAGGACGCGTGGACACGAGGCGCTAATGGTGGTGGATGCAGTCGCGTCCTAGAAGGGGGCAAGGTATTCGAGAAGGCCGGGGTCAACTTTTCACATGTATTTGGGGATCAGCTCCCATCTGCCGCCACAGCGGCACGCCCCGAGCTGACGGGGCGCTCCTACCAGGCCCTGGGGATATCCCTGGTCATACACCCCCTGAATCCCTATGTGCCAACCTCCCATGCCAACCTGCGCTTTTTCATTGCAGAAAAAGCCGGTGAAGAACCGGTCTGGTGGTTTGGCGGCGGCTTCGACCTCACACCCTATTACGCCTTTGAACAGGACATCCGAGACTGGCATTTCGTCGCGCACGGCATCTGCGCACCTTTCGGGGAAGAGGTATACCCTCGATTTAAGGCATGGTGTGATGAGTACTTTTTTCTTCCCCATCGCAATGAGCCACGGGGTGTTGGCGGTCTCTTTTTTGATGACCTCAATGAGTGGGGGTTTGAACGCTGTTTTGAATTCATCCAGGCCGTTGGCGACAATTACCTGTCTGGCTATCTGCCCATTGTGCGCCGACGCTGTGATACAGCTTATGGCGAGCGGGAGATTGCGTTTCAGCATTATCGCCGTGGACGTTACGTAGAGTTCAATCTGGTCAATGATCGCGGTACGCTATTCGGATTGCAGTCCGGCGGTCGTACCGAATCCATCCTCATGTCCCTGCCACCTCAGGTAAGCTGGCACTATAACTGGCAGCCTGAGCCAGGCAGCCCAGAAGCCGAGCTCTACGATATCTATCTGAAACCCAGGGAGTGGTTGCAGGAATAACAATAAAAAAAGACCCATCCGGGGAGAGAGGGATGGGCCTGAAAAGCGCTGTGTTAGCGCCGGAGGAGGATTATCACTCGTCTGTCACCTACTTAAAAACTGCAACAAACGAAGATTCGGTATACGGAAGAAGCTAGATTCTTCCTACAGCTAACGTTACTTAGCTTAACGACAACCCATATCTAAAACTTTAGCAAAAAACGGCAGGATAACGTCATTTCGCCATTTTTTGACGCTTCCTGCGAAGGAAATTCCCTAACAGCGGGCTCACGGGAGGGAGCAGCAGGATTAATCCTGAAGAATCAGATGGTTAACGCATTACCAAGCCTGGATTCCAGCCGGCAATGGCACCCCCCACAGCAGACTATCCCGCCTGAGCGACTCGCTTGTCATTCATGCTGGTAATGCGCTTGATGAGCGCATCCATGCCGCCACGACGCACCTCACGGGAGAAGCTGTTGCGGTAGTTGGTCACCAGGCTGACGCCCTCAATCACCACATCATAGGCCTTCCAGGTGCCATCTTTATGGTGCATGCGATAATTTACCGAGGCCGGCGGGGCACCAGGACGCAGCACCTCCGAACGCACCATTATCTTGCTGGCATTCTTCCCTTCACGCTGCGGTAAAAAGCGAATGGACCACTCCCCAAACTCATGGAAAGCCGTGGCATAGGTCCGCACCAGCATGCGCTGAAACTGATGGACGAATTCCGCCTTTTGCTCAGGTGTGGCACGCCGCCAATGCTTGCCCAAGGCAAGGCTGGAGACCCGGTCAAAATCCACATGGGGCGCCACAATCTCATCCGCAAGCCGATAGACATAGGCACGATCCGTCTTGATCCGCTCCCGATCCTGCTCCAGCACATCACGCAGCCGGTCCGACAGCGACTGAATGATATACTCCGGCTCCCCCTGCGCCTCAGCCTCAGCAACCGCCAAGATCGGCGAAAAAGCCAGCAGCAGGAACACCATCATGGCGCCAGCCAAACACTTACCCCTAACTTGCCCTGAACCTGTCATAAGCACCCTTCCCGGTTTCCCTAAAGACACTACCCACATTAAGTACTAATAATTACCCATGACGCCCATTAGGAGAAGGGTTTTTTATTCCTAAACTTCCCACGTTTGGCGCAAGCGGCATGGCTGGGGTATCTTATGTGACCTGATTTTGCCATGTCCGTTCCAGAGGCCAACATAGATGCAACACAAAAACGCTTTCCAGCTAGCCACCCGCATGCGGCGCATGCGCCGGGATGACTTCTCTCGCCGACTCATGCGGGAAACGGAACTGACCCCCGCCGATTTCATCTATCCGGTTTTTGTATTGGAAGGTGAGGGCGAGCGTGAGACCGTTGCCTCCATGCCGGGCGTAGAGCGCATGAGCATCGATCTTCTGGTGAAGGAGGCCCGCGAGGCACAGGCCCTGGGCATACCGGCCATGGCGCTATTCCCGGTCACACCGGCAAGCGCCAAATCCGAGGATGCCCATGAAGCCTACAATCCAGACGGACTGGCCCAACGGGCCGTACGCGCCCTGAAGGAGGCAACCCCTGAGCTGGGTGTTATCACCGACGTGGCCCTGGACCCCTTCACCACTCACGGACAGGATGGCCTGATCGATGACAGCGGCTATGTGCTCAATGATGAAACCGTCGAGGTGCTGGTCAAACAGGCCCTGTCCCATGCCGAGGCCGGTGCCGATGTAGTGGCCCCCTCCGACATGATGGACGGGCGCATCGGTGCCATCCGCGAAGAGCTCGAGGCCAATGGACATATCCACACCCGCATCCTGGCCTACGCTGCCAAATATGCCTCCAGCTTCTACGGCCCCTTTCGGGATGCCGTGGGCTCCTCCGCCAACCTGGGTGCAGGCAACAAATACACCTACCAGATGGACCCGGCCAATTCCAATGAGGCCATGCAGGAGGTCGCGCTGGATCTGGAAGAGGGGGCCGACATGGTAATGGTCAAGCCGGGCATGCCCTATCTGGACATTGTACGCCGGGTAAAGGATGAGTTTGGCGTACCCACCTTCGTCTATCAGGTCAGCGGCGAATACGCCATGCTCATGGCGGCCGCCCAGAATGGCTGGCTGAATGAACGAGCAGTCGTCTTGGAGTCCCTACTCTGCATCAAGCGCGCCGGCGCAGACGGCATACTGACCTACTTTGCCAAAAATGCCGCAAAGTGGCTTCAGGAATAATTGACTAGCAATCGCTAATTTAGCGGCAAATAGACGCACGTTGCAGGCATTTGCCGCGCATCTCTGCATTTATTTGCGGCCGACCATGACAAAATGACTCACACCATCGACCGCTATGCCGTCATCGGCAACCCCATCGAGCACAGTAAATCGCCCCAGATTCACAGCACTTTTGCCCAGCAGACAGGGCAAGAACTGGCGTACAGCCGACTTTTGGGGGAGGCCAATCAGTTTGAACAGCAAGTTAGAGAATTCATGGCCACCGGCGGCAAAGGGCTGAACGTCACCGTACCCTTTAAAGAGATCGCCTGGCAGTTGATGGATGAACGAAGCGCCCGCGCCGAATCGGCCCGGGCGGTAAACACCATTATCCTTTTGGAAAACGGACAGCTGCGCGGCGATAACACCGACGGCGTCGGCCTGGTTCGCGACCTATGCGACAACCAGGGCGCAAGCCTGCAGGGGATGCGCATTCTGCTGCTGGGCGCCGGTGGCGCCGCCCGAGGTGTACTGCTTCCGCTGCTGGAAACAGGGCCAAGTCAGGTCACCATCGCCAACCGAACCGTTTCCAAGGCCGTGGATCTGGCCTCCGACCTTATAGCCCATGGCCCCATTGAGGGTTGCGGCTTTGATGAGCTCAGCGGCCGACAATTTGATCTCATCATCAACGCCACCGCTGCCGGTCTCAGTGGCCGGGTACCTGACATCCCTGACGGACTGCTGGCTGAGGGAGGCTGGTGCTACGACATGATGTATGGCGATAAACCCACCGCTTTCATGGGCTGGGGGGAGCAGCAGGGCGCCGCCCACTGCATGGATGGCCTGGGGATGCTGGTGGAGCAGGCAGCGGAGTCCTTCTATCTATGGCGGGGCATACGGCCA
>Ga0316190_10000395_pt1 | contig 29454 bp, 24 predicted proteins | sample Eddworburrow2_MG_FD_204929 | JGI IMG/M metagenome (GOLD analysis project Ga0316190, IMG submission 204929) | Coastal sediment microbial communities from Maine, United States - Eddy worm burrow 2 | ecosystem: Environmental > Aquatic > Marine > Coastal > Sediment | place: USA: Maine | collected... | reverse complement strand
TCGGGCGCGAGATCGCCCAGCCGCGCCATTACAGCGAACACTCGGCTGAAGTGGTGGATCACGCGGTACAGACGCTGTTACAGGAGGCCGAACAACGCGCACTTGCCGTAATCAGGGAACACCCGGATGAACTGGCACGTCTGATCAGCGCACTCGAGGAACAGGAAACCCTGCACCACGAACAGATTGAACAGTGTATCGGCGCTGCACCCCACAACAGGATCCTGTCGTCCACTACAGGCTAAACAGACGCGCTTGCTGACTGTCGATAGTGCATTGCTTATCGCGGACAACAGACTATATTTGTAAGTGTATTGAAGCGTTATTTTTTACATCCAGGTTCCGCGTTCACATACAACCCTGCATGTTTGCGTAACCCATATATCAAGGAGAAAGTGCCATGGCCAAAGAAGGCAACAAGGAAACCAAACAGGCGCTGAAGAAGGCAAGGCGTCACAGCGTCAAGGTTGATTGAACTATCGAGGTGGCCAGTACAGAAACCCGGTATGTGCCGGGTTTCGTTTTTCTCCCTGCAACAGGAATGATCACATGATCGATGCCTTTGAATTCGCCGACGAACTGGGCCCGTTGAAAACCATCCACGTACATGAGCCCTCGGTCGGGTTACGCGCGGTGCTGGTCGTCGACAATGTCGCCCTGGGCCCCTCTATCGGCGGTGTGCGCATGGCGGTGGACGTGACTACCGAGGAATGCATCCGGCTGGCGAGGGCCATGACGCTGAAGAACGCCGCTGCCGGCCTGCCCCACGGCGGTGGCAAGGCGGTGCTGTACGGCGATCCCAAAATGCCGAAGCAGGACAAGGAACGGCTGATACGTGCACTGGCCAATGCCCTGCGCTATACCGAGGACTATATCTTCGCACCGGACATGGGCACCGACGAGGAATGCATGTCCTGGGTACAGGATGAGATCGGCCGTGTCGTGGCACTGCCGCGCGAGATCGGCGGCATCCCGCTGGACGAGATCGGCGCAACCGGCTGGGGACTGAGCCATGTCGCCGATGTGGCACGGGAATATTGCGACCTCGAGCTGAACAATGCACGCTTCGTGGTGCAGGGCTTCGGCGCGGTCGGCATGCACACGGCGCGCTTCCTCACGGACATGGGTGCCGTGCTGGTCGGCGCCGCCGACTCCCGCGGCGCCATTCACAATCCTGACGGTCTGGACGTTGTCCGTCTCTGTGAAATCAAGGCGGCCGGCGGTGCACTCGGCGAGTATGTCGATGCCACCCCGCTGGAGCGCGATGCCGTCATCGACATCGAGTGCGATATCTGGATTCCGGCTGCACGACCGGACGTTATCCATGAGAAGAACGCGCAGCGGCTGAAAACGAAACTGGTGATCGAGGGAGCCAACATCCCGATCACCCCTGGGGCAGAGGCACTGCTGGCAGAACGGGGTATTCTCTGCGTACCGGATTTTATTGCCAACGCGGGCGGGGTCATTTGCGCTGCCATGGAATATCACGGCGCCAACGAAGGCACGGTGTTGCAGGCCATTAAAGATAAACTGCGGCGTAATACCCGGCTGGTGCTGGAGGACGCGACAAGGCGCAAACTCTCGCCACGCGAGGCCGCGGTGGAGATGGCGCTGGCACGGGTTAAAAAGGCGATGAGCTACCGGCGCTACTCATTGTTCTCAACAGCGCCGGGATTTGTATAACGCATCGTCCACGCGACTCCCTGCAGTTGAGTCGCCAACGGATAGCAGCCAGGAGGTGTGATGTATCGCATCCGATTTCATGGCCGGGGTGGACAGGGAATGAAGACCGCGAGCCGTATTCTGGGCTCCGCCTTCTTCCTCGAGGATTTTGAGGTGCAGGATGCACCCCGCTACGGCGCCGAGCGCCGCGGTGCGCCGATCTTTGCCTACGTGCGCGCTTCGCGCCAGACCATCAATGAACGCGGCGTTATCCATCACCCGGACCTGGTCGTGGTTGCCGATGACAGCCTGGTGCCGATACCCGCGGCCGGGGTGCTGCAGGGACTGGATGCACACACGTTGATACTCATCAACAGCCATACCAGCGCCACAGACTGGCAACAGCGCCTCAACCTGGCGGGAACGGTCCTGATCCTGCCTGCCATGGAAGAGGTCGAGGACCGTGCCGAGCTGCCATTCGTGGGCACCACCTGCGCCGGCGCTGCTGCAAGGCTGGTCGGCGTCATCAGTCGTGACGCCCTGGCCGGTGCGATCCAGGCTGAGCTCGGCGCACTCGGCTCACAACTGGTAGAGAAGAACACAGAGAGCGCGCTGCAAGCCTATGACCTGATGGAGCCGCATGCCGGCACCGTCACCGAGGGCAAGGCGCACAGCGCCAGCGGCTATGTCCGACCTGACTGGGTCAGCATGACGGTCGAGGATGTCGACAGGGCGGCACCCAGCATCCATGCGGCCGCCACCAGTGTCGAGGTGAAAACAGGTCTGTGGCGTACCCTGCGCCCGGTGATTGACTATGACCGTTGCAGCCGCTGCTGGTGGGTATGCAGCACCTTCTGTCCGGATAGCGCGATTGCGGTGGATGCCGACGGCCGGCCCGACATCGACTATGACCACTGCAAGGGCTGCCTGATCTGCGTGGCCAAGTGCCCACCCCATGCCATCGAGGCGATCCCCGAGCACATCGCACAGGCCGCGGACGAGGCACCGGCATGACACGCACACTCCTGACCGGCAACGCTGCGGCAGCCTGGGGTGCACGACTCGCCAGCGTCGACTACGTGCCGGCCTTTCCCATTACGCCGCAAACAGAGATCATCGAAACCCTGGCGGCCTGGCTGGACCGGGGCGAGATACCGGGCCGCATGGTGATGCTGGAATCCGAACATTCCATGATCACCGCGGCGGGTGCCGCGGCGACCAGCGGCGTGCGGGTGTTTACCGCCACTTCCAGCCAGGGCCTGTTGTACGGCATGGAAATGGTCTACACCGTCGCAGGCTGGCGCGCGCCCTTTGTCATGGTCAACGTGTCACGCGGCCTCGCCACCCCCCTGACACTGGAGCCGGACCATACCGACATCATGGCGGCACGCGACAGCGGCTTCCTGCAAATCCACTGCGCCAGCTGTCAGGAAGTACTCGACAGTGTACTGATCGCCTACCGGCTGGCCGAGGACCAGAGGGTGCGCCTGCCGGTGATCGTCAACCTCGATGGTTTTTATTTGTCCTTCACCCGGGAACCGGTGGAGATCCCGGAACTGGAGTCCATCAGTCGTTTCCTGCCGCCTTTTGATGCACAGAGCACCCGCTTCAGCGCCAGCGCCCCGACCAGCCAGGCCGTTGCCGTGCTGAGCGGCACGCCCTATTCCTATTTCCGCTATGAATGCCACCTTGCCGCCCTGAATGCCATCAGCGTGTATGACGAGGCCGCCGCGGCCTTCGCTGATGTCTTCGGGCGCCGCCATGACGCGGTCGAGGCCTACCGCTGCGAGGATGCCGATATCGTGTTTGTCATGATCGGCTCCTTTGCCAGCAAGGCCCGGGATGCCGTGGATCGACTGCGTGATGCGGGCCAGGCGGTCGGCCTGGTGCGACCGCGGCTGTTGCGGCCGTTCCCCGCCGAACACCTGCAGCGCCTGCTGACCGGCAAGCGAGGTGTTGCCGTCGTCGATCAGAATATTTCCATGGGCATGGGCGGCGTGCTGCATTCCGAGCTGTCGTCGGCACTCTACGGCAAGCCCGGGGCGCCGGCCGTGCTGCTCAGTTTTATCGGCGGCCTGGGTGGCCGCGACATCACACCGGAAGAATTCTATGAGATCGCCGCTGTGACCCGCCAGGCGATTGAGGACGGCGTGGTGCCGCCGCCGCGATTGCTCTACACCCGCGATGAAATCCGGGAAGTCACCAAGCTGCAGGCCATCGCCCATGCAGAGCGCAACGAGCTGGAGTCCGGACAATGAACGAAAGCCGCTTCAAACGCATGAAGGATCTGCCCTCCACACATCTGCTCGGCACCGGTACGCCGATGTGTTCGGGCTGCGGCGGCCTCGAAGCCCTGCACGAGATCTACGACATCCTCGGTCCCAACACGGTGTTCGTCAATGCCGCCGGCTGCATGACCCTGCTGGCGGTGTATCCGTTCACCCCCTTCCGTGGTTCCTGGCTGTACACCGCCATGGCCTCGGCACCGGCGGGGGCACAGGGCATCCGCGATGCGCTGGACATCCTTATCGAACAACAACGCCTGCCCGTGGCGGAAGACCTGCAGGTGGTGGTGCTGACCGGCGACGGTGCGGCCTACGGCATGGGACTGTCGTCAACCTCGGGCGCCATGGAACGCGACCTGGATTTCATTTACATCTGCTATGACAACGAGGGTTATGGCAACACCGGTCAGCAGTTCTCGGGCGCCACACCGCACGCCGCCAGGACCGCAACCAGCAAGGGGCCGCATGGCTTTGCCGGTTACAAGAAAGACCTGTTTTCCATCTGGGCGGCACACAAGCCGGCCTACGTGGCGACCGTCATCGGTGCCGAACCGCTGGACCTGGCGCGCAAGGTTGAAAAGGCCATGCAACTGAAAGGCCCGCGGCTGATTATCGCGCTGGCCCCCTGCCCGACCGGCTGGGACTATGATCCGCGCGAATCGGCCGACATCGGCAAGCTGGCCGTCAGCACCGGCGTCTGGCCCTTGAAGGAATACGTCGATGGCAAGGTGCTGCACACAAAAGTTCCAAAACAGCGCCAGCCCGTCGAGGTCTACCTGGAGAAACAGGGACGCTTTGCACACCTGTTTCAACCGCAGCGCAATGAACAGCTGTTGCAGGAACTGCAAAACAGCGTCGACAGCTACTGGGCAGAGGTCGAGCATTGAGCCAGTGTCACTATTGATAGCAACCCGGGGGTGATGAATGTCAGCACTCAGTTACTGTCATCGCGGCGGTAAGGAGCCGTTACTTGGCAGTACCATCCCCGCGCACCTGGCCGCTATCCTCGAGTGCTTCCCGCAAAACGAGGCAGTGGTATCCAGGGCGCAGGGCCGGCGCCTGACCTATGCGCAGCTGGAGGCCGAGGTAGAACCCCTGGCGCGTGGCCTGCTCGGTTGCGGCTTCATACGCGGCGACCGTATCGGCATCTGGTCGACCAACAATATTGAATGGCTGCTACTGCAACTCGCCACGGCACGTATCGGTGCCATCCTGGTGAATATCAACCCCGCCTACCGCTCGGCAGAGCTTGCCTACTCGCTGCAGCGCTCGGAGGTGAATGGCCTGTTCATGATTTCCGGTTTCCGCAACAGCGATTATGTCGCCATGCTTTGCGAGCTGCTGCCGGAGCTTACAGACAGTACGGCTGAGGAAATCAACAACCCCAAGCTGCCGGCACTGCGGCGGGTGGTGCTCTATGATCCGGCAGCACCTGAACAGACCGGGCGGCCGCACCCCGGCTTTACCACCTGGGCGGAGGTACTGGCGGCCGCTGAGGCCATTAGCGCCGAGGATCTGGCGACCGCCAGTGCTTCCCTGGACATGGATGACCCCATCAACATTCAATACACCTCCGGGACCACCGGCTTCCCCAAGGCCGTACTGCTGACACATCACAACATCCTCAACAATGCCTGGTTTTCAGCCCGGGCGATGCATTTCACCGACGCCGATCGTCTTGCCGTACCGGTGCCGTTCTATCACTGCTTTGGCATGGTGCTGGCCAACCTGCTGTGTCTGTCGGTCGGTGCCTGCATCGTCATGCCCGGTGAACACTTCGATGCCACGGAGACATTGAAAGCCGTGGACGCCGAGCGCTGCACCGCCATTCATGGCGTACCCACCATGTTCATTGCCGAGCTGGAGCTGCCATCATTCGGCATCTTCAGGCTGGAGACATTGCGCACCGGCATCATGGCGGGCGCCGCCTGTCCACCGGCACTCATGCAACGCGTCATGCAGGACATGCACTGCAGCGAGATTCTCATCGGTTATGGCGAGACCGAAGCCTCGCCCCTGACACACCTGACGACACGGGAAGATACCCTGGAACACCGCGTTGAAACCGTCGGCACCAACCTGCCCCACCAGGAGGTCAAGGTGGTCGATGTCGAGTCCCGCAATACCGTGCCGCGCGGCACTGTCGGCGAGATCTGTTTCCGTGGCTATCACATCATGCGTGGCTATTACGGCGATGCCGAGGCGACCGCGCAGGCGATCGACGAGCGTGGCTGGCTGGCCTCCGGCGACCTCGGCAGCATGGATGACGACGGCTACGTCAGGATTACCGGACGCCTTAAGGATATGATTATCCGCGGCGGCGAGAATATCTATCCGCGCGAGATCGAGGACTTCATCTTCACCCACCCCAAGGTCGCCGAGATCGCCGTGTTCGGCATCCCCGATGAATACTACGGTGAAGAAATTATGGCCTGGATCCAGCTGCACGAGGACACCACGGCCACGGAGGAAGAAATCCGTGAATTTTGCGAGGACCGGATTGCCCACTTCAAGATACCGAAATACATCTGGTTCGTGGACGAGTTTCCGATGACCGTCACGGGCAAACTGCAGAAATTCCGCATGCGAGAGATCGCTCTCGAGAAGCTGGACCTTGAAGCACAGCAAGCGGACAGCAACAGCTGACAGCATGTGGGAACACTTCCATCACGAGGCCGACATCGGTGTGCGCGGTCGCGGTGGCAGCCGTGAAGCAGCTTTCGAGGCAGCAGCCGTCGCGCTCACGGCGGTGATCACCGATCCGTCCACGGTCAACTGCCGCGAGTCAGTCAGCATCGACTGCGAGGGCCCCGACCTGGAGCTGCTGTTTGTCGACTGGCTCAACGCGCTGGTCTATGAAATGGCGACGCGCCGCCTGCTGTTTTGCCGGTTCAGTGTGGAAATTGACGGCACCCGCCTGCATGCCAGCGCCTGCGGTGAAGCCATCGACATCGCACGCCACCAGCCCGCGGCGGAGGTCAAGGGGGCAACCTACACGGAACTGGCCGTGCGCGAGGACCGGCCCGGCGAATGGCGCGCACAATGCGTGGTCGACGTCTAGAATGACAGACAAGAGCGGACAATGGACACCTCGACACTGACGCGCATATCGGACTATGAATGGCGCATCGAACCGCAGGGCGATATGCGCGTGCCCGGCATACTCTTTGCCAGCCGTGAGCTGATTGAGGCCATGGATGAAAAGGTCCGCGAACAGGTCAGCAATGTGGCTGCCCTGCCGGGGATTGTCATGGCCTCCTTTGCCATGCCCGATGCGCACTGGGGTTACGGCTTCCCGATCGGCGGCGTGGCGGCCTTCGACGCCGACCAGGGCGGCGTGGTATCAGCCGGCGGGGTTGGCTTCGACATCTCCTGCGGTGTACGCACCCTGCTCACGGGTCTGCAACGACCCGATATCGAGCCGCTGAAAGCGCGCCTCGCCGATGCGTTGTTCCATTCCATCCCTGTCGGCCTTGGCAGTACCGGCGATATTCACCTCGATGACAGGGGCATGACGGCCATGCTCTCGGGTGGCGCCCGCTGGGCCGTGAAGCGCGGCTGGGGCTATCGTGAAGACCTGGAACGGATCGAGGAACAGGGTTGCATGGCGGGTGCGCAACCCGAGCAGGTATCGCTACACGCCCGCAAACGTCAGCACAACGAGATGGGCACACTGGGCTCGGGCAACCACTACCTCGAGGTGCAGGAGGTCAGTGACATATATGACCCGGAAAAGGCCACCACCTTCGGTCTCGCCAGGGGGAACATTGTCATCAGCATCCACTGCGGCTCGCGGGGGCTGGGGCACCAGATTGGCACGGAATTTCTCAAGTCCATGGCCATCAGCGCTCACCGCTATGGCATCCAGCTCCCGGACCGCGAACTGGCCTGCGCACCGATTGACTCGGACACCGGCCAGTCCTACCTCGGCGCCATGCGTGCCGCCATCAACTGTGCCCTGGCTAACCGGCAGATCATCACGCACCTGACACGCGAGGTATTTGCTCGCATCCTTCCGCAGGCCGAACTGACGCTGCTTTATGATGTGTCCCACAATACCTGCAAGCGGGAGGAGCACCTCATCGACGGCCAGCCGCGGCGGCTGTACGTCCACCGCAAGGGCGCGACCCGTGCCTTTGGCCCCGGGCACCCGGACCTGCCCGCGGACTTTCGCGACAGCGGCCAGCCGGTACTGATCGGTGGTTCCATGGGCACGGCCTCGCACATCCTCGCCGGCAATCGTGCAGGCGAGGCCCTGTCGTTCGCCTCGGCCTGCCATGGGGCCGGGCGTGCCATGAGCCGCCGCAAGGCCTACAAGCTCTGGCAGGGACGCCAGGTGACGGACACCCTGCTTGAACAGGGCATCATCATTCGCAGCCCGTCTTCACGCGGTGTGGCCGAGGAAGCGCCGGGTGCCTACAAGGATGTCAACGCCGTGGTCGATGCCGCAGACGCGGCGGGGCTGGCGCGCAAGGTAGCAAAACTGAAACCCGTCATCTGCATCAAGGGTTAACGCGAATTGCCAGTGGAGGGTACACACACGCAGATTCATATCGGCACCTCCGGCTGGTCATACGATCACTGGAAAGGACCCTTCTACCCGGAGCATCTGAACAGCAACCGGATGCTGGATTACTATGCACAACGATTGCGCAGCGTCGAGATCAACAGCTCCTTCTATCGCCTCCCGGAACAGCAGACACTGCAGCACTGGTATGACAGCACTCCGTATGACTTTCGCTTTGCCGTCAAGGCCAGCCGCTATATCACCCACATGAAAAAGCTCGGAGAGCCGCGCAAGACCCTAGCCGTGCTGCTGGACAGGGTCAGTACCCTGGGTGACAAGCTCGGCCCGATCCTGTTCCAGTTGCCCCCGCACTGGCACTTCAACGGCAAACGACTGGGTGAATTCCTCGCGTCCCTGAGTCATGAATTCCGTTACGCCTTTGAATTCCGCGACCACAGCTGGATTAATGAACACACCTGTGAATTGCTGTCCCGGCATGACGCCGCCTTCTGCATCTATGAACTGGATGGCTACCTGTCACCACGACAGCTGACCAGCGACTTCGTCTACGTGCGCCTGCATGGACCTGACGGCGCCTACCAGGGCAGTTATAACGAACACACCCTGGCCGGCTGGGCCGATGCCTTTACCAGCTGGGCGCGCAACGGCCACTCCATTCATTGCTACTTTGACAACGATCAGCACGGCCATGCCGTGCATAACGCGCTGCATCTGCAGTCCCTGTTGAGTCACCCCGGGAAACGAAACAGATAACAACATACCTGTCACGCCGCTAGTGATTGGCACCTGTGAGGACGATGCTGTCGTCACGGTATTGAAATAATCGGCTGACAGGCAAGCATTGATACTGATGCCTGTCGCAGAAAGATTGCCTCAATTCATCTATGAGCCACCAAAGTCAGTCGCTGTCGCAATCAGCGTACCAGTAGCACGGGACAGAACAACGCGTCCAGACACTGGTCCAGACCGGCCTGCTGTAACAGCGGGTGTTCCGCTTCCGCAATCAGGATGCTCATGGTGGCTGTATCCGAGGCTTGTCGCAGGGATTGCGCGTCAGTGCCGGCAAGCTCTACAAAACGGGCCAGCTGCGCGTGCCGTTTCAGAATCGCCAGCGCCTGCTCCTTCAATACCGGCATGGCCTGCGCCGGGCTTGCGGGCAACATGACGGTCAGGCGCGCGCCCATTTCCCTGGCAAGGCTACAGGCCGTGGCCACTGCCCGGGCGGCCTGCTCCGAGCCACTGAACAGCACGCTGATGGAGGCGTCCGTTTTGCGGGACTGGGGCGTGATGCGCCGCGCCGTGGCAAACATGCGTGAGGAGACCCGTGTGCTTACCCGACCCAGACTGAGTATATCCGCACCAAAAGCCTTCAGCAGCGAGGTGGCCTCGGGGCGCCCCTGCCATACCTGAAACGACCAGGGCACGCCCGTCTCCCGGGCCACCCGTTCAAGCATCTGTTCGGCGCGGCGCGCCAGCGTGCGCAGTTCCCGCTGCATGCGCTGGCTGCTTATCTGTTCGTCGGCAATCGACCAGGGCCGGACTTCGCGCAGAAACGGCAGCCCGGACAAACGTATCAGGTTGATATCTTCAACGAAGACACCCTCGAGCTCAGCACCCAGAATTGCAGCCAGCCGTGCCGCGGTTTCCAGCGGCGGCCGGCCTGACTCGGATGCGTCCAGGGTGACGGCAATGCGCCTGATGGTGGAGGGTTCGGTTGCCGGTGTCATGTCGATAGCTTGCTGTCCCCGGTGCTACCCTTGCCTGCCGGGGACGCATAGGCCTGCATCGCCACGGAGTAGCGTGTCAGTGTGTCTTCCACCCGACGATTCAGACAGCCTTGCGGAAACAGTCCCTGTTGGTCGCGTTGCCCCGCCGGCAACCCTGTCAGCAACTCGATGCCGTCATCGACACTGTCGATGGCGTGAATGGCGAACTTCCCGGCCGCGACGGCCTCGCGGACATCCTCGCGCAGCATCAGGTGCTTTATATTGGTTGCAGGAATGATGACACCCTGGTCTCCCGTCAGGCCACGCATATTGCAAATATCAAAGAAGCCCTCGATCTTTTCGTTGACACCCCCGATCGGCTGAATCTCGCCCTGCTGATTCACGGATCCGGTAACCGCCAGTGACTGCTGCACGGGCGTATCGGCCAGTGCCGACAGCAGCGCATAGAATTCGGCTGACGAGGCACTGTCGCCCTCGACTTCTCCGTAGGACTGTTCAAATACCAGGCTTGCCGAAAGTGCAAGCGGACGATCGGGTAAATAGCGTGCGCCCAGCAATGCCGACAGGATAAAGACGCCCTTGGAATGAATGGGACCGCCGAGCTCGACTTCCCGCTCGATGTCCACCACCTCACCATCGCCCATGCGGGCACGGGCAGTAATACGGGACGGTCGACCAAACATGAAATTCCCCAGGTCGAGTACCGAGAGTCCGTTTACCTGGCCTGTCTTTTGTCCGGTGGTGTCGATCAGCAGCGTACCGCGGCTGATTTCCTCCTGCATGCGTTCGCGGACACGGTCGACGCGGTAGATACGGGCATCGATCGCCTGCTGCACGTCATCCGCGGTAACCGTTTCATGTGCTTGCTGAGTTGCCCAGTAATCCGCCTCGCGCAGAATGTCGGTGAGGCTGCGGGTATGGGTCAGCAGCTTCTCACCATCCTCCAGCAGCCGGGCGCTGTATTCGACGACACGGGCCACCGCGGAGCGGTCCAGGTGCCGCAGCTTCTCCACGCGCACCAGGCTGCCAATGAGGCGTGCATAGAGCTGCTGGGATTCAGGCGTGCGGTCCATGCGGTAGTCAAAATCCACCGCGACCTTGAACAGTTCATTGAACTCGGGATCATACATGGAGAGCAGGTAGTAGATATGCGGCTCGCCAATCAGGATCACCTTGACACTCAGGGGAATGGGTTCCGGCTCCAGCGAGACGGTACTCACCAGACTCATCAGCTGGGCCAGCGATTCAATGTGTATTTTACCGGCCTGCAATACGCGCTTCAGACCCTCCCAGGCAAACGGCTGCATCAGTACCTTGAGTGCATCCACGATCAGGTAGCCGCCATTTGCGCGGTGCAGCGCACCGGGACGGATCATGGTGAAATCGGTAATCAGGGCACCGAGCTCGGAACGGTGTTCGACGCGACCGATAAGATTGTTGTAACTGGGGTAGTCTTCATAAATCACAGGTGCACGATCGTGATTTTCATGTGTAATGAAGGCATTCACCTGGTAGCGCTTGTCCACCTGCATCTCATCATCACGCTGGCCAACGTCTATACCGAAAACCTGCAAGCCGTGTTTTTCCTCCTCTTGCCGCAAAAAGTGGCGGAAATTCTCGATGACATCTTTTTCGACTTCATCGAGATACTTGATGACAGCCGGCAATTCCTGGTAACTGGCACGCAAGCTGTCGATGAGGTGCGAGACGACACTGGAGGCTATCTCGCGATTGAGCTTGCCAATACGATCACGGGTTTCCTTTTGCCAGCCCGGGATCTGTTGCAGCACCTTGAGTAATTCATCCTGCAGATTTTCGGTATCCTGCTCGATGCGCTCGCGTTCATCGTCAGGCAGTTTTTTAAACTCACCCGGATCGAGGACTTCGCCATCACGCACCGGCGCCAGGGTAAAACCGGTAGGGGTTCTGATGAGTGAGATCTTCTTCTCTTCAGCATGACTCTGGACTTGCTTGAGTGCCTGCTCCCGCTGTTCGCCAAGCTCATCCTCTATCGCCTGTGAACGGGTGCGATACTCGTCGCTATCGAAGGCAGCGGGAATGGTATCGTACAGGTCCGCGACAAATTGCTCCATGTCCCGTTCCAGTTCAACGCCGCGGCCGGGAGGCATACACAGCATGCGTGGCGCATGTGGCTGTTGAAAGTTATTCACATAGCACCAGTCCGGAGGAAGCTTGTCTGCCATGGCCTGCTCGCTGGCGTAGCGCTGTACCAGTGCGTGCTTGCCTGTGCCGGTCGGACCCAGTGCAAACAGGTTATAGCCTTTGTGCAGGACACCAATCCCGAACCTGACCGCCTCGACTGCCCGGGGCTGTCCAATGACTTCTGTCAGATCCTCCAGCTGCTCCGTCGTCTTGAAATCGTACTGTGCCGGATCGCAGCGCTGGTACAGATGATCGGGTTGCAGATGCTCGATGGTCATAAATCGGTCCTTGTCATCAGACGGTGATGGTCAGCGGTTGCAGTCGACACCTGTCTGCTGTCTCGTCATGGCTGTACAGGCGATTTCTGCCGACAGGTTCAAGGCATAGTATGCGTGCAGCACAGCGGTTTCATTGACACGCGTCAATACAGGCCGCATTACAAAACGCGCCCCGTCACTGCATTAACAGACTAGTCCTCATGGCTGTAATAGCCGTGTCGCACACCGGCGAGCAGCTTCTGAAAGTCCTCGCCGCTGGTGTGGACCAGATGCTCATGGTCACCCGCCTCAAAATAGACATTGGCAAGACTGGCGAGTGCCTGGTCGAGGAACGTCTCGACGCCGTAGGCCGGGCCAAGTGGCGGCACGGCGCCTGGCTCGCAATCACTGAACAGTTTTGCGAGTTCGTCCTCGGTGGCGAGGTGAAAGTCACGCTGCAGTTCCTTGCGCAGGTGCTCGACCTCAACCCAGTGACTGCCCGGCACCACGACCATGGCATGGCCGGCCGCATCCCTGACAATAACGGCCTTGGCGATATGGTCGTCACTCACATGAGCGGCTTCGGCTGTTTCGTGACTGGATCCCGAGTGCGGATGCGATACCAGCTTGAAGTTAACTGCCTGTTGCTCCAGAAAACGTTGCACGGTCTCTGCGACTGCCATCTTCTATCTCCTTGTGAAGAATTCAAAAGTTCGTTTGTTATGATGAAAGTATAGTGCATGCCAGAGTAGACGGAACAGGGAATCGAGTCCGTTATCACTTGCCACTGGCCAGTAATGCGTTATGCAAGTGGCCGTTGATCCGTGCGATATGATGGCTGACCCGCTCTAGCCAGCGTACGCCTTCAAGGCAATCAGTCCCGGCGGGTACCGTCATGCTGCCAGTGGCGATATTCGAGGCCATCCTGTCTCGCAGGGGATCGACCTGTTGCGCAATCGCCTCTTCGCTCTGCCGTGACAGTCGAACAAGCGCGTCCCAGTTTTCCTTGTTAATGTTCTCTATCGTCTCGCGCACCGTGGTCACCAGCATTTCATGCATCAGTGACAGCTCTCCGCTTTCCCTGGCGGTCATTGCACGGTCCTCGTCCTCCTCGCAGCGTTCGTGCAGCCGTTGCAGGTGATCAAGCGTGTGTATCAGATCGAGCATACGACCCCAGCTGGTGTCACTTGTGCCCGGCAACTGGATAGCATCGAGATATTCATGCGTTTCATCCAGATCGGCCTGCAGACGCACCAGGTCTGCACGTCTTCCTTTATGGTTGGCGTCAAGAATGGCGTCAACATGATTCAACAGCTGCACGTATTCAGAAAGCACCGCATCCTGTACCGCGGTAAGCGAGAGTCCAGGTGTCTCAAGCAGGGCCCTGTCAAGCTTGAGCGCAAACGGGGATTCCTTTTCAGGGATCAGGTACTCCATGAAACGAGCAAAGCGGTCGGTTACCGGCAGTATCAGTAACAAACAGAGGGTGTTGAAAAGTGTGTGAAAGGCAACCAGCGCAATCTCCGCATTTTGCAGCAGTCCGTCTGGCTTGAAATACTGCCAGGCTGAAATATAGGGTGTAATCAGTAACAGCGCGCAGGCACCGCTATACAGGTTATAGATAATGTGCGACACGCCGGTGCGCCGCGCACCAGTGGTGCTGCCAATGGTTGCAAGCATGGCCGTGACGGTCGTACCGATATCCATGCCGATAATCAATGCCAGACCCTGTTCGAAGCTGATCGCACCGGCATACAGTGCCGTCATGGTAGCCGCCACACCGGCACTTGAAGATTGAGTAATCACCGTGGCCAGCACACCCAGCAGCACAATCTGGATACGGCCGACCCAGGTATCCAGCGGCAGGGTCTCGGGCGTAATCAATCCCTGCATGGCGGACATGCCATCCTGCATGGCAGTAATGCCGACAAATATCAGCCCGAAGCCGGCCAGTGCAAAACCGCTTGAGGCCAGCCTGCCACGCGCAAACAAGCGCAAAATCGCACCAACCAGTATCAATGGCAACATGACAGCGCCAAGCTTCAGCTTGAAGCCGAACAGGGCGACCAGCCAGCCGGTTATCGTGGTGCCGACATTGGCGCCGAAGATGATGCCCAGTGACGAGCCAAAGGTCATCAGGCCGGCACCGACAAAGCCGACAGCGGCAACCGTGGTGGCACTGGAGGATTGCAGTATCGCCGTACTGATGGCGCCAGTCGCGGCACCGCTGACGGGGCTCGACGTAAAGCGCATCAGGGCCGAGCGAATCGCATCGCCCGCCAGTTCACGCAAGCCCTCGGTCATGATAATCATGCCGAGCAAAAACAGGCCCAGTCCACCCAGCGCCTGCACAATCATCATGATGTTGTCGGTTGCAAAAATAGCGTCAATATCCCGGTATGGGCCGAAAGCATTATTCTGGTCAAACAGGCAAGCGCTGACTATATTTGTAGTGAGACACACAGGAATAATAGTTCAATCCCTATGAATGCGTCAGGAGGTATCATGTCAAAACACTGGGTTATGGTGGCAGATAAAAGCAAGGCCCGTATTTTTACCGTTGCAGATCCCCGAGGTGCATTAATGGACGAGGTTGTGCTGGAGCATCCGCAGGCTCGTGAGCGCGAACAAACACTGACTTCCGACCGGCCCGGGCGCAGCTTCGACAGCAAGGGCCAGGGGCGTCATGCCATGGGCACATCTGTCGAGCCCGACCAGCAGGAGACTCTCCGCTTTGCCAAACAGATTGCCGACCATGTGCAGGCCGCACACAACGAAGGACGTTGTGATCGCTTGCTGCTGGTCGCCGGCCCGCCGCTGCTGGGGCTGCTGCGCGAGCCACTGAATACGCTCACCGGATTGAGGGTTTCCGAAATCGAGAAAAATCTCGGGCAGTATGATGCACGGGAGATCCGCAAGCATTTGCCGGAACGGCTATAGCAACGGCTAACGCAACGGCAACCGGTGTGCTTCGTCATCCCGGCGCAGACCGGGATCCACACTGTTCAATGCAATGGATGCCGGCCTGCGCCGGCATGACGCTATACGTCGGGGTGGCGGTCGCAGCCGGAATAACAGAAAATTAATGAGTCAAAAGTTCCCTAGATAAACGCTTCCGTTTCCATAACAGGCGTATAGTCGCCGGTGCGCGCAGCGCCGTTTAGAAAGGCACGTTGATACAGGGCCTGTTGGGTTGCGGCCGAATTTTCAGTCTTGCCCTGCCAGGCTTTCAGCGCGGGTTCCTGCAGGGCACGCCCGTAGGAGAACGACAACTCCCAGGGTACATCCTTGTAGAGTGCATTCATGGCATTGAGGTTCGCCGTCGCCTCTTCCGGGGTCTGGCCACCGGAAAGGAAATTGATGCTCGGCACGGCTGCCGGCACCACGCGCCTGAATACCTTGATGGTTGCCTCGGCCACCTGTTCAGGCGTGGCCCGGGACGAATGCTCCTTGCCCGGTGTCACCATGCTGGGCTTGAGTACGATGCATTCGAGCAGTACCTTGTGCCGGTGCAGGGCATGGAATACGGAGTGCAGCACCGTCTCGATTACTTCCGCACTGCGTTCAATACTGTGGTCGCCGTCGATCAGCACCTCCGGCTCCACAATCGGCACAAACCCTTCTGTCTGGCAGATCGCGGCATAGCGCGCCAGCATCTCCGCGTTTGCATCGAGGCCGAGCGCAGTCGGATTGCGTGGACTGATCGGGTAGACCTCGCGCCACTTGGCGAAACGTGCCCCCTGTGTCTTGTAGGTCTGCAGGCGCTCGGCGAGGCCATCGAGTCCCTGCGTAACCTTATCGCCCGCGGCATTGGCCAGTGGCTGCAGGCCCTTGTCCACCTTGATGCCGGGCACTATGCCTTGGCTGGCAAGTACCTCCGGCAATGCGATGCCATCATCCGACTGTTGTGTCAGTGTCTCTTCAAAGAGGATAACGGCGCTGACGAACTCATCAAGCCCCGGGGCGCTGAACAACATGCTGCGATAAGTGCGTCGGTTCTGTTCCGTTGACTCGACGTTGATTGCGGAAAAGCGCTTGGCAATGGTCGGCGCGCTTTCATCGGCCGCCAGAATACCCTTGCCAGCCTGCACCATGTCGTAAATAGTGGCTTCAAGTTCTGCTGTTGTATCCATGATCCTGCTCCTGTTGCTGTGCACCAAAGGGTGCCTCTCATGAACCCGGTGCCCCGCGTGAACAGACTAAAGACACAGCTGTTATGCGCTGGTACCGCCGACCGTCAGTTCATCTATGAGCATGGTCGGCTGACCGACGCCCACGGGAACACTCTGCCCTTCCTTGCCGCAGGTACCGACACCGGGATCCAGCTGCATATCATTACCCAGCATCGAGACCCGCTTCAGTACATCCGGACCATTGCCGATCAGGGTCGCGCCCTTGACCGGTCGCGTGACCTTGCCGTTTTCGATCAGGTAGGCCTCGCTGGCAGAGAACACGAACTTGCCGGAGGTAATGTCGACCTGCCCGCCGCCGAAGTTCACGGCGTAAAGCCCCCTGTCCACGGATGCGATGATTTCCTGCGGGTCGTGTTCACCCGCGAGCATGCAGGTATTCGTCATGCGCGGCATCGGCAGGTGCGCGTAGGATTCGCGACGGCCATTACCGGTCGAGCGCACGCCCATCAAACCCGCGTTCATGCGATCCTGCATGTAGCCCTTGAGAATACCGTTCTCAATCAACACCGTGTTCTGTCCCGGCGTCCCTTCATCGTCGACATTCAATGAACCACGACGACCGCCCAGGGTACCGTCATCAACGACGGTGCACAGGGATGAAGCGACCTGTTGCCCGACCATGCCACTGAATGCCGAGGTACCCTTGCGATTGAAATCACCCTCGAGACCATGTCCGATCGCCTCGTGCAGCAGGATCCCGGGCCAACCGGGTCCCAGCACCACCGGCAGGGTACCGGCCGGCGCATCAACCGCCTCGAGGTTAACCAGTGCCTGGCGGACGGCTTCCCGTGCATAGCCCCTGGCACGATCTTCCTCGACAAAGAAGGCGTAATCAGAACGGCCACCACCGCCGGAACCGGCCTGCTCTCGCCGTCCATCCTGCTCGACAATCACCGTGACATTACAGCGCACCAGCGGGCGGACATCAGCCGCCAGCGTACCGTCGCTGACTGCGACCATCATGACTTCGTGGACACCGGCAAGACTGACGATCACTTCCTTGACGCGCGGATCCTGTTGACGTGCTTCCGCATCCAGCTGGTTCAACAGGGCAACCTTGTCATCCGCGGTCATCCTGTCCAGCGGGTCAATGGCGGGATACAACAGGTTTTCATTGTGCGTATGCCAGGCCTGCAACTTGCCCTCTTTGCCATGCCGGGCAATGGCACGTGCTGCCGAGGAGGCCTGCAACAGGGCCGGCATCACGATCTCGTCGGAATAGGCAAAACCGGTCTTGTCGCCACTGATGGCCCGCACACCGGCACCCTGCTCGATGCTGTGCGTGCCTTCCTTGACAATACCGTCTTCCAGTACCCACGACTCAAAGCGTGTCGATTGAAAATACAGGTCGCCACTGTCGACGGCATGCCCCAGCAGTTGTCCAAAGACCTTGTTCAGGTCGCTTTCATCGATGCCCGCCGGCGCCAGCAGCCGTTGTCGCGCGATATCAAGATGTGTGGCACTCATGACTTCTTATTCAGACACTGCAGGCGGCGGTGTTCGATACTCGGAAAATTGCGCCGCGCACTGTTCAGCAGACCCAGTTCGATATCGGCACAGACAACGCCCGGTCCGCGGGCCAGACTGTTCAGCACCGTTCCCCAAGGGTCAACGATCATGCTGTGCCCGTAAGTCTCACGACCGTTCAGATGATAGCCGCCCTGGTCAGGTGCGATGACGTAGCAGAGGTTCTCGATGGCGCGGGCACGCACCAGTACTTCCCAGTGGGCACGCCCCGTGATGGCCGTGAAGGCTGACGGCAGTACCATAATTTCCATACCCGCTTCCAGCTGCTGCCTGAACAGCTCCGGGAAGCGCAGATCGTAACAGACGGCCACGCCCATGCGCCCAAAGGGTGTATCGATGACGACAATCTCGTCGCCCGGTTCAATGGTTTTTGACTCCGTGTATTGCTCGTCGCTGTCGACGAAATCCACATCGAACAGGTGTATCTTGTCGTAGCGTGCCGCCTGTTCACCCTTGTCGTTGAATACCAGGCAGGTGGCCCGCACCTTGTCGTCGTCGCTGGCCACCAGCGGCACGGTTCCACCGACCAGCCAGATGCCGTGACGTGCAGACTGCTCGGCCAGAAAGGTCTGCACAGGACCGCTGCCCGGCGTCTCACGGTGCTTGACCTTGTCCTGTTCCGTCTTGCCCATGAGGGCAAAGTTTTCCGGCAGCACCACCAGGCGCGCCTGCTGACTGACCGCCTCTTCAATCAGACGCTCGGCTTCCAGCAGGTTCGCACCGACATTCGGCCCTGAAGCCATCTGTATACATGCAGCAATACTCATAGCAATAAACCATCAATCTCCGTAACAGCACCCAAGAATAACACAGTCGTGAAACGCAACCGTCAACACCCTGCGAGCACAAGGGTTAATCAAGATCAAAAGACGGCTCCGGCTCCGGTTCCGAATCCACGGCTGTGGATTGCAGCTTTTCAATAAGCGGATCCTCCCAGGGACCGGTTACCGAATACTGTTTTTTTGCAATCCGGTTCAGCGGGCCAAGCCGGTCCTGCAACACGGCCTCGGCCAGCAACAGTACGGCACCCACTGCCGGTCCGCCAGCCAGCGTACCTGCCAGCGGTATGCCGGTCTTCACATAGGGTATGACCGTTACCAGCTCATCATAATCCTGGTCGACGAGTCCGATGCGCCCGGAAATCTCGATCTTTGCCGCAGGGCCTTCGACCAGCAGGTCATTGGTATAGGCATTGCCATCATCGATGACAAAGCTGCCACTGATCTCGTCAAAGCTGAAACCTTTTTCGAACAGATCACTGAAATCCAGCGACAGGCGCCGCGGCAAACTGTTCAAACTGAGCAATCCGAGCATGCGACCGGCGGCGCCGGGGTCAACTTCCAGCAACTGGCCATTCGCAACCCTGAGCTTGACCTTGCCTTCCGTCACCGGCGGCGAGAAAGCCCAGGGAGGGCCTGGCCAGGCAATACGCATGGAACCTGACAGGTTGCCGCCGCCAATGTTCTTCTGGTAGCCGAACAGGTCCATCAGCCGGTCCATTTCACCCTCTTTGATCTCGAGGTCAATACTGCTTAACTGCTCTCCACGTTGCAGCCGCCAGTTGCCACTCATGCGTGCTGACAGTAGATCCGACGCTAACACCACGCGTTCTATGAAATACAGTTCATCCGGTTGCTTGTAGGCCTTTACCTCGAACAAACCCAGGTCGGCCCCGTCGTACAGCAACTGCCGGGTAATGATCTGCAGGTCCGGAAAGTTTGCCGGTGTAAAGTCGCTGGCGGAATCCGTCTGCTGCTGTTCTCCGCTACCGCTTTCCAGCACCAGCCGCTCCAGGGTCATCGTCACGCTATCCAGCCCGGCGGCTGTATTCGTCAACTCGATATCACCGGCCACGGCCGGTCCATCGACCCTGATTTTACGGCGTGAGCCGGATGACTCCAGGGATAACGACACATCACCCAGTTCATAGCCGAGCACTTCCAGTTCATCAACCGCAACATCAAATGCAAGCGGCAGATCGGCATCCCCGCCGCCAGCATCGCTGGCCCTGCCACCTCCGCCCAGGTAAGGCTGCCAGTCTGTCAATCGAAAGCGGTCCAGATGACCGCTGAACAGCAGTTGTTTCGAATCAGGCAATACCGGTGTCTTGCCGCCCACCGTGATGGCACCCTTCTGCAGCTTAAACCCTTCTGCTCCGGGAATAATTAGCAGCAAGCCCTCGACGAGGTCGCTGTAGCTCAGCTGCACAATGCCCTCCTCAACACCCACCCGGTCCTCGACAATCGTCAGTTGGCGAACCGACTCAGGGCTTTTACCGAACGGTGGTGGCAGATCGATAGCCGTCCCCACCAGGTCCGAGGTCACGGTGACGCCGATATCGGCATTCTTGCCGCGTTCCGGCATACCGCGAAGGGCCACCAGTACCTGCCAGTCACTGCTGCCGGAAGCCGCCGCCCCGAGAAAGCTGTCCTTTTCGATAAAGCGGTCAAACAACTGCAGCGGCCCTTGCAGGCGGATATTGGTCTGCTGCTTGCCTGTTTCTGTCCATACCCGTGCACTGGCCGGGTGATCAAACAGGCGGGCCTGCAGTTTGTCACCCTGTATGCCCTGCGGGTCAAACACAAGGTGTCCCTTGATCTGCTTTAATTCAATATCAGAGTCGTGCACTTTCAGGGAATTGCCGCGCAGGGTGATATCGCCCGCCACCTCGATCGGTGCCGGCGAGCCATTCAGCGGCACCACGATATCCAGACCCAGCGTCGTCTGCCCGGTGGTGCTGACGCGATCCACAAAACCGCCATAGGTAATACCCAGCGGGCTGCTGCCGAGTTCGGCCAGCATCACCGGCAAGGCGCCCTGCACCACGCCTTTCAGGGTCAACACCGGGCTGGCAAGGTCTTTTATCTGTGCATGCACCGACTCCAGTGACGCACTGCGCATCGCACCCCGGCTGCTGACCACATCCATGACGCGCCCGTTAAAATCGACCTGGGCATCCAGCCCCGTCAACGGCGACCAGTCCTTGTTAAAATCCAGCACCGCATCGGTGACCGGCAGTCGTACTTCAAGTACCCCTTCACCGTTATCAAACGGAATCTGGTCAAGGCGGCCATTGACGAGCACGCGTCCATCCGTGATGACGCCGCTGTTGAGACTGCTGTCGAGCCAGGCAACACCGAGCGGTGACATGACCTTTGCCGGCAGATAGGCATGCAGCCGATCGAGCCGTGCCGTTTCAACGTCAATCACCAGGTTCATGGAAGCGGCACTGCCATCTACCGGCAGGTACAGGCCCATACTGGCCAGCAATGAAAGGTCATCGTTGCGGATCGTCAGTGCGTCCGTCGCAACCTCCATCGTGCCGTCACGCAGTTGCCAGTGAATATCCCCTTGCAGCACATCGATCGGCAGCAGTTCACGAAACAGCCGCTCATCATGCAAGCCGATGTCATGGCTGGCCAGCGACAGAATGCCGGATTCCATGTCACCCCTGAGCGTCCCGTCCAGACCCGCAAGTTTCGGGAAGATGCCGGACTGTTCAATGCTCAGGTCGTTGAAATGTGCTGAAAAATCATTCACCCGGGTGATCTCGTCACTACTGGAGATACTGAAGACCAGGTCCCTGATCGTTCCACGGGGCTGCAAACCACCCAGCAGCTGGCGCTGTTCGACCGTCAGGCCGGGAATAATGGGCAACAGTGCACCGACACCGTCAAGCACCACCAGCGACGTCAACCCCTTGATACTGAGGCTGTCCTGTTGCTGCCGACCGGCCAGCGACAGGTTGTCAGTTTCCCAGCGATGCTGCTGCTGATTGACGACCAGGTTTTGCACGGCAAACTGCCAGCCCCTGTCGTTCTGCCGCCAGCCGAACTGGCCTCGCAGGTTGTCAGCCTCGAAGGTGTAGGTCTCTGTTTCATTTTGCTGGATGATTTTCAGGCCCGCGGTATCAATTTCACCGCTGGCGGAATCGATCCCTGCCTCGCCCACATTAAGCCACAATCTGAGATCAGCGACCCCTTCCACCAGCTGATCATCCGTTAGCACCGGGCCCAGTACCCCGGTCAAGGCCACCGCGTGCCCCTTGATGTACACCTGACCCTGCCAGTCCTGCAGCCGCGAACTATAGCCATACAGCACCGCTTCCACGTCGGCGCGGTAACCCACGTCGGCCGGCAACAGGGCGTGGCCAGTGAGCGTATGCGTGGCACCATGGTTGCGCAGCGACAGCGAGATAGCGGAGAAGCGTCGTGGCGGGTTGCCGCTTGCCTCATCGACATAGGTGATGTTGACGTCATGGACCGACAGGGCCATCTGCAACAGTTCCGCGAGCATGTCGCTGTCGTCGTTACCGGAACGGAACCCCTCGAGGTAAAGCGTCCCGCCGGCATCGCGCAGCAGCGTGAACTCCGCACCGACCAAATCGATACCGGCCAGTTTCAGCTGTTGATGTGCCAGCGACTGCTCGGCATCAACCGTCATCCAGATTTCGCGCACAGCGATCATCTCGTGCGTGCCTGCCGGATCGGACAGCTCGACATTTTTCAACTTGATAACGGGATTCAAACCGCGCCAGCCGGCCTGCAAGCGCCCGATACTGACCTGCTTGTTGAGTGCCTGACTTGCGGCCTGCTCGATCTCCAGCCGGTAGGCACTGACTTCGGGAATCCACAGGCGTGCGGCCGCAACCAGCGCGGAAATCAGCACCAGCAGCACTAGCAGCAGCGTCCAGAGGGCGTGAAAGGCGCTCTTCAGCATGACAGGAATGAAAGCAAGCTAGTCCGGTTGAAAGACTGCGGGCTTACACGGGAACAACGTCGTACTGTTCCTGCGTGTACAGGGACTCTACCTGGAACTTGATGGGTTTGCCGATAAAGGCCTCCAGTTCTACCAGACTTGCCGATTCTTCATCGAGCAGCAGATCCACCACCTCCTGCGAGGCAAGTACCAGTAACTGTTCAGTATCAAACTGGCGTGACTCACGCAGTATTTCGCGAAAAATCTCGTAGCAGGTCGTCTCCGCGGTCTTCAATGATGCCCGCCCGCCACAGGTTGGGCATGCTTCGCACATGACATGTTCGAGGCTTTCGCGGGTGCGCTTGCGCGTCATTTCCACCAGCCCGAGTGATGAGACCTCCGTGATTTGCGTCCTGGCATGGTCCTTGTCGAGGCACTTCTGCAGGGCGCGCAATACCTGGCGTTTGTGTTCCGCGTCAGACATATCGATAAAATCGATAATGATAATGCCGCCGAGGTTGCGCAGTCGCAGTTGCCGGGCAATCGCCTGTGCCGCCTCCAGATTGGTCTTGAAGATGGTTTCTTCGAGGTTGCGGTTACCGACATAACCGCCGGTGTTGACATCCGCAGTGGTCATGGCCTCTGTCTGGTCGATCACCAGGTAGCCACCTGACTTCAGTTGTACCTTGCGCTCCAGCGCCTTCTGTATTTCGTCTTCGATACCGTAGATATCAAAGATCGGCCGTTCACCGGGGTAATACTCAACCTGGGTTTCCAGTTCAGGCATGAAGCGGTTGCAGAACGCCTGCGCGCGCTGGTAACTCTCCCTGGAGTCAATGCGCACTCTTTCTATCTGGCTGTCGAGCATGTCCCGCATGACGCGAATAGTGAGCGGCAGGTCATCGTAGATAACGGTACCGGACTTTGCGCTCGCCTCGGTCTCGCTGACGGACTGCCACAACTTACTGAGAAACATCATGTCCGCGCGCAATGCATCTGCGCTAGCACCCTCCGCTGCGGTGCGCGCAATGTAACCGCCACCGTCCTGGTCGGTCATGAACAACTGGATAATGTCCCGCAGGCGTACCCGCTCCTGTTCAGCCTCGATCTTTTGCGAGATACCGACGTTGTCAACATTCGGGATAAACACCAGGTAGCGGGACGGGATCGTGATTTGCGTAGTGAGGCGCGCGCCCTTGGTACCGAGCGGATCCTTGATTACCTGCACGGAGATTTCCTGCCCCTCATGTAACAGCTGGGCAATATCGGCAAGCGGTCTGTCATCCCCGGATTCATCATCCACGCTTCTGGCGCTTACATCGGAGGCATGCAGAAATGCGGCCCGTTCAAGACCGATGTCCACAAACGCCGCCTGCATACCGGGCAACACCCGACAGACCTTGCCGCGATAAATTTTGCCCACCAGGCCGCGTCGCCGGGCCCGTTCGATATAGACTTCCTGCAGCACGCCGTTTTCAACCAGCGCCACGCGTGTTTCCCGGGGCGTTACGTTTATCAGTATCTCTTCGCTCATGCTTCCCTGTTGGCAAATTCCAGTTGTTGACGATTGCCGGGCTTTCCCATCCTACAATCTAGAGAACGACTATTCCAAATGTGTTTAACAATTCCGTTGTTTCATACAGGGGCAAACCCATTACGCCTGAATAACTGCCATCCAGCCGGGTGATAAACATCGCCGCCAGACCCTGGATTGCATAGGCACCGGCCTTGTCACGCGGTTCACCGCTGTCCCAGTATGCCTCACATTCCTGTCGCGATAGCGTTCGGAATGTGACGCGGCTGCGCTGACTGCAGACGCTCTCGTGGTCAGTTGCCAGCGCAACGGCTGTCACGACCTCGTGGGTGATACCTGACAATGTCTGTAACATCGCAATGGCCTGCTGGCGATCCGCCGGTTTTCCCATCACTGTGTCGGCGGTGATGACAATGGTATCGGCGCCCAGCACCGGTCGTTGCCGTCCGGGGCTTAACGCCTGCCACCCTGCCCGCGCCTTTTCCACTGCCAGCCGTCGTGCGAATTGCTCGGGTGTTTCAGTGGCCAGCATGGTCTCATCCACCGCCACTGACAGCACCTCAAAATTGACACCGATTTGCTGCAGAAGTGCCGCACGGCGCGGTGACTGCGAGGCAAGGTATAGTTGAGGAAGATGCACCATTGGCACTATTTATATCATAATTAACAGCTAATTATGATATTTTTCTCATAATATTATTATGATCGGTGATAGGGGTGACCCGTTCCCAGTGTCCAGGCCCTGTAGAGCTGTTCGGCAACGACAACGCGCACCAGGGAATGCGGATAGGTAAGTGCGGACAACGACCAGCGCTGGTGCGCACGATCCAGACAGGACTGTGACAGGCCATCCGGCCCACCGACCAGCAGCGCCACATCCCGACCGGAACCCATCCAGTCCCCGAGCCGTCCGGCAAGGTCTTGCGTCGACCACTGGCTACCACGCACATCCAGTGCAACGACAGTGCAGTCTTTTGGTACAGCGGCGAGCAGCGCCTGCCCTTCCTGCTGCTTCGCCTGCGCGGGAGTCATGGACTTGTGTCGCTTGCTGAGTGGGATTTCGATCAACTGCAAGCTGCATTCACGCGGCAACCGCCTGGCGTATTCCTGGTAACCCTCGACAACCCAGGATGGCATACGGGTGCCGACAGCAACCAGGTGAATGCGCATCAACGAAGAGAAAAATCAGTTGCGCGGGTCAGGCGCTGGCATTGTCACGGTCGCCAACGGACCAGAGTTTTTCCAGTGCATAGAATTCCCGGGTCTCGGGCATCATGATGTGAACAACGACATCGGAAAGATCGACCAGAATCCAGCCGGTCGTGTCCTCGCCTTCAACACCCAGCGCGGCAAAGCCATGTCGCTTGGCTTCAAGCACGACATTGTCTGCCAGCGCCTTGATGTGCCGGGTCGAGGTTCCGCTGGCAATGACCATGCGATCGGTAATCGAGGTCAGACCGCGCACATCGATCACCCTGATATCCACGCCCTTGATGTCCTGCAGGGCCGCAATAACAATTTCCAGCAAGCGATCGCCCTGTTCGTCAGCGTAGCTATCTGTGTCCCGTCTATCCGTCATGCTGTGTTCCTGTGCCATATAATCCTTCACTGTATATAACCTGCAGCACACTTTTCGGTAACAGGAAATCTGCACGTTTGCCGCTGGCCAGTATTTTACGTATCCGGGTACCGGATATTTCCAGTTGTGTGACCGGGTGAAACAGCAGCAGGCCTGAAGCCCGGGACTTCAGCGTCGCTGCATCCGCTACCCGGTGCAGGGAAACAAAATCAGCCAGTTCTCCCTGCTCCGGTGGCACCTTACCGGGTCGAGTCATGACGACGAGGTGCGTGTACTCCAGTATTTCACGCCAGCGATGCCAGCTGGAAAATTCGCGGAAGGCATCCATACCAATCAACAGGGACAGGCTGGTACCCGCCATTTCAGTGCGCAATGATTGCAGTGTATCGAGTGTGTACGAGGGTCCTTCACGCTCGAACTCGCGCGTATCCACGGTGAATGCCGGGTCGCCGGCAACCGCGGCATGCAGCATGGCCAGTCGTTGCTGCGGGCTTGCATGCGGTTGCGAGCGGTGCGGTGGCACATGACTGGGCAGCAGACGGACTTCATCGAGACCAAGGGACTGCTGCAATTCCAGTGCCGGACGCAAATGTCCAAAATGCACCGGGTCAAAGGTACCGCCGAAAAGTCCTATCATGAATGAGGCGAACCGCTGCAGGCTGACTGTGTGTGACAGGCCGTCATGTCCTGATATGGCCGTCACCGATAACGATGTATTTAAGCGTCGTCAGTCCTTCCAGGCCAACCGGACCACGCGCATGCAGCTTGTCGGTGCTGATACCGATTTCTGCACCGAGACCGTATTCAAAACCGTCTGCAAAGCGACTTGAGGCATTCACCATCACGGAACTGGAATCCACCTCATGCAGAAAACGGTTGGCACGTGGCAGTGATTCGGTCACGATGACATCGGTATGATCGGAGCCGTAGCGGGCAATGTGGTCCATGGCGGCATCCATGTCATCGACAATGCGAATGGCGAGTATCGGCGCCAGGTATTCTTCTTCCCAGTCTGCTTCCGTGGCTGCCGTGATGCCGGCGACTATTTTTTGTGTTGCCTCGCAGCCGCGCAGTTCAACTCCGGCGGCAAGATAGTCCGCGGCCAGCCGTGGCAACACACGCGCGGCAATGTCCCTGTGGACCAGCAGGGTTTCCATGGTATTGCAGGTACCGTAACGCTGCGTCTTGGCATTGACTGCAACCCTGACGGCCTTGTCTACGTCAGCCATGTCATCGATATAGGTATGGCAAACGCCGTGCAGATGCTTGATCACCGGCACCCGTGCCTCGGCGCTGATGCGCTCGATCAGGCCCTTGCCACCGCGCGGCACAATGACATCGACATACTCCTGCATGCGAATCAACTCACCGACCGCGGCACGGTCAGTGGTTTCGACAACCTGCACCACATCAGCCGGCAGCCCTGCCGCGGTAAGCCCCTGGTGGATATATCGGGCAATCGCCTGGTTGGAGTGCATGGCTTCCGAGCCACCGCGTAAAATGGCTGCATTACCGGACTTGAGACAGAGTCCCGCGGCATCCGCGGTGACGTTCGGTCGCGACTCGTAGATGATGCCGATCACGCCCAGCGGCACACGCATGCGCCCCACCTGGATACCGGAAGGCCGGTGGTTCATGTCCGAAATGCTGCCGACCGGGTCCGGCAACAGCGCGATCTCGCGCAGGCCTTCAGCCATGGCCGCAATGCGGGCATCGGTGAGCTCCAGCCGGTCCAGCAAGGCCGCATCCAGACCATGCTGCCTGCCTGCTGCAAGGTCCTTGTCATTCTCGGTCTTGAGTTCGTCAGCGCCGGCTTCAATGGCGGCCGCGATCGCAATCAGGGCCGCGTCCTTGTTGCCGGTGCCTGCGCGTGCAATCTCCCGGGCAGCGGCACGCGCACGCACACCGACCTTGTGCATGTATTCAGGAATATCAATGTGCAATGTTTCAGCTTCCGCGCTCATGGTTCTCAATCAGGATACCTGCTCCATCCGGGCACTGTCCGGCAAGGCCTGGTTGCCTGCCAGCGTCAGTGTCAATTGTAACAGCTCATCCCAGGCGTTGCCTGCAGCCTGCCCCTTGCTGATCCTGTCGATGCGTGCACAGTGCTGTAACAGCTCATTGCAGCGCATCGCCGGTAGCCGCTGCAGGGCCGCGGTCACCATGGACTTGCGTGTCGCCGGCCAGACACGGTAGCGGGTCATTACCGCCTGCACCGGCTGGCCCGAGGCAACCGCGGCCGCCATGGCAGCGAGTTGACGGATCTCGCGCGACAACGCCCACAGTACGATCTGCGGCACGATACCTTCCGCATGCAGCCCCTGCAGGATGCGGATACTACGGGCAGCCTCTCCCGAGAGTGCGCTGTCGACCAGGCCGAATACATCGTAGCGGGCATTATCGGCCACCAGGGCGAGAATGGCCTCGGCGTCGACGACGCCTTCACCTTGCAACAAATACAGCTTTTCAATTTCCTGCACACATGCCAGCAGGTTGCCCTCTACCCGATCCGCCAGCAGCGCGACCGCATCCGGACTGGGTTGCAGGCCGCGCTGTTGCATGCGCCGCTGTATCCAGGCGCTGAATTCCTGTGTATTGATCGGCCAGACGAACACTACAACACCGGCCTTGTCGAGCGCCTGTACCCACTTGCTTTCACGCGCCGATTTTTCCATCTTGCCGGCCGTCACCAGCAACAGGGTATCTTCTGGCGGATGTTCCGCGTAGCTGCGCAATACCTTTGAACCGTCTGCACCCGGCTTGCCAGCGGGCATGCGCAGATCGATGACGCGACGTTGCGAGAACAGTGACAGGTTGCCGGCCTCGGACATCAGGCTGCCCCAGTCGAATCCCGTCTGCACCGTCATGACCTCACGCTCGTCATAGCCTTGCAGGCGTGCTGCCGTGCGTACGGCATCGGCCGCTTCCATCACGCGCAGCGGCTCGTCACCACTGATAAAGTAGACGGGCGCAAGCTGCTTGCGCAGATGGGCATCGACCTGTTCGGGTTTGAGTTGCACGGATAATGGTTACAATATTTTAATAGCCACGGAATCCACGAAAGAACCCGGAAAAATAAATACATGAAAAATGTTTCCGTGGTTTTCGTGGGTTCCGTGGCCAATAATTTCTGTTTTTATCTATCATATTGAACCGGGGCTAGCGCGCTGCCGCCGTTATCCTCAACATCACCAGGTTGACCAGCTCCCGTTGCAGGGCACGGCTCACCACCACCTGCTCGCGCTCACTACTCAGTACATCGGTACTGCTGTACAGGTAGTCACGCGTCATCGTCACCGTC
>Ga0316190_10000394_pt1 | contig 29544 bp, 25 predicted proteins | sample Eddworburrow2_MG_FD_204929 | JGI IMG/M metagenome (GOLD analysis project Ga0316190, IMG submission 204929) | Coastal sediment microbial communities from Maine, United States - Eddy worm burrow 2 | ecosystem: Environmental > Aquatic > Marine > Coastal > Sediment | place: USA: Maine | collected... | reverse complement strand
CCGACAACGAGGCCGACAACGAGGCCGACACCCCGGCCATCGCCGAGGTCGCCGAACCAGCACCCACACCCGTCGGATTCGAAAACCTCGAACCAGCACCCACACCCGTCGGATTCGAAAACCTCGAACCAGCACCCACACCCGTCGGATTCGAAAACCTCGAACCAGCACCCACACCCGTCGGATTCGAAAACCTCGAACCAGCGCCGACGGCCACCCCCCAGGACCGACGATCGGAGGATCAGTCGGGTGAGGAGTCAAGCGATGGCACAGCGGGCATCGACAATGATGACGCCCTGATGGCAGGTTTCGAACCCCACCAGCCCAACGACGACCTCGCCATGGCCGGATTCGAAACCCATGTCCCCTCAGCGAAGACCTCCGAGGCGACGGAACCGACCGCCGAGGAAACCGATGACCAGGCCGAGCCGGCGACAGTTTCATGATTCGGCCTCAACTTCTGCGACCTGCGGCCGATAGGCACGTTGTGCGATTCGGGAGCTTTCCGGACCCCACTCGAGGACCGGCAACGACAGAACAAGGTTGGTAGCAACAATGATCGCAAGCATGGGATTGGCACTCCACAACGAGTTGTTCGAGTTGGCTGAGGCGGTTCCCCCCTTGCCCTCCACGGTCACTCGTCTGGCGGCGATCATTTCCGACAGCGACAGCGAACTCGAAGACGTCACGTCGGTCCTACGCGAGGATCCCCTATTGGTGGCGTCTCTCCTGCGGGAGTCGAACTCGGCCACCTCTGCCCCCGCCAGCGCGATCGCCACCATCGATGCCGCCATCATGCGGCTCGGCATGGCCCGGGTCCTGGCGGTGGCGACTGCGGCCGGTGCCCCGGCCCAGACCCAGACCGAACTCACCAGCTACGAGATGTCGTCAGGCCAACTGTGGGAGCACTCGATACGTTCGTCCTACGTTGCCGAGGCCATCTACCGGATGAACCGCTCGCTGTGCGGGCCCGAGGTGGTGACCGCCTCGCTACTTCACGATGTCGGAAAGATGCTTCTCGACCAGGCCCTCGACCCCGTGTACTTCCGCGAGGCCCGATCGTGCCACCTGCAAACGACCGACGCCGAACGGGAGCTGGTCGATGTCGATCATGCCGAAATCGGTGCGATCCTGCTGGAGCTGTGGGACATCCCCCAGTCGATCGTCGACACGGTTCGCTTCCACCACAAACCGGAGAACTGCGAGTCGCTCATGGCCCATGTCGTGTTCATCGCCGACTTCGTCACCCATGACCTGTTTGACTCGGTGCCTAAGCACGTCCAACGTAACCATGGCCGATACCACCAGTCCCTCACCGTCCTGGGTCTCGACAACAACGGCGTGCTTGATCAGGCGAAGAAGCTGCTGATCGACGTTGGCCACATGGACGAGGCCGCCGCCGGGATGACCTGAACTGACGTCTCACCCAAGCCCCCGCATTCAGAGCAACAACCCAAACGAGACGCCGCCCTCCTTGGTCGGCGTCTCGCCGCGTCCGGTATCACCTTGAGTACCTTGAACCGGGCGCTGACGGTGTTTGACCAGGACGTGCTCGTCGCCTCGCCCTGCGCCAACAGGCGCCGGCCGAGACCAATGCCCTGGTGGTCCGGCTCAACGAACAGGCGGGCGAGTTGGTGACCGCTGACCATAAAGTGGCCGATCGGCACATCATCGACAACGGCCGCCCACGTCTCGAACTCGGATTCCGGCCGGAGCCAGTCATGTAGTTGCTGCCTGGTGCCTTCCTTGTCAGGGGCATCAAGCTCGCCCGCTGGCAGCTGGGACGAATAGGTGTTCGTGAAACAGCGGTGGTAATAGCACGCAGCTGCATCCGCATCATCGAGTTTTGCGGCGCGGATCTCGATCGCTTCCATGGGTCGATACTTCCACGTAGGCGCAAGTGGGTGGCGGGGCGCGCCGATGGCTCTGCCGATCGTGATCGGGCAGAGCCATCGGGAGCAAGCTGTTCAGTTGGTGTCCTGCCGCGGGCCAGTGGTTGTCAGCCCCCGTTGCCAGCGCCGCTGCGATGATCAGGCGACGACGCTGACCGGACGTGGGGTGTAGTAGGAGATGTTGTTCAGGTCGTGGCTCTCGTAGTGGCTTTGAGCATCGCCCAGCATCTCCAAGGCCCCAAGTACGAGGGCACCGTAGGGAGCCAGAACCGAGCTCCTGATCGCCGTGAGTACGGTTGCTTTGACCTCCGGTGAGAAGTAGATCAAGACGTTGCGGAGCATGACCAACTGGCAACTGGGCAGAGGTTCCAACGATTCGATCAGGTTGAGGGGGCGGCTCAGGACCATCGACCGGAGATTCTCCGTCACCGTGTAGGTGTTGCCCGTCGCCTCGAAGTAGCGGTTCAACATCTTCTCCGGCAGCCCTCGACGAACCTCGAGCTTGCTGTACTGGCCGGAGCGGGTGCGCTCCACCATGTCCGGTGAGATGTCCGTGGCCAGAATGCGTACCCGGCGGGCCTGTACGACCTGGGGGAAGTACTGGTCCAGGAGCATGGCCAGCGAGTACGCCTCCTGTCCGCTGGAACAGGCGGCGCTCCAGATGGTGAGCGGCTCTCCCGCTGGAATCTGGTCGAGCAGCTCGGGCAGGATGCTGGAAGCGAGATCGGCGAAGACCTCGGCGTCACGGAAGAACGAGGTCTCGTTGGTCGTCATGGCCATGACCACGTCGTCCTGGAGTCCAGGCTCGCCGGCACGCATTTTCGACACCAGGGCGTCGAGTCCCTCAAGCCCATGCTGGCGCACGACCGGGCTGAGCCTGCTGGCCAACAACGAGTCTCGATCGTCGCCGATCTCGATCCCGGCCAGATCCCGCAGCCGATTGCGCACGAACGTCCGGTCCTCTGGTCTGAGCAGAGCAGGGGCCCGATCCGTTGCTTGCTCCTGGATACCGCTCATCGCTGTCCTACCCTCGTACGGGACCCGACGAGCCATCGCTCGATGCGGGTCGAAACCTCTCTTAGGGGTAATATTTCGTCGGCCAAATTGGCCTCAACCACCGCTCCCGGCATGCCCCAGACGACGCTGCTTGGCTCGTCCTGGGTCAGGATGGGGGCGCCGCAGGCCGACAGCGTCTGGCAACCAGCCAGACCGTCCTTACCCATACCGGTCAGCATGATCGCCAACTGGTTCGGCCCGTAGACCGCGGCCGAGGACTCAAACAACACATCAACCGCTGGTCGACAGGAGTTGACCGGCGGACTCTGTTTGTGGGTGATGAAGACCTTCGGGCCATCGACCAGCAGGGCGAGGTGGACGCCTCCGGGGGCGAGGTACACCATGCCCGGTCTCGGCTCTTCACCAGCCCGGGCCTCAACCACTTCAGCTGCGCTACTGCGACTGAGACGGTCGACCAGACGGTCGGTGAACTCCGCCGAAAGGTGCTGGACAACAAAGATCGGAACCGGCAACGCTCGCAGCAGGCTGCCGAACACCGTCTCCAACGCCTGCGGTCCACCGGTGGAGGCACCGATGACGATTGCCTCGATGGTCTGGGCCGAGGTCGGAGTTAGCCGTGGCCTCGGGGGTGCCGGTGCCACCGGGGGCTGTTCAACCTTGTGGCGTTCGCGGATTTTGGGGAGCAGCGTCTGCTTCATCTGATCCAGGGCATCGTTGATGTCGGCCACGGCCGCAGGCTTGCGGACGAACTCGGCCACGCTGTCCTCAACCGCCTGGGCCAACGCTCCGGCCGGGGGCAAATCACAGTTTGAGAACACGATCACCGCCACCTCGGGGTGAAGGGCCTGCAGGATGGAGAACGTCTCCGGGCCTGACATCGTCGGCATCTCAAGATCGAGCACGATGACGTCGGGCGGACCGGCCGCCACCTCGTCGAGTGCTTCTCGGCCGTGGGCTGCGGTGCCGACAACGACCAGGTTTGGGTCGGAGTCGATGACGGCGACAACCAGACGCCGCACGACGTCGGAATCGTCGACCACGAGCACCCGGACCGCATCGTCGGCCTTGGCTACTTTGGGACGGGATCGGATCATCTCCAGCCCGCCGATACGAGATCAGAAGAAAGATCTTCGAGGACCTTCCGCTGGTCGGGTCGGCCGGGGGTGGCCACCGGCGGCGGAGGGGCGGCGGAGGACACCAGAGACGTCGGCGAGCTGGGAGGCTCGACCCGGTAGGAGTCCGTGCTCTTCATCGACGCTGCCGCCTCCTGTTGTTCATCGGACAGGGTGAAGCGGGCCAATACACCGTTGAGATGATCGGCCAGGACACTCAGTCGACCGGCAGCCTCGAGGGCCTTGCCTGCTCCTGCGGTGGTGGTTCGGGCCGCATCGGCCACGGCGGTGATGTTGGCGGAGATGTTCGAGGTGCCGTTGGTCACCGCCTGGATGCTGGAGCTGACCTCGGCCGTCGTTGCGCTCTGTTCCTCGACCGCACCCGCAATCGTGGTGGAGGTTTCGTTGACCTTGTCAATCAGTTCGCTGATCTCGACAATGGCCTCAACCGCGCCTACCGCATCGCTCTGAATGGCTTCGATCTTGGCCTGGATCTCCTCGGTGGCTTTTGAGGTCTGCGAGGCCAGGGCCTTGACCTCGTTGGCCACGACGGCGAAGCCCTTGCCCGCCTCCCCTACCCGGGCCGCCTCGATGGTGGCGTTCAGGGCCAACAGGTCGGTCTGCTCGGCGATCGAGGTGATCACGCTCACCACGTTGCCAATATCGGTTGCGCTGGCGTCGAGCTTCTCCATGCGATGGCGGGTCAGGCCGGAGACTTCAACCGCCTTGGCCGTCATGCGGGCCGCATCGGCGGTGTTGTCGGAGATCTCGCGCACACTGGCGCTCATCTGGTCCATGGCCCGAGCCACCGAGTTCGAACTGGAGGCCATCTGCCCGGCAACCGCCGCCACTTCATTGGCCTGGTCGGAGGTGTGGTTGGCGGCCCCCGACATCTCACGACTCAACGACGTGAGATGGTTGGCCGAGGTGGTCAGATCGGATGCGCTGTGATCGACCTGGGCCATGGTGGTGCCGATGCTGTCCAGCGCGGTATTGAGGGCACTGGCCATCTGGCCCACTTCGTCGCGGCTGTGCACATCGAACTCAACCCTGAGGTCACCCTTCGACACTTGTTCCAGGCCGGCAACATTGCGCCTCAGCGGCCGGGACAGGCTGCGGGCCAGCCAGAAGCCGCTGGCGGCCGTGCCGGTCACAATGAGCAATCCGATCAGGAACAGCGAACCGCGCAGGGAATAGGCCGGAGCAGCGGCCTCCCGGGCCGACTGGTGAACGATGACGCCCCACTCGTAGCCCTCGAAGCCCAGGGCACCGTCGGTGACGGCATAGCCGAACAGGTGGTCCTCGCCGTCCTCAGGGGATGGTCCATTGGTGAAGCCGCTCGATCCAGGACCCCAGGTGGCCCCCACGGTTGCCTCGAGCCCATCGTCAAGGAGGTTGCGGTTGTGGTTGTCTCCGCTCTCGGAGTGGGTGAGAATCTGTCCCTCCCGGCTCAGGATCTGAGTGTAGACCGTGGCGGCCTCACCACCGGCGAGGACGTGCTGGCGATCCTTCACCAGATCCCAGACGGCGCGTTCGAACGAGGCCTCGTTGTGCCACAAAGCGACCACCTCACCAGCGTCGTCGTAGATCGGAGCGGTGAACGGCAGGGTGAGCACCTCCGCGCCGTAGGCATCGGCCACCAGGTCGTTGTAGTGGGCCTCGCCGTAGTAGGTCCCCCCACTTGGGGTGTTCCCTTCGGCCACCGCCTGGAACCAGTCGGTGTCAGAGACGTCCCGGCCGACCAGACCGCCACTGTCGAGTGTAGCCCCAGTGCTGTCGACGCTGTTCACGGCCATGACCTCACCGTCAACGTCGACCAGCAACATCAAGTCGTAGATGGCGTAGCTTTCCATGAGCAGGTCGACGATTGCCTGCTGCTCCGACGGGGTCCCGACGGCATCAGGGTTGGCGGCAAAGGCCTGGACATCGCCGTAGCGTTCGAACAGGTTGCGGTCGATCATCTCGCCATCGGTGACCGCCGCCTCCTCCATCCATCGCCCGACGGTCTCGCGCATGATGTTGGACGCGCTTTGGTAGGCGTACCAGCCCAAGGCCAAAGCGGGCACAACTCCCAGTACAAGAAAGCTCACCACGAGCTTCGTATTCAACGTGGCCGACCGATCGGGCAAGGCCAGCCGAAATTTTCCTGGAGTCATCGAACACCGTCCTGAGGCTTGTCTAGCCGGATCTCTCAAGTCAGAACTTCGGCCAAAACGCCGCCATTGTGAGTTCCCCGATCAGAAGATTGCGAAGATCCACCCACCGCCGCAGTGAAGTCCGCCGGATCTTCAACTAGGCGTCGATCCAGCCGACACGAGCAGAAGCAGCAGTGCAGTGTTGTAGTGCGTTGCGTTGGCTGTACACGGCGATCAGCACGCCACGCCCTTTGAACCGAGGTAGAACGGCAATGGACGAGATCATTGGTGAGTTCCTGGTCGAGAGCTACGAAGGCCTCGACCAGATGGATGAGAGTTTGGTGCGGTTGGAGGAGACCCCCGACGACATCGACATTTTGAAAGAGGTCTTCCGCACGTTGCACACCATCAAGGGAACGTGCGGTTTCCTTGGATTTGGCCATTTGGAGAAGGTGGCCCACGCCGGGGAGAACCTCCTCAGTCTGCTGCGCGACGGCAAGCGTTCCATGTCGCCCGAGATCACCGACGCCCTGTTGGCCACGGTGGACAAGCTGCGCGAGATCCTGGCCAGCGTCGATGAGACCCAAGGCGAGGGGGAGCCTGATATCGACCAGATCGTCGCCACCCTGGCGGTGCTGACCGCCGATGACCCGGCGGCCACAACCGAACCCCCGGCCCCGCCCAGTGCCGATGCCGTCGGTACCTTCGCCTTCGATGACGGTGCCTCCGATACCACCGGGTCAGACCGCCCCGATCCCGTTGAACCGGTTGCTGCCGACGCCGCAACGAGCGTCGACGGCGAACCAGGGGCCGAGGGGGACACGCTCGGCTACGGCATTGACCCTGCCCCTGAGGGCGACGGTGAGGGGGGAGCACCCAAGAAGCCCATCTCCCTCGGTCGCCTGGGCGACATGCTGGTCACCGCCGGCGCCGTCAACCGAACCGACGTGGAGATCGCCGCGGTTGAACAACAGATGGGTGATCTCCGGCCGCTGGGCAAGATCCTGGTCGAGTCCGGCCTGATCGAGCAGGGAGTCATCGAGTCGGTCATGGCGGCCCAGCGGTCAAAGTCCGCAGGTGCCACGATCCGGGTCGACGTCGCCCTTCTCGATCGCCTCATGAACCTGGTCGGCGAGCTCGTCCTGTCGCGGAATCAGATCTTTCAACTGGCGGGTGAGCGGAAGGACCACGAGTTCGTCACCCCGGCCCAGCGCCTCAATCTGATCACCAGCGAACTGCAGGAAGGGGTGATGAAGACCCGCATGCAGCCGATCAACAACGCCTGGGCCCGACTCCCCCGCCTGGTCCGGGATCTGTCGCAGCAGATGGACAAGCGGGTGCGCATAGAGATGGTGGGCAAGGACACCGAACTCGACCGCACCATCATCGAGGCGATCAAGGACCCACTGACCCATATCGTCCGCAACACCGTCGATCACGGCATCGAGTTGCCCGAGAAGCGCCTGGCCGCAGGAAAGGACCCCGAAGGTTTGCTGCGCCTGCGGGCCAGCCATGAAGGGGGGCAGGTCAATATTGAGGTCTCCGACGATGGCAAGGGCATCGAGGCGGAACCTCTACGCATCAAGGCCGTCGACAGTGGCTTCGTGACCGCCGAGAACGCGGCCAAAATGACCGACACCGAGATTGTGCAGCTGATTTTCAAATCCGGGTTGTCGACGGCCAAGTCCGTGAGCAATGTCTCCGGCCGAGGGGTCGGCATGGATGTGGTCAAAACCAATATTGAGCGCATCGGCGGCTCGGTCGATCTGAAGACCGAGCCCGGCGTTGGCACCACCTTCAAAATCAAGATCCCGTTGACCTTGGCCATCATCCCGGCCCTGATCATCACCTGCGCAGGTAATCGCTACGCCATCCCACAGGTCAACCTGTTGGAACTGGTGCGGTTGGAACGCGACGACCCCAACAACCGCATCGAAGACATGCACGGGGCACCCGTCTACCGACTGCGAGGCCGCCTGCTCCCCATTGTCGACCTGCGCGAACAGCTCGGGGCCGAGCCCGTAGTCCGGGCAACCACCAACATCGTCGTCCTCAAGGCCGACGATCAACACTTTGGGCTGATCGTCGATGCCATTGAGGACACCGAGGAGATCGTGGTCAAGCCCATGGGTCACCAGGTCAAGGACATCAAGATCTTCTCCGGGGCAACGATCATGGGCGACGGACGCATCGCTCTGATCCTCGATCTCATGGGCATCGCCGCCGGCGCAAACCTCCTTGAGGCAACCGTTATCGGCCACAACGGTAACGACGTTGACACCACACCCGTGGATTCGAGCCACGCGCTCGACGACCGCACCCTGCTCCTGCTCGGCATTGGCCCCCAACAGGTGGCGATTCCCCTGGCCACGGTGGAACGGCTCGAGGAGTTCCCCCAATCGGCGGTCGAACGTTCCGAAGGGCGACGGGTGGTGCAGTACCGCCACCAGATCATGCCCCTCATCGACCTCGGGCCCATGCTGGCCTTCACCGACAGCGCATTCGAGCAATCGGACCGGGTCAGTGTGGTGGTCTGCTCGTTCAACGGCCGAACCGTCGGGCTGGCCGTGGGCGCCATCCTCGACATCGTGTCCCACGCCGAGGTCCTGGAAACCATCACCGAGGATTCTCAGAGCGTGGTGATCGCCGAGCGGGTTACCGACGTGATCGACATACCGGCGCTGGTGGCCTCGGTCCTGCCCATCACCACCACCCCACCGGCCGCCGAAGACCAGCCGTCGCCAGTCGAGGCGGCACGACCATCATCACTCTCGGGAGTGTGACCATGACCAAAGCGCCAACCCTCGACCAGCTCTGCACCTTCCGCCTGGGCCCCCTCTACCTCGCCATCGGCGTGCTCAATGTGCGGGAGGTACTACACCATCTTGAGATCACCCCGGTCCCCCATGCCCACCATGCGGTTGAGGGGCTGATCAATCTGCGGGGCCAGGTGGCAACCACCATCGATCTTCGTCGGCGGCTCGGCATTCCCGAGCGCGACCGCGACGTGAAGCCGATCCACGTGGTCGTGCTGAGCGATGGCGAACCGGTGACCCTACTGGTCGACGCCATCGGCGACGTACTCGACGTCGACTCCTTCACCTACGAGGACCCCCCACCCACCATGAGTGAGCAGGCCCGGGAGCTGATCATGGGCGCCTACAAGCTAAACAGCGAGCTACTGCTGGCCCTCGATGTGGCCAAGGTGGTTGACCTCTACCCGAGCTCGATCGAGCCGGTCGAGATCTGAGCCAACGCCGACACCGGTTCGAATCGACCCCGTTCCCCCGGCCCGATTCGTCTGCGGTTACCAATGACTCAATACCCAGGCCAAGAGGCCGACAAAACCCTGAAGGCCTTGGCCAAAGACGAAGACCGCGCAAGCGGTGGAGGACACCATGAAGATTATGGTTGTTGACGACAGCCCGGTAATGCGAAAGCTCATCACCAGGTCCATTCGTCAGGCGGGCTACGGCAAAGCGACCGTGGTTGAGGCCGACGACGGTGCCCATGCCCTCGAGGTCAACAAGGCTGAGCAGCCCGACGTCATCCTGGCCGATTGGAACATGCCGAACCTCACCGGTATCGAGATGCTCACGGCGCTCCGGGCCCGGGGCTACAAGGTCAGTGTGGGGTTCGTCACCTCGGAGTCGAGTGTCGAGACCAAGATGATGGCCCAGAAAGCGGGCGCCTCGTTCTTCTTGTCCAAGCCAATCGATGTGAACCTACTTGAGGCCGCGTTGGCTTCGGTCGTCGGCTGACATGAGCGCCATAGCGATCCCCCCAACCGATGTGGCTGAACTCCTGTCCAGCCTGCTGAGTCGCGAGGTCGAAGTCGAGGTCGGCGACGCGGCGAAGGTGGAACCACACCCCGCCACCTACCGTGGCCTGGTCGGCAACGACAACACGCTGATGGCCGTGATCGGCGCCGACCTGGCGTTCGCCCACCGTTCGGGCGGTGCCCTGGCCATGGTGCCCGCAGCCTCGGTTGAGGAACGCCTCGACGACCCCGATGCCGACCTCCTCCTGTTCTACCGGGAGGTGGCCAACGTGCTGGTTCGCCTGGTCGATGAGGCCACCGATCCCCATCTGCGGATCGACCCCGGCATCGAGCACGAGCCTGACACCCTCCAGACTTTGATCAGCGCCGGCCAGACCGCCACCCGCTGCCAGGTCAGCATCGACGGCTATGGCCTCGGGACCTTTGGCATCTGGTACCGCACGTCCTAAGCGTCGTGCACCCGTTCATTCTTTCAATCTACAGCGGCCCGAGAAACTAGGAGAACTGTGGAGCAGCCCAACGCTTCGACGATCAAAACTGGAGCCGACATCGACAACGTCGTCAGTGGCTTCGGCGATCTGCCGACGCTGGCCCCCGTCGCCATGGAAGTTGTACGCCTCGCCGATAACGAGGATGCATCCATGGCCGACCTGGCGGCCGCCATCGGAGCCGACCCCGGCCTCACGGCCCGACTGATGCGTCTGGCGAACTCGGCCATGTACGGCCACACCAAAGAGGTCACCAATCTCACGCGGGCCACCACCCTGCTTGGGCTGCGTACCGTCAAGATGCTGTCGCTCGGGTTCAGCCTGGTGGGGAACCTCAACGATGGACCCCTTGACACCTCGATTATCTGGCGCCGCAGCCTGGCCACCAGCGTGCTGGCCCGAAGGCTGAGCGAGGAGCACGATCGGCGACAGGCCGACGATGCCTTCGTCGCCGGTCTGCTGTCCAACATCGGCAAGCTGGCCCTGGCCAACGAGGCCATCTACGTCAACGCTGTGAACGAGTTCGGGCCCTGGATGACCGTCGGGCATGAACTCGATGTTCTGGGCTTCACCAGTGACGAGGTCACCGCCCGAATCCTGGCGATGTGGGGACTGCCCGACCTGATGTCCGAAGTCATTCGGCACCGCAGCGAACCCTCGGGTGAGGGTCCAGCGGCCAGCCTGGCCGCCGTGCTCGGGGTGGCGGACGCCGCGGCGACCCTGCTGTTGGTCGAGAGCGACCAGGCGAAGGCGGAAGCGGTCAACGTCTTGGGCATGGCCGCCGCGACCCACCTCGGCCTCACCATTGGCCAGATCGAAGAGCTGATCGACGAGGTCGGCCCCGATATCGACGACATCGCCACCATGTTCGACCTTGAGGTCATCGCCGCCACCCCCATCTCCGAAATCATGATGTCAGCCCAGGCCCACATGGCCCGGCTCAGTCTCGACATGGTCTGGGCCCTTTCCCATGAACAACAGCGCAACGAGGAACTGGCCTCGGACAACGAACGCCTGTCGGCCCAGGCTTCCACCGACGGACTCACCGGTTTGGCCAACCGGCGGACCTTCGACGCCTACCTCGAGAATCAGATCGAAGGTCGACGCCGCCAGCCCCGCTCCAACTACCTGGGCCTCATCCTGTTCGATCTCGACCACTTCAAGTCGGTGAACGACAACTTCGGCCACGGCATCGGCGACGAGGTACTGCGCTCCACCGGCGCCCGTATCCAACAAGGCACCCGCCGCGGCGAGCTCTCGGCCCGGATCGGTGGTGAGGAATTCGCCGTCGTCCTTCCCGATGTCGCCCGCGAGGAACTGACCCTGGCGGCCGAACGATTGCGGGCCCTCGTCAGCGATGTACCAATGGACACCGTCATTGGGCCGCTGTTGGTGACAACCAGCGTCGGCGCGTGCTGTATCAGCAAGCCCGGACCCAACGGGGTCAGCGATCTCTACACCACAGCCGATGCTGCTCTCTACGCGTCGAAGGACGGCGGGCGGAACCGGGTCACGGCCAGGGCCCTCCCGTAGCCGATGGGTATGGGTATGGGAGAAGAAGTCTCCGACGGACTTCGCGCACGATCCAAGGGTCTGGGTCAACGGCGGATTCCGGTCGCATCGGTTCAGGTCAAGATCGGACTCATCCTGTTCGCGTCGGTTCTGTTTGCCGCCGCCGTTCTGACCTTCCGCGGCACCGAGGCGGCAATCGAAGCCCGCACCGAGGGAGCCGAGAGGGCATTGGCCCACGAGGCTGAGAGCGACGCCACGTTGGTGGAACGAGCGCTGGCGGGAGCAAGCGCCGACCTCAGGGCCTTGAGGGAGACTCCTGCCATCCAGGGCTACCTACGGGCCAACAGAACCGAGTTGCGTATCGATCCCAGGGACGATTCGAGCACGGCCCGCCTGTGGCAGGAACGCCTCGCCACCATCATGGCCGGCTACCTCAAGGTCCGACCGGCCTATAAGCAGATCGTCTACGTCGCCGACGACGGTCAGGCCATTGCCGACACCCGCCAGGATGACAGAATCTCGAAGGTGTCGGTCACCGCTTTGGGTGGTCATGAGAGCTGGAGTCAGACTTCACGGGCTCTGACCATTGGCGCCGATGAGGTCCTGACGACGTCGATCCTGCCGGTTGACGATGGAGCCATGGCCGTGGAATTCGCCATCCCGGTTGAGGAAGTGGCGACCGGCCGGGTGGCGAGCATCCTGGCCGTGACCGTCTCCACCGAGGACTTGTTCAACGAGCTGTCGCTGGCTGCGGCCGAGAGCTCATCGTCGTCGATATTGGTTGACGGTGATGGCCAGGTTCTGACCCGCTCGGATCCACTGGGAACCGAGCCGGCCGTCGACCAGTCGCTGGAGGATGAACTCGGGTCCGAGCTGGCGACGGAGATCTTGACCGGTGGGTCTGGGGTCGTCAGGGGGAACGATCTTGTCGTCGGCTATCGGCGGGCCTACCTCGTGCCGGGCCAGCACTCCTCTGCGGTCGTCGCCCTTCGCATCCTGCCCCAGGACACGGTGGTGGCATCGGCCAACTCGTTCCGCAACAGTTCACTGCTGATCATGGCCCTCGTGCTGGCTCTGACGGTGACGGTGGGGACCCTGCTCACCCGCAAGATGGTGTCGCTACCGTTGCGACAGATCACGGCCTGGGCCGAGCGTATTGCCGATGGCGATCTCACCCTCGACACCGTGAGCAAGGCCAGAGCTGACGAGGTTGGCCAGTTGAGCTCGGCCTTTTCCGCCATGGTCCTGTCGCTTCGATCGATGGTTGAGCAACTCAAGCAGTCATCACTTCACCTCGCCAGTGCGGCGGAGGAACTGACAACGGTGTCGGGTTCCATGGGTGAGAGCGCAACCCGTACCGCCTCCCGGGCCCAGATGGCATCGACCAGCGGCGACCAGGTTTCAGGCAACGTGGCCGATGTGGTCGGCGCCATTGAGGACATGAAGGGCTCGATTCAGGAGGTTGCAGCCAACGCCGCCGATGCCTCGCGGGCTGCTTCCCAGGCCGTCCAGGTCTCGGACCAGACCTCAAGGACCATCGCCAAACTCGGCGAGTCGAGCGCCAAGATCGGCAACGTCGTCCAGGTCATCGACTCCATCGCTGCGCAGACGAACCTCCTGGCCATCAACGCCACCATTGAAGCGGCCGGGCCGGCGAATCGGGCAAGGGGTTCGCCGTCGTGGCCAGTGAGGTCAAGGATCTCGCCACCCAGACGGGTAGGGCCACCGAGGACATCGCCACCACTATTCGAGCCATCCAAGGCGACACCGCCGGTGCGGTCGAGGCCAATCAGCAGATCGGGGCGACCATCGAACAGGTCAACCAGATCTCCATGGCCATCGCCAGGGCCGTCGATGCCCAGGCCGCCACCTCGTTCGCCATTGGCGCCAGTGTGGCCAAGCTCGAAAGCGGATCCCGGGAGATCGCCGAGACCATCAATGATGTCGCCCAGGTCGCCGAGGCGACCCGGGAATCGACCGATGAAACCAAGAGTTCGGCCAACACCATGAGCCGGATGGCCGAAGAGCTGGCCCAACTCGTCAGCCAGTACCGCTAAGCATATTTGAGCCTGGAGAGCCGAGACCATGAGTCATAAGTCCACCGCACCCTGCGAGGTGCCAATCGATCGCATTCGCCGGCCGCTGGAACGCATTCTCCACCTTGAGAACGTGTCCGGCATCGCCCTTATCGCCGGTGCCGTCGTGGCCCTGGTGCTGGCCAACTCCCCGGTGGCGGAATCGGTCGACCATTTCTGGCACAACCACCTGCACATCATGTTGGGCCCCATCAGCCTCGACGAGTCGCTAACCCATTGGGTCAACGACGCCCTGATGACGATCTTCTTCCTCGTCGCCGGGCTGGAGATCAAGCGGGAACTGGTGTGTGGCGATCTTCGGGAGCCCCGCAAGGCAGCCCTCCCGGCGGTGGCCGCGTTCGGAGGAATGGTTGTCCCCGCCGCCCTGTACGTGCTGTTCGCCGACAGCGTTTCAGGTAGTGGTTGGGGTATCCCGATGGCCACCGACATCGCCTTTGCCGTCGGCATCCTCACCCTGCTCGGGAATCGAGTGCCGAGCCGTCTCAAGGTCTTCCTGTTGACCCTGGCCATCGTCGACGACCTCGGGGCCATCGTCGTCATCGCCATCTTCTACACCTCAACGGTCAACACCATCGCCCTGGCCGTGGCCGCCGGATTGCTGGCCACCATCATCACCCTCCGGGTGCTCGGGGTGTGGTGGATGCCGGTGTACATCCTGGCCGGTTCGGGCCTCTGGTTGGCCTTGTTCGAGTCTGGCGTGCACGCCACGCTGGCCGGTGTGGCCTGCGGCCTGCTGGCCCCGGCCCGTCCACGCCGACCCCACAACACCGAGATCGTGGCCACCCCCCACAGCACCATCGACGAGCTGAAGGCGATCGTCTTCGACACCCGGGAAACCAAGTCGATGGTTGACCGACTGATCCACGGCCTCCATCCCTTGACCGCTCTGTTCATCGTGCCGGTGTTCGCCCTGGCCAACACCGGGGTTGCCATCTCGCCATCGGCGCTGGGCACGGCGGTCAGTTCGTCGGTCGGGACCGCCGTGCTGGTTGGGCTGCTCATCGGCAAACCGCTCGGCATTGGTGTCGCCGCCTGGCTGGCGCTGAAGGTGAAGCTGGCGGTCCTCCCGGCCGAAACCAACTTTGGTCACATTGTTGGCGTTGGTCTGTTGGGTGGGATCGGCTTCACCGTCTCGTTGTTCATCAGCGACCTGGCATTTACCGATCAGGCGCTGGTCGACAACGCCAAGATCGCAGTGCTCGTGGCGTCGATCGCCGCCTCCACGATCGGGGCCGCGGTGCTGATCAAGGCCGGTTCGCCCACCCAGGCCCAAACCGCCGCCGACCCCCTCACCTACGCCGAACTTGAAGCGACACAACCGGCGTCGTTCATTGCCGCGAGTTCACCGAACACTCCGTCCAGAGGTTCGGTAGCACAGCCCGCGCACAAATAACAGATGCCAGCGGCCCTTTCCTGGGAGCGGCATCCCGTCTAGGATTCCACCTGGGCGGGCTACGGATAGCTGGTTTCACGGGACACTCTTCAGAGTGCTCCCACTCTTTCCGATGCCAGCTTCGTGGGTCAGCGCCGTACAAATCCAAGGAGACCGCCGAATGTCACGGGTAGACAACTTGAACAAGGTTCTTCGTCATGTCCAGAGTGGATCTCCCGACGTTGACGCCGCAGCCCTCATCTCCGAGGACGGGCTGATGATCGCCAGTTCACTGCCGTCGGACATGGACGAGACCAGGGTTGCCGGCATGAGTGCGACCCTGCTCAGCCTGGGTGTTCGGGCCTCGACCGAACTGCGCCGTGGTTCGGTTGAGGAGGTCATCGTGCGAGGCGATCGTGGCTACGCTGTCATGATCTCCGCCGGTCGTGGCGTGCTCCTACTGACGCTGGCCAACGAGAACGCCAAGCTCGGTCTGATCTTCTTCGACATGCGTGAAGCACTGGGGCAGATCTCCGAAGTCCTGTGACGACGCCCCTTTGCCGCCAACCATTGAAGACAGCAGGAACCCCCACCCATGCCCAATATGTTTCTTCACGACGACGGTTCCCACCGCAATATTCTGCTTGAGGACTTTGCTTCCGGTGCGTTCGCTGTTCAATCAAACCAGCATTTGATTGTCCACGGAGGTGAGGGAATGATCCTCGATCCCGGTGGCCACAAGATCTACAACAGGGTCCTGATGGAGACTCTCTCCCTACTGGGTTCGGCCGAACTGAAGTACATCTTCTTGTCGCATCAGGACCCTGACATCGTGGCCGCCATCAACGGTTGGTTGATGACAACCGATGCCGACGCCTACGTCTCGGCCATCTGGACCCGGTTCGTAGCCCACTTTGGGCTCGACGAATTCGTCGAACACCGACTGCGGCCCATCCCCGATGAGGGCATGTTCCTCAACCTCGGTGGTGTCGATCTGGTCCTGCTGCCTGCCCACTTCCTTCATGCCGCGGGCAACTTCCAGGTCTACGACCCGGTCTCCAAGATCCTCTACAGCGGTGATCTCGGAGCCTCGCTCGGCTCGGGCCAGGTCATGGTGCCCGACTTTGAGGCCCACATCCCGTTCATGAAGGACTTCCACCAGCGCTACATGACCTCGAACGTTGTCATGAGGGCCTGGGCCGAGATGGTGTCAACGCTGGAGATCCACACCATCGCACCCCAGCACGGCGCCCTCTTTGTGGGCCCCGACATGGTGAAGCAGTTCATCGACTGGGCCGGCGAACTGACGTGTGGCATTGATCTCGCCGCCGAGGTGTACAAGGTGCCTCAGTCGTGACCGATGGGGGCGTCCTCGGCGAGGGTGTGCCCCCCAAGGTATGGATGGGGGTGGCCGCCCTTGGCATCTTCGGTGCCCTCGTCACCGCCGTGCTGGCCGTTGGCGCCACCTCGACCGGGGAGGCGGAGCAAACCACCGGCAACGCCGCCGTGACGGCAACCATCACGGACCCTGCTACTGATCCCGACGCTACCGGGCCGGAAGCGGCCGCCTTTGCCAACCCGCCGGCGGAGGAAGGCGAAGACGGCGCCACCAGCACGATGTCTTCAGTTGACGGCGAGTCGCAGGCCCCGTTGGAGGATTCGGCTCAGCAGGAAGACGCCGTCCCATCAGACGGTGCTGTCCCTTCAGACGGTGCTGTCCCTTCGGAGGGCGCGGCTGCTCCGGGCGCCGATGCGCAGGTTCGGTTGAACTGCCCCCCGTTGTTCCGGGTGAGCTTCGCCGTTGATGACGCCGCCCCGGAATCTGAAACGTTGGCGGTGGGTACTGCGCCGCTGGTCAACTGGATGATGGACAACCCCGAGGCGCTCCTTGTTGTTGAGGGCCATGCGGATTCGACTGGTTCCGAAGAAGAGAACCTGGTGCTCAGTTACCGGCGGGCCGAAGCGATCGTAGACGAGTTGATTACTGCCGGGCTCCCCGAGGCCCGGGTCAGCCCTCGCGGGTTCGGCGAGTACCAGGCGGTTGTTGGCGAAGCCGCCGAATCGGCGGTGAACCGGCGGGCAACGATGCAGGTCGTCGGCTACGAGGCCTGCCCGGTTGAGGACCTGGGAGGTCAGAACCAATGATTGTCGTTGTCGCCCTGGTGATCGGGCTACTGGCCGCCGCCGCCCTGCTGGGGGCAGGCTACCAACTGGGGTTATCGCGGGGGGGCCACGAACGCTCCGACCTGCGCTCCCAGTTGGACAAGCGCAGCGAGGAGCTGCGATCACTCCTTCAGGTGGTTTCAGGGTCGTTGCGTCAGCACGAGGCGGCACAGCGCCTACTCGAAACAGAGATCAAGGACCGCCTGGGATCGGTGGTCGCCACCTCGGCCGACACCGGCCGCATGCGGACCGAGTTCCAGCAGATGCTGGCTCCGCTGCTGGAACGCAAACGTTCCAACGACGAACTGGCCGACACCGTTCAAGAACTCCTCAGCCCGCTGATGGAGCGGGAACGTCTGGGGCGGGACCTGGCCCAGCTCGACCTGGGCACCGGCCAGCGCCAGGAACTCCCCCGCCTGCTCGACAGCATCGCCGACACCGGCGGGTTCTCTGTCGTCTTGCTCAGCGACGACGCCGGGCTGCCCCTGGCCGCCAGCTCGGGGACCGACAACCCCGACCGCTACGCCGGGTTCTCCTCGCTTTTGATGTCGCTGATCGAACGACTGTCGCGCGAGCCGGGCGCCGATCCGCTGGCCATCGTTATCTACAACACGGCGAATGAGCAGATGCTGAGTCGGGTCTTCAGCGTGTCGGGTCAGCAGCTGATGCTCACGGCGGTGACCTCGGGCCCCGGCCTGTCCCCCATCGCCCTCGATCCCGCCCTGACTAAGCTGCAGGCCGTTCTGACCCCACACCACCTGCAGGCGCGCTGATCGCCACCAGGAACGGGGGCCGAAATCCGATCGGCCCCCGTCTCGGCAGTTCAGCGGTTGGCTCGAAAACCCGACCGCTCCATGACTCCCCACTCGGTGTTGCCCCGCAAAAAGTGGAACAGACCCTTGAGCCGCCACCACACCGTCAGCTGGCGGTAGCCCACGTTTTCCAGCACAGCCCACAGCAACAGAATCGAGCGGTCCTTGACCGTGCCATAGCGGCGGAACGAGAGTTCCTCGAACAGCAAAGCCAGGACCGACAACATCATGGCCAGCCCGTAGGCCAGCGCCAGGTAAAGCAGGGCGAACGTGGCATCGACCCGTCCCAGGATGAAACCAACCGGCAGGACCACCAAGCCGATGGCCTCGATGACCGGAGCCAGCAACTCAACCAGAACGAAGATGGGCATGGACACCATACCCAAGCGCCCGTAGCGGCGGCCAAGAACACCGCGATGGCGCCAGACGGTGTCGGCCAGGCCCCGGTGCCAACGGTCGCGTTGGCGACTGAGCACCTGGAGTGAGTGCGGGGCCTCGGTCCATGCCACCGGGTCGGGGACAAACTCGACGAGCGCCTGCTGGTTCGTCTCGTAGCCGTGGCGGCGGAGGCGAACGATTAGCTCGATATCCTCCCCAACGCCGTGATCGTAGCCACCAATGGCCAGCAGGGCGTCCCGTCGGAACAGCCCGAAGGCGCCGGAGATGACAAGGTTGCCACCAAGACGGTTCCAACCGAGGCGACCGAAGAGGAAGGCCCGCAGATACTCGACGGCCTGCAGCCCGGCCAGGGCGTTGCGGGGGGCTCGGACGTCGGTGATCCGGCCTCGCTCGACGACACAATCGTTGACGATCCTGATGGTGGCCCCGGCGGCGACCACATCGCGGGAGCGTAGGAAGGGGCGAACCAGCTTGAGCATGGCGTCCTCCTCGACAACGGTGTCAGCATCGAGGGCACACACCAGCTCACCCGATGCAATGTTGGCCGCGGCATTGAGGGCATCGGCCTTACCCCCGTTGCCTTTTGCTGCGACCACGAGGTTGTAGTTCGTGGCCGAGCGGAACATGGCGGTCAGCGGTTCGGTCTCGATGCCGCGGGGATGGGCAAGGTGCACCGGAACCAGCTCAAAACTGTCACGGAGGACCTCGACGGTCCGGTCGGTGGAGCCGTCGTCGACCACCACCACCTCCAGGTTGGGATAGGCCAGGGTCCGCAAGGCAGCAACCGTCTCGACGATGCTCAATTCCTCGTTGTAGGCAGGAACGAGCACCGAGATTGAGGGCACGAACGGAGACGACAACAGCGCTTGGCGGTCCTCGCTGCGCACTTCGATCAGATAGCGCCGGATCTCGAGGGCGGCCGAGCCCATCAATACCAGATAGACACTGTTGACGAAGAAGAAGTAGAGCACGACGGCCAGGGCCAGCGGTCCGAGGACCGCATCAACTACAGCGAACGGGCTCACACCTCGACACCGAGCGCTTGTCGAACGTCGAGCATATGGCGGCAGATATCTCCGGCCCGACCGTCACGATGAAGCCCTCGGCGCAGCAACAGGGTCCCGCTGGCACCAACATCGAGCAACGCCCGCCCCGCAGCCCTGCTGACCTCCTCGTCGCGGTCATCGACGCAGCCCAGCAGGTCAGTCCCGGCCTGCCACTGACGGGCTCGGCCGAGCGAGCGAACGGCGGCCAGGCGAACCGTTGGTTCCTCATCCAGCAGGGCGGCCCGCACCAATTCGAGTCCGTTTGGACTGCCGAACTCACCTAAGGCGGCGACCGCGGCAGCGCGAACCTCGGAGCGGTCGTGCCCGACGAAGGGGGCAATGGTTGGCAACAATCCCGGGTCCCGAAGGGCCCGGGCCACATCAAGAGCCAGTGGCAATGCCCCCGGATCAGCACCCTTGAGGTAGCGGGCGAGCACCGGGCCTGTGTTCGACCCAATCCTCGTCAAGGCGTTGGCGGCCGCGAAGCGGGTGAGCCCATTGGGGTCTTCGAGCATCTCGACCAGGAAGCCCACGCTGGCGGGGTCCTTGCGTTGGGCTAGCACGTCGGCCGCCCGGGCCCGGATCACCGCCTGCCGGTTTGTCCGGGCGTCGGCGAATACGTCGTCTTCGAGGCGAAGCAGGGCAGCGAGACGTAGTCCCTTGAGCTGGCGCCACCAAAACCGACTTTGCACCAGTAAACGGGCCCGCTTGTCGAGGGCAAAGGCTCGAGCCAGGAAGCGAAGGGTTTCCGGATCATCGACATCGACCACGGCAACCGCTTCAGTCACCGCGTCGACGGCTCCCTCGGAACTGAGCTCACCGACAAGAGCCAAATCATCACCATCAACGTCGAAACCGGCCAAGGCGCGGCACAAGATGCGCACGGCCTGGGCTTGGAGAGGCCGACGCAAACGATCGCGACCCTCGACATGGATTCCGTGGACCAGGATGATCCCCACCCCGGCCACGGTGATGACAACCATCACGGCAACGGCGACGATAATGGCTGTCGGTGAGATCACCTTGAGTCGCCGAACATGCGTTCGATTCGCTCCATCAACACCGGGACGCTGAATGGTTTGGCCACGTGATCGGCGGCTCCAAGTTCAAGGGCCCGTAACGTTTCGTCGGTCCCGGATCGAGCGGTCAGCATCATGACCGGAGTCGAATCAAGAATCCTGTCCTCGCCGAGGCTGGTCAGTACCGAGAACCCGTCCATGCCGGGAAGCCCGACATCCAACACGATCAGCCGACCCTTGACCTGCCCCCGACCAATTGACCTCGCCGCCTCCAGACCGTCAGTGAACCGATGATGGCGGTAACTGCGGCTCTCAAGGGCAAAGGCAAGCAGATCGGCCAGGACGTCATCGTCGTCGACCACGATCACGTCGACCACGATCACGTCGTCAACCACCTCGTCATCAACCACCTCGTCATCAACCACCTCGGCGCCCTCGACCAGGCTGAGATCGGCCGCCCCGATGGGGTCTTCCTCGGTGCCTTCAATCGGATCACGCTGCTCGTGCGCCGTTCTGGCTCCGTCGGCGATGGCGACTTCCGCGGGCTGAGGCCGCTGGGGGCAAGGCGGAGTTCCGGCCCTGCTGAGCAGGGGTGCAGGGCCGTTCGGTTCGGGCCGACTCGGCCTCTCGGGTCCTTGTCGCCCTCGAACCTGGCGGCTGGGCTCGGTCGCAACCACCAAGTTCGCCGGGTCCACCGAGGTCATGGTCAGTCGGCGAAGGCGGGCGACCACATCACCACGGAGTTTCATCCCGTCGACGGGGCGGGCCACCACATCATCGGCCCCGGCGGCAAAGACAGCACCGATCTTCACCCGGTCGGCGAGGTCGGCCGCCACGAGAATGGTAAGTGCTGACCAGCGGGGATCTGCTCGCAGGACTCGACACAATTCGGGGCCTGAGGGATTGCTGCCGATGTCACCGACGAGTACCAGCGCAGGTTGGCGGTCGACCAACACCGGCAGGAGGTTCGACGCCCGGTTGACCGTTGACACTTCGACTTCCAAGCTCGCCAGGGCGGCGCTGATCGAGTCATCGGCACCAGGATCGGGCTCGACGACAACCACGAGACCCTCAGGCTTGACCCGGCTCGCCCGCAGCATCTCGATGGCGGCCACCATCTGCCGAGAGGACAAATCCCGGCGGATGAGGCCGCGGTAGCCGCTCCTGATCACAGCGAGGCGGGAGTCAAAGTCGTCCGTGGCGGCCAGGGCCACCAACAAGCGGTCCGGGTTGGCGGCGGCCAGGGCTCGCAGCTCGTGGAGGTGGGGCTCGATCGCCCCCACGACATCAACAACGACCGCGGTGTCGTGGTCGAAATGGCAGACCCGGCCCGCTTCGATGGGCACCGTGATCGAGGAAAGCAGACGTTGCCTCGCCGCTACCCTCAGCCGCTCGCTGATGGTGGCATCGTCGCTGAGGAAGGCGAGGTCGGCCGAGATCAGTCGGGAGGGATCGGACTTTGACGGCGACGGTTGCCCCGACGTTTCGGCTACTGCTGGTTGAGGTCGGGCGTCAGTGCGGCGCCCGACCTGCTGACCGCTGGGTGCCGGACTCTCTTGTCCTTCCTCCTGGCGCACACGCCGCTCGATGGGGGCGTCCAAGCTTGGATCCAAGAGGTCGAGCAGGGCAAGCACCGAGCTTGAGAGCCGCTCGGCATCGAGCCTGGTGCCGCCAAGCATTGTCTCGACCTCTCGGGCTCGTTCGGTTCCCACATCGAGACCGAAGGTGCCGAGCGAACCCGCCAGTTTGTGAGCTGCGCTCTCGGCTTCGGTCTGCAGCTCATCGCCTATGGCACCCGCTTCCAGCAGTTCGGTCGCGGCCCGCTCCAGGATCTCCACTCGCTGGGTGTTGGTCGGGAGGTGACGGGCCCAGAGGGCGGCCATGGCCGATTTGAGTTTGGCCTCAGCCGAGAGGGTGGTCGACTCCGACTCGACTTCCGACGTTGGACTGCGTTCAGTAGCTCCGGGTGACATGGTCTCAACGACTCAGTCGGACCAGCCGAGCAGGGCGGCGATTTCGTCGGCCAGCGTCAGCGGATCGAATGGCTTGGCCAGGACACCCTCGGCCCCCAACTGGCTCACGACCTCGTGATCAGCGGACTGGACCTTGGCGGTGAGGAAAACAACGGGAATATGACCGGTCATGCTGTCGGTTCGCAGGCGGCGGAAGACCTCGGTCCCATCCATTTCCGGCATCATCATGTCGAGCAGCACGGCATCGGGTTGCTCAGCGGCGGCTTTGGTCAGCCCTTCCGCTCCCCCACCGGCGGCCGACACCGACCATCCGCCGATCAGCTCCAACCCCATCTGGGCCACTTCTCGGATGTCGGCCTCGTCGTCGATCATCAGGATACGTCTGGTCATGTGCTGCCTTCCTCGGGTTGTGGCCCTTCCGGAGACGGACCGCCCGGTGGCGAGCCGGTCGCCGTCGACATCAAGGTGACCCGTGATTCACTTTGGGTAGGTTCCGCCGTGGCTTCAACCGGTGGCGTCCCCTCCGAGGGCAGGGTGAAGATGAACCTGGACCCCTCACCCAGCTTGCTCTCTACCCAGATTCGACCACCATGACGGTGCACGATGGTGCGGGAGATGGCGAGTCCCAGACCGGTGCCACCTTTGTCGCGCGAATCAGAGGCATCGACCTGCTGGAATCGGCCGAAGACCTTCTCCAGCTGATCGGCCGGTATACCCCGACCGGCGTCCTCAACAGCCACCATGGCCCCCTCGGGGACGTTGCTGGCGATAACACCTATGGTCTGACCTGGCTCGGAGAACTTGATGGCGTTGCCGATGAGATTCGTCAGCGTCTGGATGATGGCGTCGGCGTCGACCTCAACCTCGATCGGCTCGACATCGGCTACCAGGGTGAGCTGCTGACCGTCGGCCAGCGGCTGCATGGATTCGACCACCTCGGTGACGATGTCGGCCAGGTCGACGGGGTGACAGACCAGTTCGACCTTGCCCGACTCCAGTCGCTCGATGTCGAGCATGCTGTTCACCAGACGAATGAGGCGATCGGCGTTGGTCAGCGCGATGTGCAACATCTTGTCGGCCTGAGGGGAGAACTCACCGATACTCCCGCTGGCCAGCAGCCCCAGTGCACCTCGCACCGAGGTCAGCGGGGTGCGGAGTTCGTGGCTGATGAGGGAAACGAACTCGTCCTTCATCGACTGGATACGCACCTTCTCCGTTACGTCGGTGAACGATGCGACCACGGCGTAGGGCCGTTCTGCCGCGCTCCGTCGCAGGGCCTGGGTGTTGGTGTTGATCCAGATCATCTGACCGTCACCACGGTCGATCCCGATTCGGGTGTCCGACATCGGTACCCCGTTGGCCAGAGTGCGGGCGTACGGCAGCTCAGCGGCGCTCAGCTCGTTCCCGTCGCTGTCCACCATGAGCCAGTGTTCCGGCTTGCCCCGGATCTGCTGCAATTCCTCAGACCGGAGGCCCAGGATCTGGGTGGCCAACTCGTTGGCGGCGGTGATCCTGCCTTGTTGATCGATCACGATCACTCCGGCGGCCAGGGCCGAGAACAGTGACCGGTGGAGGGTTTCGCTCTGATGTAGGGCCTCATCGGCCGCCCGCTGCTCGGTGAGGTAGCACATGGTCGCAATGAAGCCCTCATCGGTTCCGGGGAGGAGCTCGGCCCAGGCAACCTCCATCGGGAACGACGTGCCGTCAGCCCTTCGACCGCGGACATCACGCAATACGCCGTCGGCCGACGGGTCGCAGATTTCGCCATCGCAGCAGGCATCAGACTGTCGTCGGGACGGCATGATCCCGATGCATTGGGCGCACCCACGGAACTCGGTCTCGCCGTCGAAGAACTGGGCGAAGGACTTTCCGACCAGTTCATCCTGGCTGGCCCCGACAACCATCGGATTCTCACAAAAGCGAGGATCAGTCTCGGGTTTCTCAACAACCATCGCCTCCTGACCCAGCAGCGCATGTCGGCAGAAGGTGAGGCCATTCCCCGCCTCGGCACCATCGGCTCCGGCGCAGGCCTTGAACCACAGCCGATCACCGTCGATCAAGCTGACCATGGCCAGCGGCACGTCGAAGGCCAATTGCGCAGCCCGGGCCAGGCAGTTGAAACGCTCAGCGGGAGGATTGTCAAGCACGCCAAGAGCCCGCAGCCAGCCCCGTCGGTCCACCTCATTGGCCAGTTTCTCCTGTTCGTTCACTCGACAGCCTCTCCAGTGCGCCACGGGCGTCGTCCTGTTTGACCATCGGAGCGTTCTGGCATCGAATTGAGCGTGGGCCACGGATTGTCGATTCGATGGCACCGCAGACACCCGACACATCGAGCAGGCAGCGTCGCCGCCGCCGAGCGTTGACACTCCCGCGGGAGTGCTCAACTGGGTCAGGTCGTCCAATGTGGCGGAGCCGATCCCCGGCCATGCCCAAGGCCGCTGAATCTCAGAATCGTGTCAGCCACCCCACAACGCTTCAGCCTTTGCTGTCCCCCCATCGCAGAATTCTTTGCAGGTCGTCCGTCACCTCAGACCGAACCCCGTCAGGCCTGCAGACAGCAAGGACTGCCAGTGCACGACTCTGCCAACTGGTCAGTAGGCAGGAAGGCACTGTTGACGCTCCCGCGGGGTGTCGCTGCTATCCGCACCCAAGTGAGAGGTTGGTGCCCGGGGTGGGATTCGAACCCACACGACCCCGAGGGGTCCGAAGGGTTTAAGCCTTCTGCGTCTGCCATTCCGCCACCCGGGCGGGTGGAAAAGCCATCGTAGAGCGATCGCTCAGCGTTTGGACCTGACAAATCGGTCGAGCAGGGGGTCGCCGACGACTCGCACGGCGATGCTGGCAATACCGAGTTGTAGCACCACCGCCATGAACTTCATGATCCGGTAGAGACTTCCGGGCTGGATCTCGTCGATCGTGAGTTGGATCTGCACGGCGGGGTCGGCACCGAAGCCGGCGATTGGAGCCTCCACTTCGGTCGTTTCCCCATCGGTGCCACCGCTGGCTGCGGCACCGTCATCAGCGGCCGCACCGTCTGCGTCCTCCTCCTCGAGCACGACCGGTCCGAACAGACACCAGCCATGGGAGCGGTTGCGTAGTCCGAACCTGTTCGACCGTTCGTGCTCGATCGCCGGGCGACTCAGCTCAGACCCGTGGTCGGCGCAGGCCTGCCCGGTCACGAAGTTGTCGACCGGGGCGATGAGCTGCCGGGCCATAATCAATCCGACCAAGCCGACAAAGACCATGATGCCGACAACCACCCATTTTGCCACGTCTTGGCTGTTCATGTTTGGCCTTTGGCTAGGAGACAAGAGTTGAGTCATCGGCGGCACTCCCAATCGATCCCGGTAAGTATGCAGCACTCAACCAGCGTTTCTCAACGATCCTCCCAGCGCACACAAACTCGGGGCGGCCGGAAGCCGCACTCAAACACGACGTTTGGCCGGCGCCGCCCCGCGGCGCACACAAACTCGGGGCGGCCGGAAGCCGCACTCAAACACGACGTTTGGCCGGCGCCGCCCCGCGGCGCACACAAACTCGGGGCGGCCGGAGGCCGCACTCAGGCCGCCCGGCGCGCTAACAGTGGGTCACCGCCGCCCTGCAACTCATCGTCGAGCAGGGCGGCGGCAGCGGTCCACAACCGATCGCGCAACTGCGCCGCGTCCAGCCCGGTCAGTTCGCCGGCAATGATGATGCCGTCGATCATGTCGCCAATCACGGCGATTCCCGGTCGCCCCCGCAGGGCCACCGACACTGTGGCTGAACCATCAACCTCCCGCCGTATTGATCGCCGAGCTCCCGGCGAACGAGGAGGGCTGCGAAACGCCGGGGGCTCCACCCCGGCCGAACGCGCCTCCTCCCCCACTCGACGAGCGACCGCCGCGAAGCGGACCGAGCTGAGTTCCTGACCCAGCTCGCCCCGAGCTTCGCCCCCGTCGCGTTGCCCTCTGGCTCCTGATGATGTGGCCATGATTGGCTCCGATCGCTGACTTCTGCCTACCCCCAGTATGAGCGCGCCCTGTGACAGCGAGCCGGTCGATCCATGACCTGCGAGGTGCCGAAGGGCGATCCGTGTGGCGACATCACCAAAAAGCGTCGGCTGATGGGCCACACTGGCTCCCTAGATGTCCGATCTCAACCAAGCGCCACGGCTGAATCCGGCCCAGCAACACCTAACCGATGAGCTGGGAGCGACACGGGACGAACGCCCCAGCTTCCGCGACGACCTCCGCGATCACCTCCGCCACGAGTTGGAGGAGGCCATTGAGCCCCTCCTGGTGGATGTGAAGGAGCCGCCGCTGTTCGTCTCCAAACGTGACCTGATGATGATCCACGGCTGCGAGGCCCGGTTCGTGGCCGAACAGGACGTGGAGTTCACCTGGACGGTGCCGATGGCCCGAGGCTCGGTGGCCCACAAGGCCATCGAATTGTCGGTGACCTGGCGGGGCGAACCGGCCCCCCTCGATCTGGTCGAAGGTGCCCTCGACCGCCTCGAACAGGACGACCGTAGTGTCGGTGCCTTCCTGCGCACCCTCGATGAGGCCCAACGGGCTGAGCTCGCCGGTGCAGCCAATGATTTTGTGGCCACCTTCATCGAGACGTTCCCCCCGCTGCGCCGTCAATGGCGGCCGGTGGCAGAATCCCGGGTCAGGGCTGATCTGTGCGACGGTGGGCTGGCCCTGTCGGGGCGGGTCGATCTGAGTTTGGGCCAGCCCGAGGGCAACGTGGCGGGCAAGGTCCTGTTCGATCTGAAAACCGGGCGACCGTCGCTGTCGCACCGGGAGGACCTGCGCTTCTATGCCCTGCTGGAAACACTCAAAACTGGGGTTCCCCCTCGGCTTCTGGTCAGCTACTACCTTGAGGCAGGCCAGCCCGACAAGGAGGAGGTCTCCGAGCAGACGTTGTGGACCGCGGCCCAACGGGTGGTCGACGCCGTTGGCAAGATCATCGCCCTCACCGGGCCCGGACCCCGGCCCGCAATGCCAACACCAAGCTACGGCTGCCGTTGGTGCCCTGCGATCGACACCTGCGACGAGGGCCGGCGCTTTCTCGCCCGCTCTGATGACGACGAGGACCTGCCTAACCTCTGAGCCGCACAGCGATGCGCCGATGCGGACCAGGCCCTAGAGCAGACAACACCGCCGATGAGCACCGTCAGCCGGCCAGGAGGGCTTCCAGGCCATCACGCGAGAGTCCAGGGGCGGGCTCGGCGTCGGCGGCCAGGGCGTCGATTCTGGCCCGCAACCCGGGATCGGCCAGCAGATCATCGGCCAGTCGGTTCATCATGAACGCATCGAGCCAGAGCCGCAGCAGGTCGGGATCATGCCCGACCGCTCCCGGCAGGGTGTCGAGGGCGGCCAGGACAGGGTCGTCGGTCTGGTATTCGGAACGATCGATGGCCGCTTCAATCTGGGACCTCCGGTGACGGTCACCGCGGACCGTCTCCCGATAGAAGGGCTCGACGTTGTCACGGCGCCAACGCCACCAGGCCAGGCTCAGCGCCAGCGGATCGTCGGTCGTCACCTCCCGCAGCACGTTCCGGAGCCCGACCAGCTGCAACATTCCCAGTGACACACCACGGCCAACCGAGGGATTGGTGCAGGCCCAGGCGTCGCCGACGGTAACCACGCCGGTCGCCACCGGAACCCCATCAAAGACATCGTGGCGTATGCGATCCTCAAGATTGCCCATGACGGCCACCCCATCGTCGAGCGGTTCACCATCGATCCAGTGGGCAACAAGGGGGTACGACCGCCAGACCTTCTCGAACGTGTCGATGTCACGCACGCCACGCATGGCCTTGTCCCGTCCAGAGGCGACGAAGGCAACGGCCCAGGTGCCATTATCGGCCCCCAGGGTCAGGGTCGAGATTGATCCGTAGGGCTGGAGGCCGCCACCAAAGGAGAACGGCAACGATCCGTCGTCCGAGCGGAAGGCCCGCCCGTAGTAGACGAAGCCGGAGTCCTCCGCTTCGTCAATGGGGGTGGCAGCACCGGCGGCGGCGAGCATGCGGGGCATGGCCGAGTGCCGCCCGGCGGCGTCGACCACGAGGTCGGCGGTGATGGTCTCACCTTCGCTGGTCACCACGCCGGAGACGGCAACCGGGTCGCTCCCCTCCACCGTGTGCAGCGAGGCCACGGCCACACCCCGCCTGACCCACAGTCCCGGGGTTTCGGCCGCACAACGGGCGATCACGGCCTCAACCATGGGCCGTGACCCGGTGAGGGCCTCAAAACGTTCGTCTCCATCTCGCCAACCGCCGCTGAGGGCGGAGGGCATGCCGTCGATGGGGTTCATCCGCAACGCCCCTGCGGCATCGAGGGCGGCCACCACCGACGGGAGTTCGGCCGCCAGAGCCCGATGGAACGGGGGCAGGAAGAAGTGCGCCAGCCGGAGTTGACGCACACCGGTTCGTGCCCACTGCTGCCATGCCAGTTCAGGGTCGGGCGGTTCGGCCTCGTCGCGTTCCAACACCTCCACCTGGTGGCCGTCGCCAGCGAACAACATCCCGGCCGCCAGCCCTGACAGCCCGCCACCAACAACCACAATCTTTACCATGTCAAGATTATGACCGATATCGTCCCAACGTCAAGTTCCAATAACACCGATCGCCTACCAGGAAAGCGCCAATCGGTCCATGAACCGCCCGGAGATCGAACCGGGCCAAGGATCAGACGGCTTGAGGGTCGGGGTGCCCCTCGGAACGACCTTGAACGGGGTAGCGCCG
>Ga0316190_10000393_pt1 | contig 29560 bp, 28 predicted proteins | sample Eddworburrow2_MG_FD_204929 | JGI IMG/M metagenome (GOLD analysis project Ga0316190, IMG submission 204929) | Coastal sediment microbial communities from Maine, United States - Eddy worm burrow 2 | ecosystem: Environmental > Aquatic > Marine > Coastal > Sediment | place: USA: Maine | collected... | reverse complement strand
TCCGCAGAGATAGAGTAGCAGTGCTTGCAGGTGAGGTTGCAGCGCCGGATCAGGTTCCAGATCACCACGGGGCCTGGAGGATTACGTTTGGGGCCCAACGGCTTTGGGTTCACCAACTCATTCATGTATTGCGAAATACGAAACATCTTTTGGTCTCTATATGACTGATTCCTAAGAACCAGGAATTAGTCTTAATCCGGTCTTCTTTAATATGCGGGTGCTGAAAAGCACTTCATGCGCCCGGTTGTCTTCGCCCAGCATCTCTGCAATGGCATCAATCTTATGTTTGAGTTCATCCCGATTGGCACCGTGCACCATGGCAAAGAGATTGTAACGCCATTCCGGCAGAAAGCGTGGACGATGATAGGCGTGGCTGACAAAATCAAGCGCGCCGATCTTCTCGCCATACTCCACCACCTTCTCATCCGGCACATCCCAAACCGTCATGCCATTACCCCGAAAGCCCAGGGTGTAGTGGTTTGGCACTGCACCGATGCGCCGAATAATGCCGCTCTCCAGCATGCGCTGCATGCGCTGCATAACATCCTCTGCCGTTGTGCCCAGCTCTTCGGCAATCTGCTGATAGGGCTCTGCAACCAACGGCAGGCCCGCTTGGGTCGCTACCACAATGCGTCGGTCCAGCTCATCGAGTTTAATATCATCACTCATGCCATCAGACCTCAAACTTCAGGCCGACAAAGAATTCTTGCTTCTTCGGCATGTTGTAGACTTGGTAACCCGTTACCTGCTCAATCTCTCGGCAGGCCTCTTCTACCCGCTCTGGGGTTTCGGTGCCCAACACAAACCACATGCTGAACTCATGATCCCGCGCATAGTTGTGGGCCACTTCAGGGAAAGCATTGACCTGCTCTGTGACACGCTCAAAATCTGCCTCTGGTACGCGCATGGCACAGAGGCTCAGGCCACCGCCCAGTCGCTCGGCATGGTACATGGGGCCGAAGCGGGAGAGCTGTTTTTTATCCAGCATCTGCTGCAGGCGCTGCAGCAGGTCTGCCTCATCGATACCCAACTGCTCCGCCACCACCGCATAGGGGTGCTCGCAAACGGGGAAGCCGCCCTGCAGGTTATTGATAATACTGCGGTCTATATCATCCATCACTACTGATACCTGGCGCCGCGCTGTTTGAAACGCTGGCCACTGAATAGAATCTCATGTGAAATATCGCTCAACCCCAGCTCATCAACCAGCTGGGCCACCTGTGCGGTGACAAGCTCTTGGCTGCGGCCATGGATCATGCTGAACAGGTTGTAGGGCCACTCCGGCAGGCGTCGTGGACGCTGGTAACAGAGGGTAACACAGGCCTGATCACCCAGCGCTTCTCCCACCTCATCCAATCGCTCTTCCGGCACATCCCACACCACCATGGCATTGGCCGTGTAGCCCAGCTCATGGTGACGAACTACTACACCAAAGCGCTTGATGATGCCGCTCTGCTGCATCTCACCGATGCGAGTGATCACCTGCTCTTCAGACCAGCCAATACGCTTGGCAACCTCAGCATAGGGGTGACTCACCAGTGGCAGACCACATTGGATGGCGGCAACCAGCTGATAGTCCTGATCACTCATCACCATAACGGGAAACCCAGATCGATATGGAAAGGTTTCATCAGTGGCAGATAGAGCACAGGCTGACCACAGCGCGCCTCGATCTCAGCCAGCACCTCTTCCACCCGCTGCTGATTAGGCGCTGTAACAACAAACCAAAGGTTCAGGCGGTGCAGTCGTTCGTAGTTGTGATTGACCTCTGCAAAGGCGCTGATATAGGCCGCAACGGATTCCAACTCTTCAGCTGGAACCGAAACAGCTGCCAGGGTGCTGGCACCTGCTCGTTTAGGCTTAAACACTGGCCCAATTCGGCTGATAATCCCCTGCTGCTGCATATCATCGAGGATACGCAGAACCTCATTTTCTGTTGTCCCCAGATGCTGCGCCATATCAGCAAAAGGGGTCGGCGAGAGCGGCAGCCCCTGCTGATACTCATTGAGCAGGCGCTTCTCCAGTTCAGTGAGCGCCTCAGGGTTTACCTGCATTAGCTCAGGCTGCAGCGTCTCAGCAAGCATTAGAGGCCGATCTTATGAGCACGTGAGGTAAAGAAGATGCCACTGGGCTTATCCACTGGCAGGCTGCCTATCTGCTTCAATGTCGTGGTATCAAAGATCTTGACCTGATCCTGATCGCGGATTGAGATCCAAACCTCTTCACCACGCGGAGCAAACTCCATATGCAGGGCGCCCTTACCCGGTTTCAGCGTTTTGATAATCTTCAATGTTTCGGTATCGATCACCTGAATAGTGTCGTTATTGGGGAAGGCAAAATTAACCCAAATCTGGCGACCATCAGGTCGGGCAATTGCAAATACGGGTTGTCCATGGACAGGGATGCGCCCAGTAGATTGCCAGCTATTACGGTTCACCACCAACACCTCATGATGCCCGATAGCTGGTAAAAAGGCCTGGTCACCCGCAACAGCCCACCCTTCCAGATGCGGCATTTTGTAGACAGGCAACTGCTGCTTGCCTTTACCGTAGTTACCCAGGATACGGGAAGGTCCTTTTTCAACATGCCAGAGATCCAGCAGGGTGAGACCATCCTCACCAAACAGACCAGCAATGTAGTAACGGCCATCTGGCGTGATCAGGCCATCGTAGGGTTGCAGGCCTGCGTTTTTAAACTGGGTAAGCTTAGGTGATTTAGGGTCACTCATATCAGCAACCCAGACCTCATGGGTGTCATAAAGACCAAAGACAAAACGCTGCCCTGGTGCATCGACCAGTCCTACCGTTTTGGAGCCTTTACCTTTAGGCGTTTGGGTTGCAGGAATATCTGCCACCAGATCCAATGTCTCTGCAGAGAAGACCTTGACCCCACCCGGCTCATAGTTGGATACAGCGATCAGTGTTCCATCCTGAGAGATGGCACCACCAATACTATTACCGCCCTGTACGACTCGCTTGACCAACGTGCCACAGAGTAAATCTATCTTAGAGAGGCCTCCATCACGCCCAAAGACATAGGCATAACGGGCATCACGGGAATAGACCGCCGAGGCATGTGAGAGATCACCCAGCCCCTTAACCTGAAACAGTTCCTTGCGGTTAGTGGTATCCACCACCTTTACGCTGCCCGCAGCCCGCTCGATAATGATCCCCAGATCACCTGTGCCTCTGGTCAAACATTCAGCAGCTTGTCCGGCGGAAGCTACCAGGAGAAGAGCAAAAAATAACAACCTCATGGTCTAATACCTTTTTTTAGTAGCCCAGCAAGCCAGAGGGCCTCTTGTTCAGTCAGGAAGGGTTTCCATGGCGGCATAGGGGTGCCTGGACGGCCATGGAGGATAGTGGCACTAAGATATTCAACCGTGAAGGGTTCCAGCCGCCCCGGAACCAACGAAGGGCCAAGACCACCTTGCAGGGTCATGCCATGACATGATCCACAATCATGCTTTAGCAGGTGTAGAATCTCCTGTTGCCGTTCGGGGACTATATCAGCAGCGTCTGCATGGCTAACGAGCGCCAGCGCCAAACCCGCTATAAAAATCTTGCAATTGAGCACCTGATACCTGCTTGAGAAAATGGATAACCACGGGGGGGATCATCATGGCACGCGGAGCGGCTCAGCTCGATTACGCAGCACAAGAATAACCAACCTAGCGTCCCTGCAAAAACTGCGCATAAATCTACCAATCGAAGTCATCTTGAACATTGATGTTGATCAAAATCCCAGACCAGCGAAGGGCGACTCACACGTCACTTTACATGGATCACACCCGTCATCTCCTCATGTGGACCACATCGATAGCGGTAGGTTCCAGGCTTATCAAAAGTACGTTCATAGTTCTCATCAGGGAAAAATGTCTCAGCCTCCTCTTCACCTAACGACTCAAACCAGACACTGTGATACTGGCGTTTCTCATTATTTACCCAGCGCACAGTCTCCCCCGCATTAATGGTGATCTCCTGCGGGATAAACTTAAACGCCTTGATCTCCACCTCATGCACCTTGCCACCCCCGGCATGCGCCAAAAGCGGCACCAGCACAAAACCGGCGACCAACATAAACATGAAAACCACACTTCTAATACGCAAGATTATTTCCATTTGTTTAAACCCTCATGTACATCTCAAATCAGTTAAAGAATCAATGGGCAGGTGCGAGCAGACAAACATCATGAAACACCTGTTAATAACCATCAAGTAACATGATTGATACGATTGTAGACATTGAATTTGCCTGTCGGTGTCTGCAACCCTTTGATACGCGCCTTCTCTCTCAGCGTTTTGGCATCGTAAATAACAATATAACCACTGTCGCTGCTGTAGTCTTTGCGATTCCAGGCAGAGACCCAAACCTCAGTGCCATCCTGGTTGAACTCAATATGCACTGCTGCAAAGCCTGCTTTTTTGGTGACGCGGATGGTCTTCACAATGCGCCCCGTCTTCTTGCTGATAACCTGCACGCTCTGCTTAACCGCTTGTTCAGGATGCATTAACTGGTCAACCCAGACAAAATCACTCTTAGGGTGGGTACGGATAAATGAACCCGCGCCATCCACCTTAACAACCTGGCAGATCTTCCAGGCCTGATCTGGATGCCCAACAGGATCATTACCCCATGTCGTCACCTTAGCTTCGCCCAGATGAACCGTACCACCAACAGGCCCACAATCCGGATCAATCCAGTTAGCGCCAGGGCCGGGATGAGGCTTTTTGGCCACATCAATCATGGTCTCCAATTTTCGGGTCTTGGTATCAATGATCACCATCTTATTCGAGGCATTTGCCGCAACCTGGAAATAACGGCCAGTGGGATCAAAAAAACCATCATGCAGGTAGCGAGCCGAGTCAATCTTCTCAACACGCAGGTTACTCAAGTCTTGATAGTCCACCTGCCAGACCTGACCCAACTCCTTGGTTGATACCAGAAAATTAGGTTGATTTGGCGTGGTATCTACTGCTGCCACACGAGATTCATTAATGAAAAAGCCATTAATATTTGCACCACGCGTGGATACCACTTTAAGCGGGTTCATGGTTTCCGCATCAACGATTACAAAGTGCGGCGGCCAGTAACCTCCAGCAACCAGATATTTACCATCACCTGAGACTGCGACATCTCTCGCATCATAGGCAATCTGAGTCTCTGCAACCAACATCCGCTCAGGTGTTTGCCATAGATCAATCTTCTTGACCCGGCCATCACGGCCAATGGTGTACCAAAAACGCCCCAGATTGGCTGGACTCTCTGTAGCGTGACGCTCTGCAGATTTAGCCACATGCACCGCATAACCTGTATTGATATGCGTAACGATCTCATGCTTATCACCATCAACAATGGCTACCTTTCCCGCATCTCGCTCAATAACAATGAAAAAGTTTTTCCAATTCCGGTCGTGCTGAGGCTTGGTTGGATAATTTTTTGGCTCAACAAAGACCCTGGTGCGCTCCCGCATCAATTCCAGAGGCATCTCAGGCGGAATGGGTGGCTCCAGCTGAACATAGGTGGCCAGCAGAGTGATCTCATCCCGAGTAAAGAGATCATCAAAGTTATTCATGCCACCTTCTGTACCAAAGGCTATGATCTTTTCCAGGCGTCGCTGCCCTTTCTTTTTTGTGCTTTTCGGCTCAAGATTTTTACCTGTTGCACCTTTGCGCAAAGCCCCGTGGCAACCAGCACAACGTTGAAAGTAGAGGTTTTTTGCTTTTTCAAAATCCTCTTTTGAGAGCGAAGGCCCTCCTGCTGCCAGGATAGGTGGAGCACCCACCACAGTCATACCAAAAACCATACTCAACACAGCTATTCTAATGCTTAGTTTTTTCATCAACCTGTTCACCCGAATTAGTCTAGTTGGTGGCTACTACCTAATTATCACAGATAGCAACGCTACTGGTTATCAAGCAACTGCAAAGCATACGATAGACAATGATTGGTATGCCGGGTCTTGAATTCAAATCAACAACCCACATCATACCGGGTTATTCATGTACAGATGCTCATTGATGATCTGAATTGTACTTGCAAAGGTGATTATTAGAAAATCATGTAAAAAAAGCGGTATAAGGAACCCGCCCTCAGGGCCAAACACCCTCCTATTATTTTTCATTTGACTGACATCAATTACTCAATTTCATCACTTCTCACATACTCAACAGAATCATTCTATTATCCAATCGGAAATTCGTATGCCGCAAATTACAGATGTCATGTCCACCGATCACAAACGGTGCGATGAATTATTCGCACAAGCAGAAGACGCCATCTCCAAAGGGGACTGGGAGGCAGGCGCCACTGCCTTCAATAACTTCCATGATGCTACAGAGCGCCATTTTTCTATGGAAGAGGCCGTACTATTTCCTGCCGTAGAACAGAGTACAGGCATGACATCAGGCCCAACCCAGGTCATGCGGATGGAGCATATGCAAATGCGCCAGCTATTCGCTGATATGGATGAGAGCGTTGCAGAGAAAGACCAGGAGAAATACCTTGGTCTATCAGAAACGCTGATCATGGTTATGCAGCAGCACAACACCAAAGAAGAGCAGATTGTCTATATCATGGCCGACCAGTCACTGCGCGAAAAAGCTGCTGATGTTCTCACCCAAATGGGCATGAACTAACACCTTTTGTGTGCCTTAGAGCACCCGCTCTAAGGCACACAAACCCTTGAAGATACATTAAAGCAAACCTAGCCTTACTTAATTATGGAGCACAAACTGGATGTCAGCGGTCTAGAACCGCCAGAGCCCATGGAGCGTATCCTGCAGGCCATCGAAACACTCAATGCCGGCGATTACCTGCATGTAACACACCGCCGCGAACCACACATGCTCTACCCCATGCTGGAAAAGATGGGCATCGCCTGGATAACACGGCAGAGCGAATCAGAGGGTTATGATATTTTTCTCTGGCGCAAAGGTGATAACATAGCCAGCGCTGAGGTTCCAGCGTAAACCACACCCAACTACAATCCACCCCCGGGTGGCTCATGCTTCCATTAACACAACAGGCCAGGGCGGCAACACAAAGCCCACGCCGCAGACATACGTAAAACACCTATGCAGGCCAGTCGATCCAACCTATCTCTAGAGCAAGCCCCTCCTATTTCAGTGCCCTTCAGGTTTTTTATAACAGCCCCCATCTTTGGGCTATTAGCCGCCCTGCTGCTACTGGTCTATGGCCCAGAGGCACTGACCAACCGCTGGGCGCCCGTCACACTGGCCTTGACCCACCTGATCACTCTGGGCTTTCTCGGCATGATTATGTGCGGCGCTATGATGCAGATGTTACCCGTACTCGCCGGCTCACCGGTGCCAAAGGTAAAGCTCGTTGCAACCATTGTGCATATACTGCTTACCATCGGTATCCTAGCCTTAGCTTCTGGTTTTATCAGCGGCATTACCGGCCTGTTTCACCTTGCCCTCACCACTCTAGGGCTTGGTTTTCTGATATTTATCATAGCGATATCCATCGCATTGGTACGTATCAGAACGCCCAATAACACCATACACGGCATGCGTCTGGCGATAGCATCACTGGCAACAACCGTTATTCTTGGACTCACTATTGGCGCTGGTTTTTCCGGCATGACCTCATTAAGCCAGCTTATACCACTTACCGATATCCACCTCGGTTGGGGAATACTAGGCTGGATCGGCCTGCTCGTTGTCGGCGTTGCCTATCAAGTCGTCCCCATGTTCCAATTGACACCTGAATATCCACAAAAGCTCAGTCGCCCTCTAACCTGGGTGTTATTTGCTGCCCTCATCATCTGGGCACCACTTTACCTGGCCTGGGGAAACGGCCAGATACCAAAACTAGTGGCCGATATCTGGATTCTGATACCCGCCACAGGATACATCCTGTTTGCTGGCACCACATTATGGTTGCAACTAAAAAGACGACGTAAAGTCTCTGATATCACTCTACTTTTCTGGCGCACCGGCATGATCTTTATTGCTGCCTGCCTACTCCTCTGGCTCACGGGCTTTATTCCAGCAGTAAAAAATCAACCCGCCATCCCGCTGCTGCTGGGCATCTGGTTGCTATTCGGGGTTGCAGCTTCCGTGGTCAACGGCATGCTGTATAAGATCGTCCCTTTTCTAGCCTGGTTTCACTTGCAAAATCGCCAGGTAGCGCTCATGAGCATGGGAAAAGTAAAAGTTCCCAACATGAAGGAACTTATGCCTGACAGACTGACAAAAAGACAGCTGTATGCCCATCTGGCAACCCTATTTCTACTGACACTGGCACTGTTTTGGCCCAACCCAGTGGCTCATATCGCAGGAGCTAGTCTAGGGCTATCTTGCACACTACTTCTACTAAACCTACTTCAGGCAACACGTCGCTATCAGCAGGTCAATCAAGAACTTTCAGATTTCGAAGCTTCAAGGTAGAATGCGCCGCTCCACAGAACCCACTTCTGCTTAACGCTATCTTCTGTTTTAAAACACTGGACAAACAGCAGTAAATAATTGCACGATATGATCATGGGCATTGAACAATACGTGCCCAGCAATAGTAAGGCGCATGATGAAGTTCAAGTTTTAGATACAGGAACCGGCAATGCCAGTCGAATTACGAGACACCTACCTCTTTACAACACTGACAGATACGCAACTAGAGCACGTTCATACACTAGCCCGAAAGATGACCCTTGATGAAGACGAAGTACTCTTCGAGTGTGGCGCACCGGCCAACCGCTTCTTTCTCATGCTTAGTGGTCAAATAAAGCTCTCTCGTTTGTCTATGGATGGTAACGAGAAGGTTATTGGTATCGTCCACCCAGGCAATACCTTTGCCGAAGCCCTGATGTTCCAGGAGCAGCCCAGTTACCCAGTAACGGCCACCGCCATCAAAAATACGGAGCTGCTTGGATTCGACAACCAGCAATTCTCACAGATGCTGCGCGGCTCAGTGGACAGCTGCTTCCGAATGATGGGAGACATGAGTCAACGTCTGCGCTCACTGATCAAAGAGATTGATGACCTGACGCTACAAAATGCAACCAATCGCGTGGCCGGGTTACTTTTTGATTACCACAGAATGCGGGAAACAGACACCTTCTCTCTAGACGCACCCAAAGGTGTTTTGGCATCACGCCTCTCGGTAAAACCGGAAACCTTCTCGCGCATACTTCACCATCTAAGCGATAAAGAGATCATAACCGTAAAAGGTAACAAGATAACCGTCTTGAACCTGGAAGCATTGCGTGAGCTATCCCACGAAGATCTATACACTGGCATCAAAAAAATCAATATTCCCGGTGGAGTCTGCCCCCTTACCGGCAAAAAGCGCTGCTTAGAGTAAAATCCAGCGCTCTATTTCGTCTCCTAAAGTAAGAAAGATACAGCACTAAGCCTAATAGGGCGATGTCACCCGCAAATTTCAGCAGCGTAAGGCGTATTTCAAAATCCATTACCTGTGCATGCTCAAAGTAGCGCACCACCTGAATCATCATCAATACTTTAGCCTGCCGCCCCTACAAATCATCCAGGCTCTCGATCATAAGCACCCGGGATGAGTTAGCTGACTTCTCCGCCAGACCGATCTTGTTGATGAAAAGCTCATAAAACCCAAGCAAAAAAATCAACAGCACCATTACCAGCAGGCAGCCATCAACAATATCTATTACATGGGTGACAATTTCAGCCCGCAATCCCACTCACGCCTCAGCACCCAGCTCTGAAGAAGCATAGTGCCGTCGATGGAAGATCATCTGGAGGATATCGATTGAGGCCATATAGAACATAGCAAAAACGGCCAAAAGGCTAGCTGCCACAGCCAGCAGAACAACCTGGCGGCAGCTCCGGAGAAAGACCTCAAATAGTTTCATCATGTTCATGATGCGACAAAAAATAAAAGAACATGGAAACGATCCTTCCGGGGACCATACAAGCCACTGGCACACAGCTATCCACTCCCTCATCTAACCTCAATATTTACTTGCTACCATCTTACTTTAGTGCTGCAAACCCACATCATCAGGAGTATGCTAGTAATCAGGGTCTGGCTCAAAGGTGAGCCATTTCATGCAGAGAATAGGGGGAGATAAAATGACCAACCAGCAGAATCCAGAATTCATCCACTGTAATGACAAAGATATCAAAACGGATGAACTGCTGAAGCAATTTCAACAGCTGCAAGACGAGTGCGAAACCCTAAAGAAGAATGAGCGCAAAGCGATCCAACGCTTCCGCAGAGAAAATGCACTCACCCCTTTCCAAGCGGAACTTATCCGCATGCAGCAATACCTTGAAGAATCCAAAACACGTTTGATCATCCTGTTTGAAGGGAGGGATGCAGCCGGGAAGGGAGGCACCATCCGACGTGTGACCCGTTACATGAACGAAAAACATTATCGAATCGTCGCCCTCAGTAAACCCACTGAGACCGAGAAGTCACAGTGGTATTTTCAAAAATATATAGCCAAATTCCCTCGTGGTGGTGAAACCGTACTGTTCGACCGTAGCTGGTACAACAGGGCCTGCGTAGAGCGTGTCTTTGGCTTCTGTTCTGATAAGGAGTATGAGAATTTTATGCATGGTGTAAGCGGCTTTGAGCGCGACCTCATTCGCCAGGACACCATCCTGGTCAAGCTCTATTTCAGCGTAACCAAGGAGGAGCAGGCACGCCGGTTTGACCGCCGCAAGAACGACCCGCTACGCCAATGGAAATTGAGCGAGGTCGACCTCCAGGCCCAAGATCGCTGGGATGATTTCACTAATCAAAAATATGAGATGCTTAAACGCACCAACACCACCCACGCACCTTGGGTGGTCATTCGTTCCGATAACAAACATCTGGCACGTATGAATGCGATGAAGGTGATCCTAAACGCTGTTCCCTACGAGCGCTTAGACCCTACACTGGACTTTGTCCCTGACCCTGAGATCGTCATCTCAGGAGCCAGAGAGCTCGAACTTATGGAAGCACAACGCCTCCATAGTGGAAAGTTTGTAGGCTAAAGCCCCGAAGAGGCTTATCCAGGGTTCTAAGGATAGAGCTCTGGAATAAAGGTCTGGTCGGAGATAGGCGGCCTAACATAGCCTTTACTCTCATTACGCTCAGGTAGCTCAATCGGCTCAGGAGTCAAGTCCTTGTAAGGAATCATGCTAAGCAGGTGCGCAATGCAGTTCAAGCGGGCATGCTTTTTTATATCCGACTTCACCACATACCAAGGGGCCTGCTTGATATCTGTATGTGAAAACATGATATCCTTGGCCTTTGAATATTCGACCCAGCGACAGCGAGACTCCAGATCCATCGGGCTCAATTTCCAGCGTTTGTGTGGTTCCACAAGGCGGCTCTGAAATCGGCGTTCCTGCTCATCATCAGAGACCGAAAACCAGTACTTAACCAAGATGATGCCAGAGCGGACCAACATGCGCTCAAACTCAGGACAAGAGCGCATAAACTCTTCATATTCATCATCGTTGCAAAAACCCATCACCCGCTCAACACCAGCCCTGTTATACCAACTGCGATCAAACAGAACCATCTCCCCTGCAGCGGGTAGTTGCGCCGCATAACGCTGAAAATACCACTGGGACGTTTCCCGTTCAGTGGGCGCAGGCAAAGCCGCAATGCGGCAGATGCGAGGATTCAGGTGCTGGGCAATACGCTTAATAACCCCACCCTTGCCCGCCGCATCCCGTCCTTCAAAAATCACTACCACCTTCAATCCCTTGTGTTTGATCCACTCCTGGAGTTTCACCAACTCCAATTGAAGCCTGAACAACTCCTTTTCATAGGCACGCTTGGCAATTTTGCCTGTTTTTTTTGGCTCTGAAGAGCCCGTAGAGGTTCCCGTTTTCTTATTACTCACCGCATCACTCCTATAGAGTATCAACCCAGGCAATACACACGCCTACTGTATTCATCTCTTGATACAGTTAACCTAAAGCCGAAGGCAACAGCACAGAGCGATCAGTATTGCATTAGCACAGAGACTGCATAAGGTCCTTATTCACACGCTAAATGCAGTCTCTATAATTTCGATTATACGCACGACAGCTGAGCTTAGGCCTTTTTATAGATCTCCGAACCCAGCTCTTTAAACTGCTCAGCTTTGTCTTTCAGCCCAATCTCAAAGGCTGATTTCATATCTCCTATACCATGAACTTCAGCATAATCACGCACCTCCTGGCTAATCTTCATAGCGCAGAAGTGGGGGCCACACATGGAGCAGAAGTGGGCCACTTTGGCCGATTCAGCCGGCATGGTCTCATCATGATATTCACGGGCACGCTCTGGATCCAACCCCAGGTTAAACTGATCTTCCCAGCGGAACTCAAAGCGTGCCTTGGACATGGCATTATCCCGAACCTGGGCTCCAGGAAGCCCCTTAGCCAGATCAGCACCATGTGCAGCAATACGGTAAGTAATAATACCTTCACGCACATCATGCTTATTGGGCAGCCCCAGATGCTCTTTGGGCGTCACATAGCAGAGCATGGCACAGCCATACCAGCCAATCTGAGCCGCACCAATACCTGAGGTGATGTGATCGTAGCCAGGTGCTGTATCTGTGATCAGCGGCCCCAGTGTATAGAAAGGTGCGTCATAACAATCCTCCAGCTCCTTATCCATATTCTCTTTGATCATCTGCATGGGGACATGACCAGGGCCTTCGATCATTACCTGCACATCATGTTGCCAGGCAATCTTGGTCAACTCACCCAAGGCCTCCAACTCACCAAACTGTGCGGCATCATTGGCATCAGCCAGTGAACCGGGGCGCAGTCCATCACCCAACGAAAAGCCCACATCATAGGCCTTCATGATTTCACAGATCTCTTCAAAATGGGTGTAGAGAAAGTTCTCTTCATGGTGCGCCAGACACCATTTGGCCATGATGGAGCCGCCTCGGGAGACGATACCGGTGAGACGATCTGCCGTCATCGGCACATGCCGCAGCAGCAGACCCGCATGGATGGTGAAGTAATCCACACCCTGCTCTGCCTGCTCGATCAGCGTATCTTTAACGATCTCCCAGGTCAGGTCTTCTGCCTTGCCATCAACCTTTTCCAAGGCCTGATAGATAGGCACTGTTCCGATAGGCACGGGTGAATTGCGCAATATCCACTCACGGGTTTCATGGATATTTTTGCCCGTGGAGAGATCCATGATGGTATCTGATCCCCAGCGAATACCCCAAACCATCTTCTCCACCTCATCCTCAATAGAGGAGGTGACAGCAGAGTTGCCCAGGTTGCCATTGATCTTCACTGAAAAGTTACGCCCAATGATCATCGGCTCTACTTCAGGGTGATTGATATTAGCTGGGATAATGGCGCGGCCGGCAGCTATCTCACTGCGCACAAACTCAGGGGTAACCTGATCTGGAATATTGGCGCCAAAACTCTCCCCTGGATGCTGCCGCAGGAGCTTTTCATACGCAGGATCTTGGCGCAGCTCATCCAAACGCTGGTTCTCCCGGATGGCCACATACTCCATCTCAGGGGTAACAATGCCGCGTTTGGCATAGTGCATCTGCGAAACATTATGACCTGGCTTTGCTCGACGAGGCTTACGAATATGTTCAAAACGGAGTGAAGCCAGGCTGGCATCTGTAGCGCGCTCCAATCCATAAGATGAGGTTGGCCCTGCCAATTCCTCTGTATCATCACGATCGGCAATCCAGGCATCACGCACATCTGGCAGGCCGCGCAGCAGATCAATATCTACATTCGGATCGGTATAAGGGCCGGAAGTATCATAAACCGGTATGGGAGGATTTTTTTCCACCCCAAAAATTCCGCCCGTATCCGTCTGGCTGATCTCACGCATCGGCACCTGAATATCAGGCCGCGAACCTTGCACGTAAATCTTTTTTGATCCAGGAAATGGCCGGGTACTCTCTTCAGAAAGGCGGGCGGTTTTCCGAACAAACTCTTCGGGGATTGCGCTCATGCTATAACCTCAACTGCTGCATTACGAAAAAACGCCGGCTAAAGAAAAGCTGTAGCCAGCACGATGGGGCTTAATATACCAATATACTCAAGAAATATCTGAAAAAACGATGAAACTTTTAACTTAGTATACTTGCCTGTCACAGCCAAAATACGTAGGCTAGGCGCCCAGTCGGTTTAATATTAGTCAGGCAGGGGGATTTCATGGCCGAAAACAACATCGAACAAGCCCGTTTTAATATGGTTGAGCAACAGATCCGCCCTTGGGATGTGCTGGATCAACGAGTACTTGATACGCTCTCTACAGTACCGCGCGAGGCCTATGTGCCAAACGCCTACCGTAATGTGGCCTTTGCTGACACGGAGATCCCTCTTGGGCATGGCGAGCAGATGATGAAGCCCGTTATTGAGGCGCGCATGCTACAGGCACTGGCCATTAAGCCCACAGACAAGATACTTGAGATCGGCACTGGCAGTGGCTTCATTACAGCCTGCCTGGCGGAACTAGGCGACCAGGTTACCAGCATGGAGATTCAGGCGGAGCTAGCCGAGCAAGCAAGCAACCGACTTGAAGCTCAGGGCATCAGCAACGCAATGGTCAAGACCGGAGACGGTCTGGCGACTGCCTCTACGCATGGCACCTTTGATGCTATTGCGGTTACAGGCTCATTGCCGTGCGCAGAAACAGCCGATGACCTGAAAGCACAACTTAATCCTGGCGGCCGGATGTTTGTGATTATTGGTGAAGGCGCTGTAATGGAGGCCAGCCTGATCACCCGCACTGGAACAAACCAATGGACCTGTGAGGCGCTATTTGAAACTGAACTGCCGGCACTAACCTACGCACCAGCCGCAGACGCCTTCCAATTCTAAATAGAAACCGGGTTTTGGCCTGCTAACCTGTCGGGCCATAGGCCCGCCAGGATCAACATGTCAGAAACCAGCTTAGACATTTCCGAATATATGGGCAACGTGGGCCAGCAGGCCCGCGCCGCCTCCCGGGCACTGGCTCGCGCCAGCACCGCCGCAAAGAACAACGCACTGATTGCCATTGCAACTGATCTCGATAACAATCGAGAGTTGCTGATCACCGAGAATAAAAAGGATCTTGATGCGGGTGCAACAAAAGGATTGGATGCTGCCCTGCTGGATCGACTGGAGCTGACACCTGCCCGGATCGACAGCATGATCGAAGGCCTACAGCAGATTGCATCCCTGCCTGATCCTATCGGCGAGATCACCGATCTTAAATACCGCCCCTCCGGCATTCAGGTTGGACGCATGCGCGTTCCCCTAGGCGTGGTCGGAATAATCTATGAATCCCGCCCCAACGTTACTGCCGATGCTGCCGCTCTCTGCCTTAAATCAGGTAACGCCTGTGTACTACGCGGCGGTTCTGAGGCCTTCCACTCCAATCAGGCCATAGCAGCCAGTGTTCGACGCGGCCTAGAGCAAGCCGAACTACCTGCTGATGCCGTACAGGTCATTGCAACTATAGACCGTGCCGCTGTTGGGGCACTGATAACCATGCCCGCCTATGTGGACGTCATTATTCCTCGCGGGGGCAAAGGTTTGATCGAACGCATCAGTAACGAGGCCCGTGTCCCTGTCATCAAGCATCTGGATGGCATCTGCCACATCTACATCGATGATGAAGCAGACCTGGAAAAAGCACTACAGGTTACCTTTAACGCCAAAACTCAACGCTACGGCACCTGCAATACCCTTGAGACACTGCTAGTAGCCGAAGGGATTGCCGAAGCAGTCCTACCCGAGCTGGGCGGCATGCTACATGAGAAAGGCGTAGAGATACGAGGTTGCAGCACCACCTGCCGCATTCTTCCAAATGCCATAACTGCCACTGATGAAGATTGGGATACCGAATATCTAGCCCCAATACTCGCCATTCGGATCATTAAAGACCTGGATGAGGCCATTGAACATATCAACCGACACAGCTCGCAGCATACAGAGTCAATTATTACTGAGAATTACACAAAGGCGCGACGTTTCCTGCGTGAGGTGGACTCCAGCTCTGTCATGGTCAACGCATCAACCCGATTTGCCGATGGCTTTGAATATGGTCTGGGAGCAGAGATTGGCATCAGCACCGATAAATTCCATGCGCGCGGCCCAGTGGGGCTAGAGGGGTTAACATCTCTTAAATATATTGTACTGGGTGATGGGCACATCAGAACCTAACATATTGCAACTGATACCATGCTTGGAATATTAGGCGGCACCTTTGACCCCGTCCACTTTGGGCACCTGCGTCCAGCACTAGAGGTACAACAGGCATTAAAGCTGGATGAAATCCGCTTCATTCCACTGCGTGATCCACCCCATCGCAACCAGCCGCACACCACGAGCGAACAACGACTAAGCATGTTGCAGGCAGCCATCAAGGGGCTGCCGGATTTCAGCATCGATACACGAGAACTAGAGCGGGAAGGAAAATCCTACACCATCGATACCCTACGCTCTTTACATGAAGAGCTGGGGACAACACCCATCTGCCTACTCATTGGTAGCGACGCCTTCCAACAATTTCACACTTGGCACAAACCTAGTGAGATCTTAAAGCTGGCTCATCTGATTGTTATGCAGCGCCCGGGGGATTCAAAAACCAGCCCAACTCCCGTTACGGCAGGCAGATTTATCACATCACCTGAATCACTAACCACCTCACCGGCCGGCTGCATTCTGTTTCAACCCGTCTCACAGCTCGATATTTCATCTACAACCATTCGGGCACTCATCCGCAATAAGCAAAACCCACGCTACCTGCTGCCTAATGATGTATTAGAGATCATACAAAAACTGCAGCTATATCGGTAATCCCCTGATATAAACAAAAACCAACACCCCAGCACAGCCAACTAAAGTCTAGCAACCTGCCTGACGCTAATGTTATTAAGCCCCGTGCGGCATACAACAGGCACCCTTAATCTCATCCAACCAATGGACAGATCATTAGAAACAATCTAGCCCATCCAATTAACAATAATAGTCCATGCATACATCCACACCCACTCATACCCAAGCATCACCACAGCGCACCTATTTAGAGCAGCTAAAGCTTGGCGTACTGGAAGAAGACGAGGCTCAGCGTACCGTTATAGCCGCCCTGCAAAAACTACATCGCCAGTTACAGGCTGACACAACAAATCAACCATCTTCATTATCCGATCGCCTCCTTTTCTGGAGTAACCCAAAACCAAATAGAGCACCTCACGGGCTTTATATATGGGGTGGCGTTGGTCGTGGCAAAACCTGGCTAATGGATGTTTTTTTTAACGCTCTTTCCATTGAGCAAAAGCAACGCCTCCACTTTCACCACTTTATGCACACCATACACAATGATCTTGCAGCACTAAAAGGAGCGCGCAACCCTTTACAAATAGTGGCCAAAAACCTTTCACTCCACACGAAAATACTGTGTTTGGATGAATTGTACGTCTCAGATATTGGTGACGCTATGCTACTTGGACAGCTACTAAAAGGTCTATTTCACCATGGCGTCACCTTGGTGACCACATCAAATATGCCTCCTGATCATCTCTACCAGGATGGATTACAGCGAATGGCTTTTTTACCCACAATCGCCTTGATAAAAGAGCATATGCAGACGATAGAGTTAAGCGGCAGCATAGATTACCGCCTGAAGTTTTTAGAGTCAGCAAAGGTGTACCACACACCACTAAGTGAACACTCCAACCAAGCACTGCAGGAAGAGTTTGATCACCTTACAACACTAAAAAATCAGCGCGGTGAATCTATTACCATAGAAGGCCGGAAGATACCTACTGTTTCACAGGCAGGAGACATCATCTGGTTTGATTTCGGCATCCTCTGCGGTGGCCCACGCGCATCCGCAGATTACATTGAAATTGCCCGTCATTTCCACACGGTGATCCTCTCCAACATCCCTATCCTGAATGATGAGCAGATCGATTATGTACGACGCTTTATGAATCTTATTGATGAGTTTTATGACCGCAATATAAAGCTTATAATCAGCGCCGAAAGCGCCCCTGACAAGCTATATCGGGGTAGTCGCCTAGCATTTGAATACCAACGCACTGCCAGCCGTCTACAGGAGATGCAATCAAGAACATATCTGGCAAGAAGCCATAAATCCCAATAAATAATTCATATTTACTACATAATGCAGACTTGATTTACATATCTATTTCCGTCACCGTAGCCACTCCATTAACTCGCCAACAGGTAATCTGCCAACACACCATGAACGATAAACTAACCGATTTAGAGATGCGTTTAACTTTTCAAGAAGAGAGCATTGATGTTTTAAACCGCACAGTGGCACAACAAGCCCAGGAGATCAGCGAGCTACAACATGCATTTAAAGAAATCTCTCAACGCTTTCATTCACTCTCACAATCCAATATTGCCAGCGAAGCAGAAGAGACGCCTCCACCTCATTATTAATCAACAACCTTTAGGTTAAGTTTAGCCAAGTAGGCAGCAAACTCAGTTACAGTCTCTTCCCCGGTCAATGATCGACCATCACGTCTCTCAACTTCATCTTTAAAACTCTCAAGCCGACTAATCAGCTTGAGCATCTCAATATTAAACACTCCATCATCTTCCTTAAACTTAACGCCCACATCATGCTGCCCATCTTTCTTACAGCACCAGATCACAATGCCTTCAAGCTTTTTTGCCCGCTGTCCATCAACGCCTGGAAGCTGAACCTGCACATGCTCACCCAGCTTTATCGCTGAAGCTGACGCAAAGCAGGCACCATCTAAACTAAAATTACGGAGTTTGCTATCAAAAGAGAGTGACTGCTTGGTGCGTAATATTTCGATGGGAATATCCTGCGGATGGCGAATAAAAGCACGCTCATGCACATCTTGTCGATGCGCGTTTTTTTCGATCCACTCCAGCGCCGCCACATCTCCTGACAGCGTACGCCCTTCTGCTTCAAGCACCTGGTTTTTGTACTGCTCAATCTGACAGACCTGCGCTACCATTCTGGCGGCAAACGCTTCACGCCCTTCATTAAACTGAATACCCAACTCATAACCATCTTCTACAGCATCGCACCAAACAACAATGCCACTAACCTCAAAAGGTGGATCAACATGTGAAATACGAACTAAAACCAAATCACCTGATTTAAATTGCAGCTCAGAGTGACAAGCAACACCGCCATAACTCACATTATAGAGCTGCCGACTGGACATTGCCGCTGCATTTTTTCCTAGGATATTGACCGGAATATCAGTTGTATACCTGCGAAATTCTCTCATGATATGACTAGCTATTTTTTATAAAAAATCCTTATGAGAGCATCATAAATCCAAACACCAATATAAACAAATTTAGGTCATACAATCTGCACAATCTAAAAAATCCCCGGGCTTAATATTCCATTTATGAGGATCTATAGCGCCGATAATTTTAACTTTATTTAAATTCTCCGGGGCAGCAATATCCACATCATTAGGGTCAACATATTTCCGCTTTAATGAATTATAGAAAACCCTTACCTTTGGACATAAGAGCCGCCTTCCCTCTGACTCCACAACAACAGCAAAATGCCCATCCGATAACGCCACCAGTGAGCCAACAGGGTAGATACCTATACAGTTAACAAACTGTTGCGCTAATGCATTATTATAATGCGCACGGTTACGTATAATCCGATTTAAAGCCGCATGAGGCGAAACCCCTCTTTTATATGCACGTGCAGAGGTTAGTGAATCATAAGCATCTGCTATTGCCGCCATCTGCCCATAGAGTGAAATATCATCTCCCTTTTTTCCTGCTGGATAACCAGACCCATCCATCCGTTCATGATGCTCGGCCACTATCTGCAATGTAACATCTGAAACATCTGGAATGTTGGATAATACTTCCAGGCTTAATTGAACATGCCGGCAGGCAATGGCATGCTCTTTTTCTGTCAGCATAGACGGTTTATTCACAATATAAGGTGGAAGCCTGGCTTTGCCAATATCCATCAGCAGCCCACCCAAACCAACCTGCATTAATCTCTCAGCATCATAGGTAAGGTTTTTTTCAAATGCCATCATCAGAATGGCAACATTAACCGCATGCTCAACGGTATAAACTTCTACTTTTCTTATATTGATTAGCCCAACACTGGCATCTGAGCTACTCATGAATGAGTGCACCATATTGTTCATTGCACTCTTTATATCACCCATTGGAAGCGACTTACCTTGGGTGATATTATCAAAAACACTGTTCAGTACTTTAATCATTTCATTGCGTACATTAACAGCATTGGACAACTCTTCATGCAGAGGCTTTGATTTGTAGCTTAGTGCATCTTCTTTTTCTGCACTCTCCTTGAAGTTATTCGTTTCTTCAGCATCCAGGCATTCAATATCACTCCCTTTGCGTGTGTCAATATAAAGCTCTTCTATGCCTACCTTAATAATCTCATCGATCTGCTCTTGAGATGTAACCTTAAATTCTCTAAGTGCAAAGGAATGATTTGTCCAATCGCAATTAAGGTCATAAACATACATTTCAATTCTGAGGCTTGAGGTGGGAATTTTCTTAATCAAGATCTAACACTCGTGCATTTTCCTGGCAATCAATCAGCACCCATATCTTCTGATGCATCACGCTCTAATTCAAAGTGGAAAATGGCATCATATGAAACAAAGATAACGTCCATTAGCATCTATCGCCCGCCTGATGGGGCCATATCTCGAGGTTTATCGCATCATTGCTTACCGCTGAGATAGATACACAAGCAGCAGCAACAACGAAAATGAGATACCCCCCACTCTTCCTACAGCACTACTCTAATCACCTTGAAGGCCTGGAATGAATGTTCTAACCGAGGTTTGCCCAGCGACTTAGCCAAAAGACAATCAAGATCGATTAACTCTTTTTTCAAGCCCTAAAGCCTCAATTAAACTACAGCACTTCTCGATCACGCACTCCCAATAGATAGAGAATCCCATCCAATCCTAGGGTCGAGATTGCATGCTGCGCATTTTCCCGCACAACGGGCTTGGCATGAAACGCAACCCCTAATCCAGCCAAACTCAGCATGGGAAGATCATTGGCGCCGTCACCCACAGCAATCGTCTGTTCAAGGCCGATACCCATGTTAGCGGCCATCTCCCGTAATAATTCAGCTTTTTTTGCACCATCCACGATATCGCCTTTAACAATGCCCGTTAGCTTGCCATCCACAATATCCAGCGTGTTAGCTCCTACAAAATCAATGCCTAACTTCTTTTGCAGGTAATGAGCAAAATAGGTAAAACCGCCTGAGAGAATACCCACCTGGTAACCGAGGCGTTTCAGGTTGGAGATCAGACGATAGGCACCTTCAGTAATAGGCAGAGATTCAGCAATCTCTTCCAATACGGACTCATCCAACCCTTCAAGCAAGCCAAGTCGGCGATGAAAACTCTCTTTAAAATCAATCTCCCCGCGCATGGCAGACTCAGTAATCGCCGATACCTCCTCTCCAATACCTGCAGCATGCGCCAACTCATCAATAACCTCGACCTGGATCAAGGTAGAGTCCATATCAAAAACAATTAAACGCCGGTTGCGGCGATAGAGATTGTCCTCCTGAAACGCAATATCCACCTCTTCATCACGCGTAATCTCCAATAGATCTTCTCTTAGCTTTAGGGTGTCTGCCGGCACACCTCGCAGAGAAAACTCAACACAGGCCCGACAATGAGGGGCATCATCCTGCAGTGAAAAACGTCCGGAGAGGCGCGTCATTCCATCAATATTCAGCTTATGATCAGCCACAATTCGCGCTACCCGAGAGATGTTACCAGCGGTTAACTTACGACCCAGCATAGTGACAAGGTAACGGGGTTTGCCCTGCAACCCAACCCAATGCTCATACTCAGCCGCCTCAATTGGGGTGAAATTAATGTTCAACCCTAGCCGATGCCCCTCAAATAGCAGATCCTTCAATACTATTGAAGACTCTTCTTGGGGTGGGAGCTCCAACAACATCCCCAGTGAGACATGCTCGTGAATCACCGCCTGCCCTATATCCAATATATTGACATTATGGTGAGCCAGGACATCGGCAAGTGCTGCCGTGAGGCCGGGATGATCTTCGCCTGTAACGTTTAGCAGGATAATTTCACGCATATGGATAAGCCTATTTATTCGCTAGGGTGTAGTGTGAGTCAATGGGGCATCTTGAATGATTACCCTGTCGCATCAGGAGGTGCTTATGAAGCATCCGGGTAAAACATCAGGATCGGCAACAAAAGAGAGAGTGCATAGCATTTATATGCTATTCCCCTTGATAAAGATGTGGTTGAATGTCTGGTGGAACCTGCAGATGAAACCCTTGCTCACGCAGATTACTCATAACCTTTGCGATATCTTCTCGCGCCAGATTGCGTCCTGGATGCAACTCAATCTCCATCACCAGGCTTGCTTTTCCAAAACGCTCAAGCAGCGGCGTGGGGATATTCGCAAAATCATCTTCTTGTGCCAGATAGAGATACATCTCACTCTTACGGCCACTCCGATAGATCCAGCAGGGAATAACACTGTCTTCAGGTTCTGTCATAATTCAGCATTCAGATTAAAGGGCAGATATTGTAGCTGAAAAGCATAAAAATGCTATGTCAGGCAGGGTAGCCCAATGAGACAGACCGCTCTACACTTTAGGTATGGATCAAGTAAAATATCACCATTATCTGCCCATTCTCGCACTGAGTGTCCTATTGCTGACAGCCTGTGCCAGCCATATACCTGACGCCATTCGCATCGCCCCAAGCAACCAGGTCTCAATCAAGGCAGCACAGACCTCACCCAAGGTATATACCCATGCTCAAATACGCTGGGGAGGGAATATTATCTCAGTCGAAAACAGGTCTAATGAAACCTGGATTGAAGTACTTGCTCATCCATTAGATTATGAAGGTCAGCCTAACTTAGATGCCTTGAGCAACGGGCGTTTTCTAGCACGGATTAACGGCTTTCTTGACCCGGCGACCTACGCACCAGAGCGGCAGATCACTGTACGAGGCCAACTGGAAAGCACCATAGTGCGGCATATCGGCAAGCACCCTTATCGTTTTCCTCTGGTACGGGCTCAAGCCCACTATCTTTGGCCAAAAGCCCCCGAGGTCACAGAGCCATGGCATGACCCGTGGTATCCCTACCCCTATAGACACGACCCCTTCTACGGTCCACGCTCTCCTTACTATTGGGATCCTTACTTCCCTCGCCCAAGACATCGTCACCAACATTAGCGCCACAGAAGCCTACAGCAGCTCAACCTGGTTGACGCCCAGAAATGCCCTTCCTGGCTTTTCTGAGCATAAAAGCGTAAAAATTCGATTTTCCGCTCGCTTCATCTCCAGACAGAAACCACCTACAGGCGCTTATTTTTCTGGTAAGACCGAGACAGGCTCCATCTTCCAGATTTCGCTATTATATTCACTGATTGTCCGGTCTGAAGAGAAGCGACCACTATTAGCGGTATTCATAATACTGCTGGTAACCCAGCGATCCCTATCCCGGTAGCATTCCGCCGCGCGCTCTTGTGCCTCCACATAGCTGGCAAAATCAGCTGCCACCATCCAAGGATCATGTGAACTACGAATGGAGTGCGCAATAGAGTTAAATAGGCCGGCCTCAAATTGATTGAAGTGGCCACTCTCCAGCAGGTGCATCACACGCGAGAAATTTTCATCCTGCGCTATGATGCTATTGGGATCATAATGGGAACGCGTTGCATGCACCTGCTCCTCGGTGAGACCAAACAGGAAGAAATGGTCATCACCCACCTCCTCGCGAATCTCAATATTGGCCCCATCCAGGGTACCAATGGTCAGTGCTCCATTCATCATAAACTTCATATTGCCCGTGCCTGACGCCTCTTTACCTGCTGTTGAAATCTGCTCCGAGAGATCGGTACCTGGACAGATCACCTCCATTGCAGAGACCCTGTAGTTAGGCAAAAATGCAACCTTTAGCAGCCCATCAGTCGCAGGGTCGGCATTGATCCGTTTTGCTACATTGCAGATCAACCGGATAATCAGCTTAGCCTGCGCATAGCCCGGTGCAGCCTTACCTCCAATCAGTACACAGCGATTGGTCCAGTTCTCTGTATGCCCCGCCTTGATGCGGCTATAGAGATGGATCACATGTAAAACATTCAGTAGTTGACGCTTATATTCATGGATGCGCTTAACCTGCACATCAAACATAGCGTCTGTTCCAAAAACAACCCCAGTATCATGCTTGACCAACGCGGCCAGACGCGCCTTGTTTTCCTGTTTTACCGCATGCCAACGCTGTCTGAACTCCGGGCTTTCCGTCAGTGGAGCCAGCTTGTGCAGATGAGCTAGATCAGCAATCCAGCCATTATGGATAGTCTCATCAATCAGCTGCCGAAGCCCTGGGTTACAGGCGGCAAGCCAGCGACGTTGCGTTACACCGTTGGTTTTATTGTTAAACTTTTCCGGCCAGAACTCATAGAAGTCCCTAAACAAGCCCTCTTTCAATAATCGGGAGTGCAGCGCCGCCACACCATTGACCGAAAAACTGCCGACAATCGCAAGATAGGCCATACGGATCTGCGGATCTGGCCCCTCTTCGATGATCGACATACGCTGCAGCCGATCCATATCAGCAGGCCAGCGGGTGGAGACATCCGTCAAAAAGTGCACATTGATATCATAGATAATCTCCAACAACCTTGGTAACAGCTCGCGGTACATACGTACCGGCCACTTTTCCAACGCCTCTGGCAACAGGGTATGATTGGTGTAGGCCATGGTCTTGCTGGTGATCTGCCAGGCCTGCTCCCACTCCATGCCCTCTTCATCAATCAACAGCCGCATCAACTCAGGCACGGTGCAACTTGGGTGCGTGTCATTCAGCTGAAAACAGTTTTTCTCAGCAAAGCCACTCAGATCATCACCGTGCAACCGCTTCCACTCTGCCATTGCATCTTTAAGGCTGGCGGAGGCCAGAAAATATTGCTGACGCAGCCGTAGAATCTTGCCATTCTCGCTGCTGTCATTGGGGTAGAGCACCATTGTAATGTGCTCAGCCTCATTCTTGGCTGCGACAGATTCAGGGTAACTACCCGCGTTGAACTCATCCAGATCAAAGGCATCCGTAGCGGTCGCCTTCCATAAGCGCAGTGTATTCACTGTGCCATTCTGATAGCCGGGTATAGGTATATCATAGGGAATTGCCAGGACATCATGGGTATCAATCCAACGCACACGCTCCCGCCCTTCAGCATCAGTATAGGTTTCTGTGCGGCCACCAAACTGCACCTCGCGAGTGTATTCAGGGCGCTCCATCTCCCAAGGGTTACCACTACGCAGCCAATGATCCGGTTCTTCAAGCTGGCCACTCTCATCAATTAACTGACGAAACATGCCGTACTCATAACGCAAGCCATAGCCCTTTACCGGGAGCTGCAATGTAGCGCAGCTGTCCAGGAAACAGGCCGCTAAACGCCCCAGGCCACCATTACCCAATCCGGCATCTGCTTCATTTTCTGCAACCTCCTCCAGATTCAAGCCCAAATCATACAACGCCTCTCTTGTTGCCTCTGTTGCATCAAGGCTGAGCATGGTGTTGCCGAGGGCACGCCCCATAAGGAATTCCAGCGAGAGGTAATAGGTTCGCTTACAGTCCGCATCTTCATACGCAGCTCGCGTGTTTTTCCAGCGTTCCATCAAACGGGCACGTAGCGTCAGCGCTAATGCCTTATAGGTCGCACCAATATCACCGTCATATTTGTCTCGTCCCAGGGTGTAATAGAAGTAGCGGTTAAAGTCTTTCGCCAAACTTTCACTATCCATACCCAACGGCAAGAACCGGGCAAGCTGGCTCTCACCTTCTGATATGCAATCGGGGGTTTGGGAGGAGGTAATTTTGTCACGCATGAGCACAACCCGTAGGTTCAGGGATAAAGGCTCGCCATTTTACAACAATGCAATAAAAAATGCGGACTGATATGTTTTAATCTGCCCACCTCAGCGAACGAGGGTTGTGATGAGACAAAAACCTCAAACAGAAAGCCATAGTTGAGGGCAGGTCAAAACAGGTCAAAAGATGATATCTAACCAAATGAATCCTCTGAGATAGATAATCCACCAGGTGCATCTACATCACCACTCTCATCAAGCCGAACCTTCAGGGAGAGATTATTCCGGGAATCGGCATGGCGCAACGCCTCTTCCAATTCAATCTTGCCATCTTTATAGAGCGTATAGAGCGCCTGATCAAAGGTTTGCATCCCTCTCTGACCGCCCTGCTCCATCGCCTCTTTGATAGAGTGCACATCGCCCTTATTGATCATCTCTGCAATCAAGGCGGTTAGCAGCATAATCTCCACCGCAGGCACCCGTTTGCCATCCAGGCTTTTCACCAGACGCTGAGAAACCACTGCCTTCAAATTCAGGGAGAGATCCATAAACAGCTGCTGATGCGCAGAATCAGGGAAGAAGTTAACGATACGATCCAATGCCTGATTAGCGTTATTGGCATGCAGGGTAGAGATACAGAGATGACCTGTTTCTGCATAGGCAATGGCATGTTGCATGGTAGCGCGATCACGGATTTCACCAATCAGAATCACATCTGGCGCCTCACGCATCGCATTCTTCAGCGCCACTTCATAGGAGACGGTATCCAGCCCCACTTCACGCTGATCGACAACAGATTTTTTGTGGTCATGCAAAAATTCAACGGGGTCCTCAATGGTAAGGATATGCCCAGTTGCATTTCGGTTTCTATAATCAATCATAGAGGCCAGTGTGGTTGACTTGCCTGAGCCCGTTGAACCTACCACCAGGATCAAGCCACGGGGCTCCATAATCAATTTCTTGAGCGTTTCAGGCAGGTTAAGCTCTTCAAGGCTGGGAATATTACCCTTGATGTAGCGTATGACCATCGCCGCATCGCCCCGTTGGCGAAATACATTAACCCGGAAACGGCCAAGGCCACTCATCGAGATGGCCAGATTTCCCTCCATCGTGGCCTCATACTCCTTTATCTGGTCATCCTTCATAATGGAATAGGCCAGTTTTTTAACCTGCCCCGGTCCCATTCGGGTATCCCCAATCGGCATGGTATGACCTTCAGCCTTTAGATTAGGTGGCGCACCCGTACTGAAAAAAAGGTCTGAGGCATTCTTCTGCACCATCAACCTTAGATATGGAACTATATCCATTGTCACAAACCCTCTTTGCTTAACCTGTACAATCTCTTCTAGCGGCAGCAATCATATTAAATTTAAAGGAGATTATTGAAACAGTTATCAAACACACTCTTTAACGCAACCTATCCACTCCCAACCTAACCGGCAATCTCTTGCAGATTTTGCTCGGCAACATCAACGGCTTCTCCAGCCTCAAGCCAGGCCTCTTCCCTCTGCGCAAGACTCCGATCGACCTCCGCCTTCTCTGCAAGCAACCGCTTCAGTTTATCTTTTTGCTCATTGGAGTAGATTTCAGGTTCTGCTAGCTGTTGCTCCAGCATCTGCTGCCGCGCTCCCAACTGCTCCAACTCTTGCTCCAACGCTTTTAATTTTTTTCGCAGTGGCTGCAAAAGACGGCGATTCTCTGCCTCAAGCTGCTTACGTTCCCTACGTGCTGCAGCACTATTCTCTCCCACTGCAGCATCTACTTTCATTTCAGCAGCATTTCTGTTTTCAACCAACCAGGCAGGATAGTCATCCAATGCACCAGGAAACTCATCAACCCGCCCGCCTGATACCAGCAGCAACTGATCTGTCGTGGTACGCAATAGATGTCGGTCATGCGAGACAATAACCATGGCACCTTCAAATCCCTGCAGTGCCAGACTTAAGGTATGACGCATCTCCAGGTCAAGATGATTTGTCGGCTCATCCAGTAATAATAGATTAGGCCGTTGAAATACCAATAATGCCAATACTAGTCGCGCTTTTTCACCACCGGAAAGCGGAGCAACAGGCTCTAGAGCCTGGTCGCCAATAAATCCAAAACCACCAATAAAACGCCGAAGTGATTGTTCACTATCCCTTGGGGCAAGTCGTTGCAGATGATCCATCGGGCTATCATCAGGCCGGAGCTGCTCCAGTTGATGTTGTGCAAAATAGCCTATTTTCAACTCAGCGGCGGGAAAACGTTTGCCCGCAAGGGGAGCCAACTCGCCAGAAAGCAGTTTAATCAGGGTGGATTTTCCCGCCCCATTAGGCCCCAGCAATCCAATGCGATCGCCCGGCCGCAATCCTAAATTAACACCACCAAAGATCTGGGTCTGACCATACCCTCCTCCAACATCCTCTAATCGCAATAAAGGATTAGGCGACTTTTCTGGTGGTTTGAAATCAAAATGAAAGGGTGAATCCACGTGGGCCGGCGCAATCTGCTCCATCCGCTCCAATGCCTTGATGCGGCTCTGCGCCTGCCGCGCTTTGGTGGCTTGGGCTCTAAAACGGTCTATATAGCTATGTAAATGCGCAACCTCACGCTGCTGCTTTTCATAACTAGCCTGCTGGTTGGCCAGGCGCTGGGCGCGAATAACCTCAAAATCAGAATAGTTACCGGTATAGAGTTGGACACCATGCTGCTCAAGATGCGCAATCTGGGTAACGACAGCATCAAGAAAATCCCGGTCATGTGAGATCAACAGCAGGGTGCCGGGATAACGACACAACCACTCCTCCAACCAAATAACCGCATCCAAATCCAGGTGATTGGTTGGTTCATCCAGCAACAGAAGGTCCGAACGGCACATCAGGGCTTGTGCCAGATTCAGGCGCATACGCCAGCCTCCAGAAAACTGCTGTACCGGCATCTCCTCCTGATCAGGCTGAAACCCAAGCCCCCGCATCAAACGGGCTGCACGGCTGTGCGCACCATAGCCATCAATTGCGTCCAGCTGGGCGTGCAACTCAGCCACTCGATGCCCATCATCAGATTGCTCTGCAACAGTAAGCTGGGATTGAGTCACTCGCAGCTCTGCATCACCATCCATCACATACTCGATTGCAGGCCGATTCACTGCCGGCATTTCCTGTGCTACATGGGCAATCACCCATTTCTGTGGCCGGTAAAAATTGCCTGCATCCACATGCAACTCATTACGTATTAAAGAAAACAGGCTGGATTTACCCGTACCATTCGCTCCTGTGACACCCACTTTTTTCCCAGGATGAACCGTAAAAGAGGCCTCCTCAAAAAGAAGCTTGGTTCCGCGGCGCAGGGAGAGATTATCAAATTTCAACATAGTGCAGAGTTTACCTTAAACCTAGAAAGAGCAGTTAAGTAGATCAAGCGGTTGCATCATCTGCATACACCTGGCTGCTTATTGTAGGTTACACAGTTAATCCTGCGGTTAGAAGCTACTCAGCACATTACCCCTGGCTTTCATGTGGCATCCCAAACGGTTTGAGGGCAACTTAAAATAGAGTACACTTACGCCTAAATTGGCTATAAAAGCCAGCCCAGTAGCCAGCTCTGCAAAACCTTGCATCTGAACACACAAGGGCTTATTGTCCGCCATGATGGTAAAAATGTAGTTCGCATTGAGTGAGTAGTAATACTCAGCGATTTATTACGATCAACCAGCTAAGCAACTAAATTTATTGTGAATTAGCTTTGCACATACCTAAT
>Ga0316190_10000392_pt1 | contig 29616 bp, 27 predicted proteins | sample Eddworburrow2_MG_FD_204929 | JGI IMG/M metagenome (GOLD analysis project Ga0316190, IMG submission 204929) | Coastal sediment microbial communities from Maine, United States - Eddy worm burrow 2 | ecosystem: Environmental > Aquatic > Marine > Coastal > Sediment | place: USA: Maine | collected... | reverse complement strand
CCACATGTACGAGCGCCTGGCCCGGGTCGACCCCGACCGCAACCGCGATCCCGTCTCCGGGTTCCGTCAGTTCACCGTTGGCACCGGGGGCGCGGCGTTGCGGGTGCCGAACCCGGCCGATGTGCTCGACATCTCGGAATCACTGCACGCCGACCGCTTCGGTGTCCTCGGCCTCGAACTGTCCGACGACTCCTACCGGTGGCGTTTCGTCGACGTCGATGGCAACACCGTTGTCGACGTCGATGGCAACACCGTTGACCAGGGTTCCGATACTTGCAACAACTGACGCCGTCAGAGTGGATCGCCGCGGTGTCACCGGACTCCTCGACGCCTACGCCGATGCTCTCGCTGAGGTGTCAACACTCCGGCGGGCGTGTGGTCAAGCCGGTAGCCAGCGCACCCCTTCGCCGCGTCCGGTGGGTGGCGAAGTAGTTTCGTGGGACCAGGGTTTGTAACGCATCGGGCCGCCCGACCACCAAGAACTTGCGTCGCGTCAGCCCGGAAAGGTCAGCTCCATGCGACTAGCAGATGCCGATTCAGGTTCCCGCCGCCCGACGGCCGAGGTTGAGGCCGAAGTCGAGAGGGTGTTTGAGCTGGCGGACTATCGGCGTCAAGTCGGCGATCTCTACGCCCAGCTCCGTTCCCGGGGTGTCGACGAGGACTCGTGGCAGCGGTGGACCACCGAGCGGGCCCAACTACTGGCGTCGCATCCCCAGAGCCCGTTGATCGAGCCCGACGGCACGTTCCAGGCTGCGCCCGACTACTTCGACTACGACCCGACCTGGCGGGTGGTGGGCCGGGTCGAGCCCCTCCCCGATGCTGACAAGGGTGATGGCAACGAAGATGATCGTGGTGATGGCGCCGAGCACCGGCCACCACCGGGGGTGCTGCTGAGCCCCGACGGGGCCTCGGCCTTCAACCACGTCGGCACCGTCGTGTTCGAGCGCCTGGGCGTCGAGCACCGGCTTGGCCTGTTCTGGCTCGACGCCTACTCCGGCGGCCTGTTCCTGCCCTTCAAGGACCTGACCAACGGCGACAGCACCTACGGGGCGGGCCGCTACCTGCTCGACGCCGCCAAGTCGGCCGATCTCGGCTCCGCGGTCGATAATGCGGTTGAGGCCGAGCACGGGCCGCTGCTGCTGGATTTCAACTTCTCCTACCACCCATCATGCGCCTGGAACCCTCGCTGGCAGTGCCCTCTGGCTCCGCCGACCAACCGACTCGATGTCGAGGTGGAGGCGGGAGAACGTGTGTCGTCTCCCGGCAACCACCATTGAACTTGTAGCGACCGAAGGACTTGAACCGTGAGCAATCGACTGGCCGACGAAACCAGCCCCTACCTCCGTCAACACGCCGACAACCCCGTGCACTGGTACCCGTGGGGAGAAGAAGCGCTCGCTCTGGCGACGGAGACCGACCGTCCGATCCTGTTGTCGGTCGGCTACTCGGCCTGCCACTGGTGCCACGTCATGGCCCATGAATCGTTTGAGGACGACGAGATCGCGGCCAAGATGAACGCCGGGTTCGTCAACATCAAGGTCGACCGGGAGGAGCGGCCCGACGTCGATGCCCTCTACATGGACGCCGTGGTGTCGACCACTGGTCACGGAGGCTGGCCCATGACAGTGTTCCTCACCCCCGACGGTGAGCCCTTCTTCGCCGGGACCTACTTCCCACCCGAGCCCCGCCACGGCATGGCCTCGTTCCCCCAGATCCTCGACGCTGTCACCGAGGCCTGGGCCAACTCCCGTGACGAGATCGTGGGTCAAGCCGGTCAGTTGACTGCAGCCATGCGCCAGGCGGCCCAGATCGAGGCCAAGGCCGACCTGCCGGACGGTCGCCTTGTGCGCCAGGCGTGTGACAACCTCATTGGGGTCAGTGATCCCGTCAATGGCGGTTTGGGCTCGGCACCCAAGTTCCCAAACCCGCTGGCCCTCGACGTGTTGTTCCGCCACCATGTCGGCACCGGCCAACGGTCACCGCTCAGTGTGGCCAACCTGGCCCTCGACCGCATGGCGGCAGGCGGCATCTACGACCACGTCGGCGGCGGTTTCTCCCGCTACTCCGTCGACGAGCGGTGGGCGGTGCCCCATTTCGAGAAGATGCTCTACGACAACGCCATGCTGGTTGCCGCCTACGTGCATGGTTGGCAGCTCACCGGGTCGGACAACCACCGCCAGGTGGTGACCGAGACCATCGACTACGTGTTGCGCGATCTGCGCCTGCCCGGGGGAGGGGTGGCCTCGGCTGAGGATGCCGACTCCGAGGGGGAGGAAGGCCTGTTCTACGTCTGGAGCGAGGCTCAGCTGGCCGAGTTCCTGGACCCCGCCGAAATGCAGTTGGCCCGGGAGTGGTACGGCGTCACCGCTGAAGGCAACTTCGAGCGAGCGGCAACGGTGCTGCACCGCCCCGAGATGGCCAACCTGGCCCGCCCGGCCGAGGTTGAGGCCCTGCGGCAGAAGCTCTACGACGTAAGGTCCACCCGGATCCGGCCCGGCCTCGACGACAAGGTCCTGACCGAGTGGAACGCCCTCATGATCTCGGCCTTGGCCGAGGCGGGCGCCGTCATGGCCGAACCGACCTGGGTCGACGCCGCGGTCGAGATCATGGAGTTCCTCCTGGCCAACCTCGTCGACGACGGCGGGCGCTGGTATCGCAGCTGGCAGGAGGAGAGCGGCCGCCGTCATCTGGCCTATGCCGCTGACTACGCCGCTCTGGCTGATGCCTTCACCCGCCTGGGCGAGGCCACGGGCCAGGCCCGCTGGCACACCGCCGCCCTGACGGTGGCCGACGCCATGATCGAGCTGTTCTGGGACAACGACGAGGGAGGCCTGTTCACCACCGGTCGCGATGGGGAGGAACTGCTGGTCAGTCGTAAGGAACTGACCGACACTCCAACCCCGTCGGCCAACAGCAACGCCGCCTTTGTGCTGTTGCGGGTGGGGGCCATCCACGGTCGTCCAGATCTGGCCGAGAAGGCCGCCACCATCATGCGTCTGGTCTCGGGAGGTATGGGATCGCACCCTCAGGGCTTTGCCCGCATGCTGGCCGCCTTCGACCTGCTTAGGACGGGAACCAGTGAGATCGTCATCGCCGGCGACCGCCCCGACCTGGTGGAAGCGGCCCGGGCCCGCTACCTGCCAAACAGCGTGGTGGTGTTCGGCGAACCGTTCGACTCGCCGGTGTGGGAAGGTCGGGACGGAAGCCAGGCTTTCGTCTGTCGCAACTACACCTGCGCCCTACCCACATCCGACGTCATTGCCCTCAGCGCCCAACTGGCCGAACTGACCGGGCTGGGTCCTGAAGCCGGGTGACTACCTGGCTTGATCCATCGGCGTCATGTTCAGCCTCATGAGGCCAACAGACTGGGCAGCGAAGCCCGTACCCGGCTGCGGGCCCGGTGCAGCAGAACCCGTTGATTGGCCTCGCTCAGCTCCATCGCTTTGCAGGTCTCCGGGGCCGACAGGTCAAGGATGTCCCGCAGTACGATCACCTGGCGGTAACGGTTGGGCAGTTCGTCGATGGCGTCGTGAACCTGTCGCAGATGGTCGGAAAGCTCAACCATCAGCCCAGGGTCGGCCTCGAGCTTGTCCGAGGCCAGATCGGGTGGGTTCGCGTCGATGGGTGGCTTCTTGTCGATCCGGCGCCACTGCCCACAGCACTGGTGCCACAGAATCCTGTAAACCCACGTACTCAACCGGGATCGACCTTCGAACCGGTCGATCCCCCTCAACACCCCAAGCCAGGTGTCCTGCACCACGTCGTCGACCGCTTCGGCCGGCGCCCAGCGATTGGCCGCCCGCAACAGACCGGGTTGCAGCTCGGCGAACAGCGCGTCGAAGTCGATCGATTCTGTCGCCACCAGGTTCATGCGGCGGATCAGGCCACCCGGCTGCTCAACCACGGGGAGGGCCAGGGAGGTCACTTTCGGTGTGGCCATCGGGGCCGGGTTCGGGTTCACCGTTGGCAAGGTCGTGCCGTGGATCGTTGCCCGGGGCTGGACCGATGGGGAGGGGGTTCGCCTCTGGCCTTCGGAGGGGGGCTGGGCTGCTTCGCCACTGCGGTTGGACTAGGCGGCAACGGTTTCATCGCCGCCTTCGTCTGCGGAGTCGTGCTGCGCTATGTAGTCGGCGAACGCTTCGGCAACGCCGTCGAGCTGGCGGAGGACGTCGGCCAACTTGGCGCCTCGGTCACCTTTTGTGCTGTTCGGGGCCTTGATGGTCTGGCCCGCCTTCGGCGTGCTCAGCTGGCCCATCGCCATCTGTGCTGTTGCCACACTGGCGTTCGGCCGCATGATCCCGGTGGCCCTGGCCATGATCGGAGCCGAGCTCAAAGCCCCGACGATTGTCTTTCTCGGCTGGTTCGGCCCACGCGGATTGGCATCGATGTTGTTCGGCCTGCTCGTGGTGGTCGAACGTGGCCGTGAAGCCGACCAGCTCTTTTCCATCATCGCCCTGGTCGTGTTTGCCTCGGTTGTTCTGCACGGGGCGACCGCGGCCCCCGGAGCGCGGGCCTACGCCCGCTGGTTCGCCCGCAATGAGGAGGCTCTGGACGCCGAAACCCCTGCCATGGCCGAGCTCCGGCTCCGCTGGAACCGCCTGCACCTCACCGAGCAACCTTTGGTCAGAAGGCCCCGGCACGAGCGAGATCACTCCTGACCGGCTCTGATCTGTAACGCCATCGAAGCAGTTCGAGGGGTCGGATCCGGCTTACGATGGGGCGGTGGAGCATGGCCTCGACCCATCAGACGCGTTTGGCGCTGGCGTGCTGTTCGTGGCGCAGTCGATGGCCCATCGATTCAACTGCCAGGTTGAGGTCGACGCACTGCTCGACGGTTTGATCGCCATCGAGACCCCCCAGCTCCCGGGCCGGGTGCCGCACGAGGTGTTACGGCCGATCGATCAGCTCCTGCACGATGTGAGCGCTGAACCGGCGTTGGTCGAGTTGGTGCGGGCCCTGCTCCATCTGGGAGTCGACACCCCGCCCCGGAGCGGGTCGGCCCAACGGCTGTACCGGGCGGTGTTGTGGACCATGATGCGTCACGATCCAGCGGCCACCACCCCCGAGGTGTTGAAGATCATGCGCAACTCAACCCCCGGCGCCCGGGGTCGCGCCGCGGTGTGGCCACCACATGAGTTCTTCGCCAGTGCGCTGTTGGTGGTGTACCTGGGCGATGAACACGCCAGGCGTGAGCTGATCGACCTGGCTGTCGCCGCCCGCGAGCTCGGGTACCACGCCCTGGCCCCCATCCTCGATCTGTTCCTCGATCATCGCAACGCCGTGCCGCCTGGCGGTTGACCTCGGCACTGAACCACGCGGCCATCTCACCACAACCAGACTTGAACCAGCTTGCGCCAGTCCAGCACTAGGCCAGGCGGTCAGCCAACAAGGAGAAAAAGGCCTCCTCGGGGTAGGCGGTGACCACCCTGACGTTGGCCGGGGCGCCGGTGAACCCGAAACGATCGACGATGAGCGCCCCTCGCATCGGATCGGGGCCGATGGCAATGTCGACATTGACCTCGGTCATCGACGCCGGTGTTGGGTCGATGGCATGGGCCATGGCGATGGGATCAGGCAGATCCGGGCCTTCCAGGCCGGTCTCGGTCTCAACGTAGGACTCGACGACGGCCTGGATATCGAGGGCGAAATCCGACAGCGGAGTGTCAAGGGCCCGCAGCTGTTCTGCCCGCTCCGGGGTGACCACGGCGGAGGCGATGGAGATATCCCAGCCGACAAACTCAAGGGGTAGTCCGCTACGCAGCACAACACGAACCGCCTCCGGGTCAACCCAGAAGTTGAACTCGGCGTTGGGGGTGATGTTGCCGGAACCGTGCAACCCGGTACCACCCATCACCACCACCCGATCGATGTGCTCGGCGATGTTGGGGGCCCACAGCAGCGCCGTGGCCAGGTTGGTCAGCGGCCCCAGGGTGACGATGGTCAGATCACCCGTCAGTGCGGTGTCAACAATGATCTGTGGTCCCCAGCCCGCGGCTGGGCTTCGGCCCTGGAGGTCGAGGCCAATGTCGCCCATACCGTCGTTGCCGTGCACCGACTCGGCCGTGGCCAGATCCCGCAGAACGGGACGGGCCGCACCGGCGTGGATCGGCACGGCCGAGTCGCACAACTCGGCGGTGTAACAGGCATTCTGAACGGCCTGGTCCAACGGGACATTGCCGGCAACCACGGTGATCGCCACCACCTCGATCGAGGGGTCGCGCAGGGCCATGACAAGAGCAACGGCGTCATCGGAAGCGGTGTCGGTGTCGATCAGGAAACGGCGCACCCCATGACGGTAGGTCGTCCATTTGCTCCAGGGGTGCAACCGGACCTGATCGTGGCCGCGGCGTGGCTAGCCGGCATCGATGAAGATGCACTCCTCGGGGCAGTCCTCGGCCGCCTCGATCACCGACTCGAGCAGGGTGTCGGCAAAGTGGCCCGCGGTGTTGCTGGGCAGCAGCTGACGGTCGAGGCCAACTACATGGGCGATGCCGTCGTCGGCCATGGCAAAAACCTCGGGGCAAGCCCGTTCACAGAGTGCAACTCCGGTACACAGGTCGCCGTCGATCCATACTCGCATGGTGATGTCCTTCACGTTGTGGTGGGGATTGCTGCTGTTTATGGGAAGCAAACGGCACCCGGGGTCTGCGAGGTTTGCTTCTTTCCGCATTTCCTGGACATGGTTGTCAATAATTGTTGTGTTGCACTAGCGTTACAGGTGGGGCGCAGCAGTAAGTGGATCGGTTGTCGCCAAACCTGGCGGTGGTCGGGCAACGTGATCTCGACGATGACTGTCCGAGAGGTGGCTGATTGCTCGTCTCCTGTTCTGGTACCGGCTGCGGTCGGGTCCGAGCAGGGCCTCTCGTGGCCCCTGATCGAGAAGAAGCGAGTCGAGCGCCTGGTGGCCGTTTCTGAGCCGGAATTTGAACGATTCTTCCTCCGCCACTACGACCAGGTGGTGCGATCGTTGACCGTGGTACTCGGTGACGAGGAGACAGCACGCGATTGCGCCCAGGAAGCCTTCATCAAGGCCGCTGCCCGCTGGGGCAAGGTCAAACGCTACGACAATCCCGTGGCCTGGGTGCGGCGGGTTGCCATCAACCGGGGTCGTGACCTCTATCGGACCGACTCCCGACGCCGACGCCGCGAGGAGGGCCTTGCCTCCACTGGCGATCTGGATCATCGTGACTCCTCAGGAGTGGTCGACGAATCGATGCGTCTGGTGGAGTTGCTTCAGCAACTGCCGCCGATGCAGCGGGCCTCGGCCGCCCTGTTCTACATCGACGATCTGCCGGTGGCCGAGATCGCCCGGCAGTTGGATGTTTCATCTGGTGCGGTGAAGTTTCACCTGAACCGGGCACGTAAGGCCCTGCGCCTCGTGATCGACGAGGAGCGGCAATACCATGGCTCGTGAACCGAATGCAGGGGAATCCGGCGAAGAATGGTCCCCCAGTAGCCACTCCTCCAAAGACCAGTTCTTCGACGGCTTCTTGGATGATGGCCTGGCCGACGGTGACTTTATTGATGGCGGCTTTGTTGATGACGCGATTCGTTTCCGCTTCGCCCAGACCTTTCCTTTGGGTCACGACTCGGTCCAGGCACTGGAGGAACTCCGTCCCGCGGCCCTCAAGGCCCGTCGGCGTTGGGTGCTCGGCCAGGCGGCCGCCTGGTCCAGTGCGGCGGCTGTGGTGGTCATTGGCCTGTTTGCCGTTGGAGGTCTGGTGCCCGATGGCAGCGAGACGGTGGCCGCCGTTCCCGGCCCCGCCGACTCCACCTCGAGCGGGATCGACGGCGAGGTCGGGCCGGAAGTGTCCTCGACCGTTGGATCGCTACTGCCGGCCCCGGCCGACTCCTCGGGGGTGGCCGGACCGGCACACACAAGCGGAACCTCGTCGTCCCCTCAGTCGGCGGTGACCGAACAAGAGGCCGTGGTCTCCTCGTCGGCCACTTCAGGTGCACCGGCAACCAGCAGCACGGAAACGACCGCGGCCCCGAACTCGTCGCGGCCACCGGGTTCCTCGCCCGGAGGAAACCAGACAACCAGCAGCGTGGCGGTGACCACGCCACCGGGCACGGTGCTCGACAGTGCCTGCGGCACCATCCGCTACCGGGTCGACGGGGAGCGCATCACCCTCGTGGATGTCGAGGCCGGGGCAGGTGTCCGGTCCGATGTCGGCAATCGGGGGCCGGAAAGGGTCGAGGTCAGCTTTGAGGGGGGCGCCGGTCACTGCGAGCTCAAGGTGGAGTTGGAGGATGGCCGGATCAACGAGGTTGTCAGCGACGAGGCCGAGGACGACTGACCGAATTCTGCAATCAGGCGGACCCGACCAAACCTTCGGTGGCCGTGGTGGCGTGTGCAATAAGTCAAAGTAACTACGCAAGGAGACTACCCCATGGCGTTGCCTGTTTCCCCCCAGACCGCGGCCATGATCGTTGGCACGGTCATGGCCGCCGCCGGGCTCAATCTTGGCGTTCTGTCGTTGGGGGGCGAGAACGAGGAGTCCCCGTCCACCGATACGGAGGCCACGGGGGCGGAGGCGACCGAGTTCGAGGAAGCGGTGGCGCCCGAGACGGGGACGGTCGTCGACTCGGTTGCGACCCTCCTCGACGGCACACCGGCTCTGGCCACCCCCGCCCCCGCTCCCACCGACGGCACCGTGGTCGCCGGGTCGGGTGTCGGCGGACAGCGGCCGGTAGGCGACGGCACGGCAGCAGACAGTTCTGGCACCGTGTCCAATGGTGGCACCGGTTCGGCAAACGCCGGGGTGGCGAGCACGAACACCCAGACTCAACCGACGCCCGCCGCCTCGGCCAGCACCCCGGTTCCCGCCACCGGCACCACGGTCCGGCCCGCACCTCAGCCCACTGCTGCCCTTCCTCCCGCCCCCACCTCAGCCGTTACCGCCCCGTCGACATCAGCATCGACCGCTCCGCCGCCGACGGCCGCCACCGAATATGAAACCTACGAGTTCCGGGGCGTGGCCGATGTGACCGTGGCCGTACACAACCAGAGCACGCTGGAAGTCTGGTCGATCGACAATGAGCCCGGTTGGGTGTCGCGAATCGATGACGAGGAACCTCGCTTCATCAAGATCAAGTTCATGCGCCTCTCCGACGGTGAAGAAGCCGAGCTCGAGTTGCGTTTTCGGGGCAACGACATCGAAGTGAAGATGGAGGACTAGACGATGGAAGAACCCTCAACCGCCGAGCGCTTGGCCGCGCTCCAGGCTCGCCGACCCGGTCGGGTCAAACCACCGAACCCGCCGACGACCCACCATGGCGCACACGACGCTTCGTTCGAGCGGGCCGCGTCGCCCCGGCACGCCGCCCCGACCGATCCGACCGTTCCGACCGCCCGGTCGACAGAGTTCGACTGGGATCCGTCCTTCAACCGCGATCCGTCCTTCAACTGGGATCCGTCGAACAACCGCACAGGGTTCGACAGCGTGCCGCCCGTTGACCGTCCGACGTTCATCGACAACGCCCCACCGGTCGACGCGACCCAGGTCCAGGCACGCCCGGTCCTGGCGCTTGCATCCAAGGCCACCGCACCGGGTTCTGGGGATCAGCGTTCCCCGGCCTGGGCCAGAGTTGGTCTTGGCTGGTCGCCCGCCCGCTATGTCGCGGCCGGGGCTTCGGCGGTGTCGTTTGCATCCATGGTCGTAGCCATGGGGCCGTTGTTCGAAACGGCGGTCTCGACCGAGGCCGGGGTGTCCGATCTGGAGGGGGGAGCTGTCGTGCCTGCCGCCCCGTCGGTCACGGTCGAGGTCAACGCCCTGGTGGCCCCCGGTGCCGATCCGGCTCAGCCTTCGGCCGATTTGGTGCCGGCGGGAGTCGACTCAGCCGGCCTACCCATTCCGGCTGCCCCGGCCGGAACACCATCGGAGACCGGGCCGATCACAGCCCCGGTCGCCGACCCCGCCCCCGGCGGTTCGGTTGCCACTGCCACCCCCGCCCAGGGGTCGGCCCCGGCAACCGTGCCATCCTCCACCGCCGCCGGGGGCGGCGCTCCCGCCAGTACGGCTCCACCGGCAACGGCGGCACCAGCGGCCCCTGCCGCCACGGCAGCTCCTCAAGCCACGACGGCTCCACCGGCAACTGCTGCTCCCCAGGTCACCGCGGCGCCAACCACGGCGGCGCCAACAACCGCACCTCCGACCACGGCTGCCCCCACCACGACCGCACCACCCAAGTCTGAGGGCAGTGGCTGAACCCGCTGTCGCCCAGTTTCGGGCCATGGGTAGTCGCTGTCGGATCGTGATCGGCGGCGGGTCGGCCGACCTGGTGACGCGGGCCCGTGATCTCGTGATCGAGTTGGAGCAGCGCTGGAGTCGGTTCCTCACTGACAGCGAAATCTCGGCCCTCAATGGGCGACCAGGTCGGGTGACACTGGTGTCACCGTCGACGTACCGTCTCATCAGCAGTGGACAGACAGGAAACGACGCCACCGGCGGTTGGTACAACCCGTTGATGCTCGACCAGCTTGAAGGCCACGGCTACCGACGGTCCTGGTGTCAGCGATCGGCGGTGCCGGATCAGCGTCCCATCACCCCCGGCTCGACCGAGCCTGTCGTGGCCTACCCCGAGCTGTCGGCGGTCCGTTTGCCGGAGGGAACAAGGTTCGATCCGGGTGGAATTGGCAAGGGTATGGCCGCCGACATGGTGGCGGAGTACTGCCTCGAACAGGGAGCGACGACCGTTTCGGTCGAGCTGGGAGGCGATCTCCGGGTGGCCGGTGTGCCCTGGTACGGGCCGCAGTGGCGGGTGGCGGTGGCCAACCCGTTCGATCGTGATCAGGAGATCGCCGCGTTCACTCCAACCGAGGGGGCGGTGACCACCAGTACCACAAACTTGAAGGTCTGGTCCCACAAAACGACGAGTTACCACCACCTGCTCGACCCGACCACTGGCTACCCGGCCAACAGCGACCTGGTTTCGGTCACCACCTGTTCGTCGATGGCGTGGTGGTCCGAGGTGGCGGCCAAGGCAGCCTTGGTGGCCGGAGTCGACCGATGGCCACGCTTCCTCGACTCCCTCGGCGTCCCCGGGGTGGGGGTCACCCGTTCGGGACAGGTGCTGACAACGGGAACCGGTTCGGCAACCAGGGCGGCCCTGGCCGCCACCTCGACACCGAGTTCGGCAGTGACCTCGACCCTGAGTTCGACGTTGGGCTCGGCCTCGACGCTGACTTCGGCACCGGGCCCGGCGTCGGATCCCGGTGGACACAACCTCCGGCCCCAGGTCGGCGGGGGAGTGGCATGAACGAACAGGTCTGGTGGTTTGTGGCCCGCAGCTCGGGCATCATTGCCTGGGCCCTGGTGACCATGTCGGTGTGTTGGGGCCTAATGCTGTCGACCAAGGCTGCGGCCAAGGCCACCCAGCCGGCCAAGATCCTTGATCTGCACCGCTTCTTTGGCGGCCTGGCGGTGGTGTTCACCGCGGTGCACATGGCTGGTCTGGCCCTTGACAGCTTCGTGCATTTCGGCTGGCTCGAACTCTTTGTGCCCTGGAAGTCGAGCTGGCAGCCAACGGCGGTGGCGTGGGGGGTCATCGGCTTCTACCTGTTGCTGGCCATCGAGATCACCTCGTTGCTGATGAAGCGGATTCCCAAGCCCGTGTGGCGTCACATCCACCGGACCAGCCTTGCCCTCTACGTGTTCGCCACCTACCACGGCATCCAAGCCGGCACCGACACCGGCAGCGTCTGGTACCAGATGGCCATGCTGGCCTCGATCAACATCGTGGCCTTCCTGGTGATCCTCCTGGCCCTGGCCCGACGTGGCAAGGGCGGCGGAGCCCAGCGTGGGCGCCGACTCACCCCGGTGGATTCCAACGCGGCCTAGGCCGAGGGTGCGGTGGCCCCGGTCGAGGTGATATCAGCAACGCACTCGGCATCGCCGAAGGCCACCGAGGAGGAGAGGGCAACCTCGGTTTCGCCGTAGAGCGAGCTGAGCAGGCCCTTCACCATGCCCCGGTCGACGGCGCAGATTACCGGGTGCTCAATGGCGGCGTCGCCGAAGGGGCAGTGGCTGGAGACGATGCGGAGTTCCTCGCCATGACGTTCGGCGTGGGCGGAGAATCCATGGGCCGAGAGGGCATCGGCCACCACGTGCAGGGACGACCGGAACGAACGTTTGCCGTCATTGGTGCCCCCCATGGACGACGCCATCTGCTTGCCGAACTCCAGGCCGACCTCTTCGGCCAGTTCGGTGGCGGCCTCGTCGCCGAGACGCGACAGTGCCTTGCCGAGCAGGGTTACCAGGATGTCGTCATGGCCGACCTCGAACTCGAGTCTTAGGCTCGCTTCCTTGGTCCGGTAGACCTTGGCTGGCCGTCCTGCCCCCGACGAGGGGCGCTGGCTGACCTCGACGTAGCTTCCCCCCACCAACTTGTCGAGATGGTGGCGGGCCACGTTGGCGTGCAGGCCGGTGGCTTCGGCCACCTCGCTGGCGGTCAGACCATCCTCGTGTTCATGCACCAGAAGATAGATGGACCGACGGGTCGGGTCGCCGAAGGCCGACGTGATGGCATTGACCAGATTGCCGAATTCAGTTGGAGTGAGGGCTCGGTTGGCCACTTGGGTAGTCTAGCTCCGTTCATTCTTCCTATCCGCGTAGGAGAAATTTTATGTCTCTCAGTGAAGCAGTCATCATCGAAGCCCTGCGACCGGTGCAGGATCCTGAACTGCACCGCAGCATTGTCGATCTGGGCATGGTCCGGAGCGTTGGGATCACTGGTGGGCGGGTGGATGTCGGCATCGACCTGACCATCGCCGGATGTCCTCTGCGTAACGAGATCAACCGCTCGGTGACCGAAGCGGTTGAAGCCGTCGACGGTGTCGACGAGGTGACGGTTGAGTTCGGCGTCATGACCGACGAGCAGCGCGAGCAGGTTCGCCGCTCGCTGCACGGTGATCCCGGCGCCACTGCCGGTAGCCAGCAGAGCCACGGTCACGCCGAGGGGCGGGCCATTCCCTTTGCCGACCCCGACAACCGGACACGGGTGATCCTGGTCGCCTCAGGTAAGGGTGGCGTTGGCAAAAGCTCGATCACCACCAACCTGGCGGTGGCCCTGGCGCAGCGTTCGGTCGACAACGGCGATGCACCGGCCCGGGCCAAGCAGGTCGCGCTGGTTGATGCCGACGTCTGGGGATTCTCGGTGCCCCGCATGCTCGGGGTTGATCGTGATCCGGTGGTGATCGACGAGATGCTCGTTCCCCCCGAAGCCCACGGTGTGCGCTGCATCTCCATGGGCTTCTTTGTCGAGGAGGCCCAGCCGGTCATCTGGCGGGGCCCCATGCTGCACAAGGCGCTGGAGCAGTTCCTGACCGACGTCTTCTGGGACGACCCCGACTACCTGCTGGTCGATCTGCCTCCAGGGACCGGCGACATTGCCCTGTCGCTGGCTCAGTTCCTGCCCCGGGCTGAGCTGTTGGTGGTGACCACCCCCCAGCCCGCCGCCCAGAAGGTGGCCCAGCGGGCGGCCTACATGGCCCGCCAGGTCCACATCACCGTTTCCGGCGTCATCGAGAACATGAGCTGGTTCACCGGCGACGATGGCAAGCGCTACGAGCTATTCGGTGCCGGAGGTGGCAAGAAGCTGGCTGATGAGCTGGAGGTGCCGCTGCTGGCCCAGATCCCGCTCCTGTCCGATCTGCGGGAGGGTGCCGACACCGGTTCACCGGTGGCCGCCGACCCCAGCTCCGAGGCCGGTGCCGCTTTCGCCGCCCTGGCCGAGCGGGTCGATGTCGAGCTGGCACCCAAGAAGCGTTACCGGTCCGAGCTGAAGATCGTCTGAACCGGTGGTCGGCTCCGCTAGGTTGCCTGCATGGACGTCCGCATCGGGATCTCGCAGTCTGGCCAGGTAATCGAGTTGGAACTCGATGACGATACGGATCGGGCGGCACTCAAGGCCCAGGTCGATGAGGTGCTGGGCGGTGAGAACGCCGTGCTGTGGCTGGTCGACCGCAAGGGTAAAGAGGTGGCGATACCGGCCCGTCGGGTGGCGTTCGTTGAGCTGAGCTCCGTCGACGCCGAACGTAGGATTGGCTTCGGCGTCTGATTCTGGCTCTCGCCGATCCCGCCGGAGTACTACTGTTCGGTAACGACCACCAGCCGGATGGGTAGCACGTGGCCAGCTTGAATGACATCGTGCGTCGACATACCGACCTTGGGCCGGACGACGGGGAGCACCTCCGTCGGCTACTCGGCTCGTGGGGTCCGTTGGCCGATCTGTGCTTCGCCGATCTGTTGCTTTTTGCGCCGGTGAAGGGCGCCCAGGGGAACAAACTGGTTTCACTGGGTCAGATCCGACCAACCACGTCGCAGACCATGTACCGCGACGATCAGATTGGTCTGTTCGTGACCATGGAGGGGCGGCCCATGGTCGCCCTGGCCTATGAGACGGGCGAGATCGTCGAGGGGGAGGTCGATCTCAGCGCGCCGAAGATCCGGGCCAGGGTGCAAGCCATCCCGGTGCGCCACGAGGGGCGGGTGATCGCCGTTGTCACCAGGGAGACCACGAAGATCGGTCATCGCTCACTGGGTGATCTGGAACTGGCCTACCTCAACGTCTTCGAGCGGTTGGCCCAGATGATCAGCGAGGGGACGTTCCCGTTCCATTTCGAGGACTCGGTGACCGAGGTCTCTCCCCGGGTCGGTGACGGTGCCCTCATCCTCAACAAACACGTCGCCGTCGTGTACTCGTCGCCGAATGCTGTGTCGGCCTTTCATCGCCTCGGCTTTCATGGTGCCATCTCGGGGCGCAAGCTGGAGGATCTCGGCTTCCGGCCGGAGACGGCCCAGACGTTGGTCACCTTGAAGGTCCCGGTGGTCGAGGAGATCGAGCGCGGCGACAGTGTCACCATCCTGGCCCGCATCGTCCCCCTGCTGCGTTCAGGCGAACTCGATGGCGCCTTGGTGCTCATGCGGGATGTCTCGGAGCTGAGGAGTCAGGAACGGCTCCTGGTCTCGATGGACGCCACGATCCGCGAGATCCATCACCGGGTGAAGAACAACCTGCAGACGGTGTCGTCGCTGCTTCGGCTGCAAGGTCGGCGGGTGGTGGCGGTGGAGGCCAAGGCGGCCATTACCGAGGCCGAGCGCCGGATTGCGGCCATCGCCCGCGTGCATGAGATGTTGTCGCGGGGCACTGGCGACGACGTGCTGTTCGCCGACGTGGTGCGCCCCATCCTCGACACCGCCGAATCGGCAGGCATCGTACCGGTGCGGGTCAATATGGTTGGTGAGGGTCCAGTGCTGCCAGCGACCAAGGCCAGCTCTCTGGCCGTTGTGGTCAACGAGTTGGTGCAAAACGCCGTGGAACACGGCTTCCCCGCTGATTCTGACGGCGGAACCGTCACCGTTGAGTTGGTCTACTCATCGACAAGACTGACGATCCGGGTACACGACGACGGGGTAGGTCTTCCTCCAGGGTTTGACATCGACAAACAAACTGGCCTTGGCCTGACGATCATCAATACCCTGGCGAAGAGCGAATTGGGGGGAGAGTTGGCCATCCGTCCAGCCGCAACGGAACAATCCGGCACGGTCGCAGAACTATCAGTACGTCTTGAATAGTGCCTGGAGTGGGGTCTCTGACCCTTGAGCGATCGCCGTCAGCGGCGACGACTCAGATAGGTGCGGCGAAGGTGACGCCGATCCTCTTCTGAGGTCGCACCCCAGACGCCGGAGTCCTGGTTGGTCCCCAAGGCGAACTTGAGGCAGGGAATGCGGGCCGGACAGCCCATGCAGACCATCTTGGCGGCCTCGATCTGGTCCACCGCCTGTCCGGTCGTGCCAATTGGGAAGAACAGCTCAGGGCTGGTGTCCCGGCATGACGCGTCGGCCCGCCACGAAAGATCGGGGTTGGCATCGAGCGGCCGGTTGGCCAAGCCTTGGGCGATCTGTTCGAACTCGGCGAATACTGGGGTGGTGACTTCTGTCGAGTGGGCTAGTGCCACAATTCCTCCTGCTGGCGTAATCCAATGTGTCCATTCCTGTAGTCGCGAATCCGTCGTTGCACCGCTCCTACCTTCAAAATGGGATCACTGAACTAGGCCAAACGTGACCACATCGGCGGTGCCACGTTGATCAGGCCCTGGTCAACTCGATCCTTGCGGACACTCTAGACGAATGGTTAGAAGTTCGTAAAGAGTTTGTGTCGGCGAATGTTGCAGCTGGCCGGTGCTTGTCCATTGAAACGTAAGGTCGGTGGCGGTGGGTCCCCAGGTCAGGCCGATCTGGGCCACAGCGGTCGATTCGGCCATTTCAGGCGCCCGTTGTGCCACACTGCTGGCCCTGGGGACGACGGGAGCAACCATGGTAAAAATCATCGGACATCGGGGAGCGTCGGCGACCCACCAGGAGAATACCCTCGCCGCCTTCCGGGCCGCGGCGGATCAGGGCGCCCACGGTGTCGAGCTCGACGTGCGCCGTACCGCCGACGATGTGCTGGTGGTGTTCCACGACGCCCATCTGAGCACCGGTGAGGTGATCCGTGAGCTGGCGTCGTCCGATCTGCCGGACTTCGTTCCCACCCTGGTCGAGGCCTTTGAGGCCTGTGCCGATCTGTGGTTGAACATCGAGATCAAGAACCTCCCGGATGACCCCGACTACGACGCCGAGCATGGTCTGTCGGTGGCCGTTGCCGGTTTGGTCGAAGCCTTCGAGGCGGCGGACCGCGTGATCGTGTCGTCGTTCGATATTTTCGCCGTCGACCGAATCCGTAGCGTCAACCCCGCCATTCCCGTGGCCTGGCTGGTCTGGGGTCAGGCCGACCCGGGGTCACTGATCGGGCGGGCGGTGGCCCATGAGGTCCAGGCCATTCATCCCCATGATCTGCTGGTCGACGCCTCGTTCGTGTCCAGGTCCCATGCCGCTGGCCTGGAGGTCAACGTCTGGACCGTCGATGATCTTGATCGGGTGCACCGGCTGGTCGAGATGGGAGTTGACGGGATCATCACCAACACCCCAGGGGTCGTGGTGGAAGCCCTCGGCTGACAGGAGAGCGCTTTCCGCCCGGCGGCATCGTCGGGGGGCGCGGCCATCGTCAGCTGGCGGCATTGTCGGTTGCCGGAGGTGGGCCCCGGTTGCTCAGGGGGGCGACGGGGACGACCATGTTCAACGCCGCCGGATAGTGATCGAGCTGGAGTTCGGTGACGGGATCCATGGCCTCGCCGTCGAGTTGGTAGAGGAAGGGTTGTTTGGCGGTGATGATCGCCTTGTCCACGTCGCTCCAGTGATGGGCTCCGGCGACGGTGGGGAGACCCCGGGCCCGCTTGGTGGCGGCAACCAGGATCGGGACCATGCGCGGCGACAGCGAGGTCAGGGTGGCAATGGCGAGGGGTTGGTCGAGGCCGGCCTCTGGTGCCAGGTGCAGGGCATTGGCCCCGAGGTAGGTGTAGGGCGTGGTGTTCATGGCAATGGCCAGCCGGGCGCCGGCAACGCGTCGACCGTCGGCGGCCTCGATGGTGAACGACGACCCGGAGCCGGTGATCTCCTCGAACCAGGCGGCGAAGGTGCTGGCGATGAACCAGGGATAGCCGAAGTAGCGCTTCAGCTGGCCTCGCCGCTCAACCCGCTCCACCACGGCGGCGTCGAACCCGGCGCCGAGGTGGAACAGGAACGCCCGGTTGTTGGCCAAGCCGACGCTGGCCTTGGTAACCGAGCCTGCGGTCAGGGCCGCAAGCAGGGTGTCGGTGGCCTCCACCGCGTCATTGGGATAGCCGATGGCGCGGGCAAAGACGTTGGTCGAGCCGCCGGGCAGGGGGGCCACCCAGCACGATTCACCCAGCGTGCCGTTCGCCACCTCATTGATGGTTCCGTCGCCACCGAGGGCGATCACCACCTCGGCTCCCGTTCTCGCCGCCCGATGGGCCAGGCGGATGGCCTGCCCCTTCCTGGTGGTCTCCTCAACGTTGAGTTCGTGGTCGGATGTCAGGGCTTTCTGGATGACGATCCGAGTTCGTCTCGTCACCGACGAGGCCACGGGATTGACGATGAGGGTCACTCGCATGTACCAAGTGTGCCGTTGGCCGGTTCTTCGTCTACCATCCTCGCCCATGAATGTGGTCGTCTGCGTAAAGCAAATACCCGATCCGGCTGATCCCGGCGCCCTTGACCCCGAAACGAGGACGTTGAACCGGGATGTGAAGCTGATTCTTGATGAATCGGACTCCTACGGGGTCGAAATGGCCCTCCAGTTGGTGGACAACGCGGGAGAGGGGGAGGTCAGGCTTGTTTCCATGGCGCCACGTTCAGAGCGCGGCGGGTTGGCGACGGCCCTGGCCATGGGTGCGGCTTCGGCCACCCTCATCTCCGACGATGCTCTGCTTGGTTCCGATGCGCTGACAACGGCCAAGTTGTTGGCTGCGGCCATCAAGGACCAGGACGTTGATCTTGTGATCTCGGGCTCGGAGAGCTCCGACGGCTACACCGGTACCGTCCCGGCCCAGATCGCCGGCGTGCTCGGCCTGCCCTCGGTCACCGCGGCCAAGGCCATCGAGGTCGATGGCGACACCATCAAGGTGCAGCGCCAGACCGACGCCGGCTACGACGACGTGACCTGCTCCATGCCCTGTGTGGTGAGCGTGACCGCCGGTGTGGTTGAGCCCCGCTACCCATCGTTCAAGGGCATCATGGCCGCCAAGAACAAGCCGGTCGACGAAAAGACCGCCGCTGATCTTGGTTTCGTCGAAGATCAGGTCGGCTGGGCCGGAGCCCAGCAGGAAATTGTCGACATCACCGACGCTCCCCAACGAGAAGCGGGCGATGTTATCGAGGACGACGGCGAGGCTTTTGCCAAGGTCGTTGAGTTCCTCGAAGAGCTGAAAATCATCTAGGGAGGCAAGGCACATGACCGTTTCAAAACTCTGGGTTGTAGCCGAGGCCGCCGAGGGCGAAGTGCTCTCGACCACGCTTGAGCTGTTGACCAAGGCCCGCGAACTGGCCGACACCGTCGAATGCGTCTACGCAGGCGACGATGCCGACGACCTCGCCGAGACTCTCGGTGAGTACGGCTGCGAGACCGTTTACCAGACCGGCGACCTCGAAGGGGCCCTCGTCGGGGTTCCTCTGGCCGCCGCCATCGCCGAAGCCATCGAAGCCGGCGACGGCCCCGATGCGGTGCTGGCTGCCACCACCTACGACGGGCGTGACACCACGGCCCGCCTCTCGGTGCTGCTCGACCGTCCGGTGATCACCAACGTCGTCGACATCACCCTGGACGGTGAGACCCTCGTCGGCAGCGAGCCCGTGTTCGGTGGCAGCACCGATGTTCAGACGAAATTCGTTGGTGACGGCGCACAAATTCTGCTGGTGAGGCCAAAGTCGTTTACAGCCGAACCCTCCGATGGCGATGCCGCCGAGGTCGAGGATCTCGATGTGCCCGACGTCGGTTCCGCCGCTGGAGCGGTGATCACCGAGCGCCACGTCGAGGAATCCGAAGGGCCGAAGCTGGACGAGGCAGAGATCGTGGTCTCCGGTGGCCGTGGCCTGGGTGACCCCGAGAGCTACACCATGGTCGAATCGCTGGCCAAGTCCCTCGGGGGCGCGGCGGGAGCATCGCGGGCCATCGTCGACGCCGGCTGGGTTCCCTACTCGATGCAAGTTGGCCAGACCGGCAAGGTGGTGAAGCCCGATGTGTACATCGCCTGCGGTATCTCCGGCGCCACCCAGCACCTGGTCGGCATGAAGGGCTCCAAGCACATTGTGGCCATCAACAAAGACCCCGAGGCGCCAATCTTCGCCGTTGCCGACCTCGGCATCGTCGGCGACGTGCACAAGGTCATGCCCCAGCTGATCGAGGCCCTCAAGGACCGCTGAGGTACCGGGTCGGGTGTGCCCTGCGGGGCTCACCCGATCCTGGCCCTGGCCCTGGCCCTGGCCCTGGCCCTGGCCCTGGCCCTGGCCCTGGCCACACGCTGGCTCCGTGGTCCGGCGGCCTCACGGCCCGGTTCAGGAGGACGGTGTGAACTCGACCCTGGCGTCGATCGTCACCACCGTCGGGGCGTTGGCATCCAGCGGCACCTGGTGGGTGCTGACCCTGGAGTCGGCGAAGAACGGACTCGACAGGTAGACCCAGTCATCGGTGGCATCGCCACTCTGGGGTCGTTGATCGAGCTGGTAGTCCGTGGTCGGCAGTGACGAGCGAACCTGGCCCGCGAGCTGCGCCGGCCCGGTGCCGTCAAAGGTCAGGGCCAGGGAGTAGTGCAGGCTGTGGCGGCCGATCGAGCTGGTCTGAATCCCGGCGCCGGTCACCACCCCGCCCTCGGGTAGCGGAAGATCGCCGGCCCAGCCGACGAACCGTTTTCGGGTCGTGTCGCGATCGGCCGAGGTCAGCTCAACGAAGCGCAGGCGAATCTCCGAACGGGGGGTTAGACCTGTTGGCCGAGTTGCGTCGCGAACCTGCAACTCAAAGTCGTGGCGGTCATAGGCGCTGTCGGGGATCTCGAAGTCGAGGTGCTGGGCCACGGTGCCGTTCAGCACCTGTTCGGATTCCTTGACCACCAGCCAGCCGAGCCCGGTCAGATCCGCCTGGTAGAGCTCGACGATGTCGGTCGGTGATCCGTCGGCAACGAAGGTGATCTCGGAGACGATGGTGTAGCCAGCACCGTCGGAGCTGGTGCGCACATCGGCCCGCAGCTCGGTCAGCTCAGCCCTGTCGGGGGTGGGGACACGGGGGAAGGCCACAAATCGGCTCATCTCCTCGGCCACATCGTTGGTGCGGCCATGGGCGTCCTCGACGGCCAGCTTGATTCGCGCGGCCGATGAGTCGGGCGGGAGGGGACCGTCAACCGGCTCGTCCTCGGTCCAGTCCTCGGCGCTGATGGTCAGGGCCGAGGCGGCCGCAGCGTCGGCCTGGTCGATGGGACTGATGGCCTCGCTGCCGATCGTCGGTTTTGGCGCCGCCTCGTCGGCCACCACGTTGGAGCACCCGGCAGTGGTCAGAGTTGCGGTCGTGATGGCGGCCAGCATGGCGAGCCGGGGCCACCGGCTGGCTCCGGCTCCGGACGCAGCATTGGACCCAGAACTCGACCTGCTCTCGGGCCGGTCGGTGCCATCCGTCGTTGGGCACTGTGGGTGAATGGTCATCCGTGATCGGGTCGCTCTCCGCCATTGTCCGCCCAGTGCACCTGACCGCCGGCGTCAGTGTTCTACGTATATCGGCAAAATGGCCTGTCGAGTGCCTGTTAGGGCTGGTTCTTCGGACCCAGGGAGACATGTTGATCCGGGGTGGCCGGGAACCAGGCCAGGTGCGATGATGGGCGCCATGTCTGCCTACCTCATCGTGAACTACAACATCGAAGACACCGACGCCTACAAGCAGTACCAGAAGGGTGCAGGCCCCGCACTCGGCATCGGTAGTGACTGCAAGGTGGTGGTTTTCGATGCGGCCACCGAACTCATGGAGGGTGCCGCCGGTCAGCAGACGGTCGTACTTGAATTCGAGTCCAAGGAGAAGGCCAAGGCCGTTTACGAGTCCGGCGCCTACCAGGAAGTGCTGCCGGTGCGCCTTGGTGCCACCTCCCAACATTTCGCCGTGCTGGTCGACGGAATCGCCGCTCCGTGATCGATCAACTGACCAACGAGACCACCGAGTTGCTGCAGGCCCTCATTCGCAACCAGTGCGTCAACGACGGGAGCCCCGACTCGGGCCATGAGGAGCGCAGCGCCCGGTTGCTGCGCGACGAGCTGGAGGGCACCGGTGTCGACCTCGCCACGTTCGAGACCCACCCCGGCCGTACCTCGTTGATCGCCCGCTGGGAGGGCACCGACCCGAACGCACCCTCATTGTGTTTCATGGGTCATACCGATGTGGTTCCGGTTTCGGCCGACGGTTGGACCAACGATCCTTTTGGTGGCGAGCTCATCGACGGGGAGGTCTGGGGTCGGGGGGCGGTCGACATGTTGAACCTCACCGCGTCGATGACGGTGGCCTTCCGTCACCTGATCAACAGCGGCAAGCGGTACCCGGGCGACATTGTCTACTTCGCCGTTGCCGACGAAGAAGCGGGCGGCAAGCTGGGGGCCGGTCCCCTGGTGGAGTCGGAGTGGGACGTCCTGCAGAGCGATTACGTGCTTACCGAGTTTGGTGGCATCCCGCTCAACAGCCCCAGCGGAACCAGCATCCTGGTCACCACCGCCGAGAAGGGTATTGGTTGGCGGCGGCTCACGGTCAAGGGGTCGCCCGGTCACGGCTCGATGCCCTACGGCGCCGACAACGCCCTGATCAAGGCGGCCGAGGTTGTTCGTCGTCTGGCCAACTACGCCCCCGCCCCCCAGCTTGATGAGCTGTGGGCGGCCAGGGTTGCCGCCCTGGGACTCCCGGAGGACCTGAGCCGCAGACTTCTCGACCCGGGAGCTCTGCGTGACACCCTGAGCGAGCTGCCGCCGCAGTTGGCGGCCAACGCCCACGCCTGCACCCACACCACCTTCAGCCCGAACCTGATAGCCGGTGGGGTCAAGACGAACGTCATCCCCGACAAGGTCGTCATCGAGGTCGATATCAGAACCCTGCCCGGGGAAACCAGGGCCGAGGTCGATGCCCACCTCGCCGCCGCCCTGGGCGACCATCTCCAACACGTTGAGGTTGAGGTGATCCACGAGGACGCCTCGACAGCGTCGCCGACAGACAATCGACTGTGGTCGGCGCTGGTGGACTCCATGGCCGACCCCTACCCGGGGGCCAAGGTCATCCCCAGCATCGTGACGGGAGGGACCGACGCCCGCTTCTTCCGGCAGCGGGGATCGATCGCCTACGGGGCCGGGCTGTTGAGTCCTGCGGTCGACACCAGCGAATTCTTCCGTCGTTTCCACGGCCACGACGAGCGCATCGACATCGAATCGCTGCGACTCACCGTGGCCCTGTGGCTCGACGTCGTCGAACGACTCTGGGACTAGAAGAAATCGTACGCCGGGCCCGAAGCAACCCTGCGGGTTGCCTCCGGCGCACTTGGTAGTTGTTGCTGACTGGGAGTGGTTGCGTTTTGTGGGATTTGGGGATGTTTGGCCGGAGGCCAAACTCCAGGCGCCGGGCCCCGCCCCGGCGCACGTAGCCTGACCAGGATGGGGTCTGTCACCACAACCGGATTCGGGGCCGCTGCCATCGAGGCCCTGGCCCGGATTCTGGACCGGTGGCGGGCCGATGGTCCGCTGGCTCCGGCCGTCGTGATCAGCCCGAATGAGCTGATGGCGGTTGAGGTGCGGCGGGCGCTGGGGGCTCGCCCCGGTGGTATCGCCGGAGTCCGCTTCACCACCATGGCCGAGCAGGCCGAGACCCTGGCCCGACCGGCCATGGTCGGCGCCGGCGCCCACCTTGGCAGCGACGTTGAGTTGCAGGCCGCCATCAGGGCCGAACTGGCGCTGTCGCCGGGTTTGTTCGCTCCGGTGATGGCCCACCGCACGACCGAGGAGCGGCTCGTTGCCCTTGGCCACCAGTTGGCCGGGCTCGACGAGGCAACACTGGGCCGGATCGAGCGGGGCAGCGTCGGCCTGGCGGGTGAAGCGGTTGGTGTACTGCGCCGGGTCAGGCGTCAGGCTGGCCGAACCTGGAGCCAAGCTCAGCTTTTGGGGGCCGCCGTCGACGAGTTGGCCCTGCTAGCCCCCGGGGAGCGGGGGCCAATCGTGATCTTCCTGCCTGAACCCGCCGATTCGTTCGAGGGGCAGATGTTGGCCGCCCTCGCTCGCCGATCCGACAGCCACAGCATCGTCGGGCTCAGCGGGGTGCCCGACGTCGACCGGCGCCACATTGGCCGTCTCGCCGGTTGGGGAATCCAGATCGACTCGTACCAACCGGTCGAGTTGAAGCGGGCGACCCGGTTGGAGGTGCCCGACCCCGACGACGAGGTACGGGCGGCCCTGCGTGACGTCGTGGCCCACGGCGCCCTCGGGGTGCCCCTCAACCGGATGGCCGTGCTCTACACCACGGCCGATCCCTACGCCTCGCTGCTCAGCGAACAGCTCGAAGCCGCCCGGCTTCCCTGGGCCGGCCCTGGGCAGCGCAGCCTGGTCGGCTCCCTCGTCGGCCGTTTCCTGATCAGGCTGCTGGGGTTGGGGCTGAACGGTTTTGAGCGTTCCGCCGTGATTACCCTGGCCGCATCCGCCCCCCTGGTCGATATCGAGGGCCGTCCCTGGCCGGTGTCGTTGTGGGACCGGCTATCGCGCCAGGCCGGGGTCATCGACGAGGATCACTGGCGACCACGCCTTCAGGCTCTCGCTCCCAAACTCGCCCCCGCCGAGGGGGCCGAGGTTGACCGCCTGCTGCAATTTGTCGAGCAACTGCAGGGCCACTTCGCCAACGAAAGGCAACCGGCCACCTGGTTGGAATGGGTTGACTGGGCCGAAGGCCTGGTGGCGGGGTATCTCCCACTCGACCGCGACTGGCCCGAGGAGGAGGCCGCGGCCCGGGCCCAGTTGTCGGCTGCGCTCAACGGTCTCCGCATCCTCGACACCTACGGTGAGAAGCCCGATCTGGAGACCTTCGAGTCGATCCTGGCCGCCCATCTGCAACGTTTGACGATTCCAGGCCCGGCCCTCGGTGCAGGCCTGGTGGTGGCACCGATCGGGGCCGTCGCCGGGCTCGATTTTGAGAGGGTGATCGTGGTTGGCCTGGCCGAGGGCGCCTTCCCCCGTCGGCCGAGGGACGATGCCCTGCTGCCTGATCGGGTGCGGGCCACCTCGGGTGGGCTGGTGGCCCGCAACGAAACGGTCACCGACCTCGACATCCGGGCGGTGGCTGCCGCCCTGGCCGGTGCCCGCCGCCAGCCCCTGGTCATCGTGGCCCGCGGCGATCTGCGCAGTATCCGCTCACGCTCGTGGCCCCGGGCCCTCAACGCCTTGACCGGGGAGGTGTCGACCATCGAGTCCCACCATCGGGCCCTGGTCGACCACGGCCGCCCGGCATCGCTTGACGACGTGGCGCTGCGGGCCATGGTGGCCCATGTTGATGGAGGCGATCTGGTTCACACCCACGAACTGGCGGGTCAGGATCAGGTGCTGGCCCAAAATCTGCAGCGGGTTTTGAACCGGTCGCGGCCTGAGCTGAATCGCCACGTCGGCCGGGTCCCGGCCGGTGCCATTGACGCCACCCAGCGGTTGTTGTCGGCCACCGCCCTTGAGGCCTACGCCAGCTGCCCCCGCAGCTACCTGTTGGGGCGGGTCCTGCGCCTGGGCGAGGATGACCGACCGGAACAGATCGACGAGATCATCCCCTCGGAGCGGGGCAAGCTGCTTCACGGAGTGCTCGAGCGTTTTGTGGCCGAGTCGCTGCAGGCCGACACCGTACCCACCCCCCAACAGTGCTGGCCCGAAACGGCCCGGGAGCGTCTGTTCGAGATCCTGGACGAGGAGCTGGCCAAGGCCCAGGCCCGGGGCGTGACCGGGGGGCGGGTGAGCACCCGGATCCTGCATCGCCGTCTGAGTACCGAGATGAAGCTGTTTCTCCATACCGACAACGAGTTGCGGGCCGAGCGGGGTTCGACACCGATAGAGGCCGAACTGGGTTTCGGGTTCGACGATGAGCCGAGCGAGGTCGTGCTGCCCGACGGTCGCTCGGTGCGGCTCCGGGGTCGGGTTGACCGGGTTGACAGCACCGACGACGGCGGTTTGCTGATCATCGACTACAAGGGGGGCTCGGGGCGGGCCTTCACTGGGCTGGAGGCCAACCCGCTTGACGGCGGGCGCCGCATGCAACTCCCGCTCTATGCCCGTGTCGTGGCCGACAAACTCGACCTGGAGGGCCCTCGCACCGCGGTGTACTGGCTCACCCGCAACGGCAAGGTCAAACCCGTTGAGCTGGAGCAGGACCTCGAATCGGATCTCGACCGCACCGTTGGGGCCGCCCTCGACGGCATCTCCGGTGGGTTGTTCCCTGGGGTGCCAGGTGAGACCGTCGGCTGGCCCCGTCTCACCTTCGCCAACTGCAAATACTGTGAGTTCGATCGCATCTGCCCCACCGACCGCCAACGTGAGTGGGACAACGTCAGCGGCGACCCAGTGCTCAAACCAATCGCCACCCTGGGAGACATGGTTGCCGGGGAGGATCGATGACCCTGCCCCCACCGTTGGCCGATGCCGCCGCCCGCCATCTCGTTACCAAGGAGCTGGGGCAGACCCTGTTCGTCGAGGCGGGAGCGGGGAGTGGGAAGACGACCTCGCTGGTTCGTCGCATCGTCAGCCTGGCCGCTTCGGGGTTGCCCGTTTCGCAGATCGCCGCCATCACCTTCACCGAGGCCGCCGCCGGTGAGCTGCGCCATCGGGTCCGTGATGAGCTGGAGCGCGAGGGTAAAGAACGGGGCGATCAGGTCCTGATCAACGCTGCGGGCCAGGTGGAGTCGGCCCCCATCACCACCCTCCACGGCTTCGCCCTGCGCATGCTCGGTGACCACCCGATCGAAGCCGGCCTTCCCCCCGGTTTCGGGGTGGCCGACGAGGTCACCTCGATGCTGGCCTTCGAGGAGGGATGGCGCCTGTTCAGCGGGCAGATCGGCGACGACCTCGACCTGCTCGACCTGCAGGAGCGTGCTGCCCTGCTCGAGGTCGAGTTGCGCCGTTTTGTCGACATTGCCCGGGCCTTCGACAGCAACTGGGATCTGCTCGAATCGGTCGATTCCAACCCGGCTCCGCTCAGTCCCCTCGATCTGGATCCCGTCATCGGGGAAATTGCCGCCCTGGGCGGTCTGGTTGAACATTGTCTCGATGGCGCCGACGCTCTGGCCAAGGCCCTCACCGACCTGGCAAACAACGCCACCACCCAGCGGGGTCTCGACCCCTTCGAGCAGTTGCAGTGGCTACTGACCCTCAAGTGGCCCCGATCCAATGCAGGCCGGAAAGCGAACTGGGTTCGCCTCGATGTTGAATCGGCCCGCCGCCAGGTGCTGGAATGCCGGGCTGGTGTGGAGCAGACCATCGAGGGCTATCGAACCGAGGTCATCAACCAGTTCCTGGCCATGATCGGGGCCTTCGTCGAGACCGAGGTTGGGCGTCGACGCCAGACCGGTGAACTGTCGTTCCATGATCTGCTGGTGCTGGCCCGTCGGGTGCTGCGTTCGAATCCGACGGTGCGGGAACAGCTCCACCAGCGTTACACCCGGGTGTTGCTGGATGAGTTCCAGGACACCGACCCGATCCAGATCGAGTTGGCGGTGCTGCTGGCCGCCAACGGAGTCGTTGGCGAGCGACCCTGGCAGGACCTGGCTCCCGAGCTGGAGCCGGGTCGTCTGATTGTTGTCGGCGACCCCAAGCAGTCGATCTACCGGTTCCGACGGGCCGACATCGCCGTCTACGCCGCAGCCGAGGCGGCCCTGGTTACCGAGACCACCCGGTTGGTCTCGAACTTCCGTTCCGTGCCCGCGGTGGTCAACCTGGTCAACCGCTTCTTCGGCCAGGTCATCGGTGATGGCGAGCCAGGGGCACAACCGGCCTACACCGATCTGGTTGCGGTGCGGGCCCCCGATCCCGAAACCGTCGAGGACCCACCGGTGTGGGTCATCGGCGGACCCCACCCCAAGACCACCCCGGTGGGCGAGATCCGCGAGTTGGAAGCAGCCGACGTCGCCGCCCTGATCTGTCGGGCCATGGGGGAGGGGTGGCGAACCGAACGCAACGGCCAGTGGCTGCCGCTACGCCTCCAGGACATCGCCGTGCTGATCCCCTCGCGCTTGTCGTTGCCTGCGCTGGAGGCGGCATTCTCCGCTTCCAACCTGCCTTTCCGACCCGAAACCAGCTCGCTCGTCTACGCCACCCAGGAGGTGCGTGACGTTCTGGCCGGGGTGCGGGCCGTCGTCGACCCCTCGAACTCCGTCGACGTCGTGGCCGCCCTACGATCAGCCCTGTTCGCCCTGGGTGACGACGACCTGTTGTCGTGGCACCTCGAAGGTGGCGGTTGGGACTATGAACGACCCGAACGCACGACCACGGGCCACGGCGGGGCGGAGCACCCGTCAGTCGGCGGGGCCGAGCAGGTGTTGTCGGGTCCCGGTGGCGGTCGATCAACTCCAAGCCCCGATCACCCGGTGGCCGAGGCTCTGGCCGTACTCCGGGGTTGGCATCGCGACCGTTGGTGGCTTGAACCATCGGCCCTGATCGAACGCATGATCATCGAGCGGCGCCTGCGGGAGGCGGCCCTGGCCGAGCCCCGACCCCGGGATCGCTGGCGCCGCTATCGCTTCCTGGTCGAACAGGCACGTCAGTTCACCGCAACCACCGGGGGCGACCTGCAGGACTTCGTGGCCTGGGTCGAGATCCAGTCGAGCGACATGGCCCGCATCACCGAGCCGGTTCCGGCCGAACCCGACGATGATGCCGTCAGGGTGCTCACGGTGCACGGCTCGAAAGGGCTGGAGTTCCCGATGGTGGTTCTGGCCGGAGCCCCGACCCAGGAGGTCAACCGTGCCCGTGGTCCCCAGGTGCTGTTCCCCTCCGGAGCGGCGCCCGAGGTCAAACTCATGAAGGGCAGGACGACCCCCGGTTTCGACGTACATGCCTCGGTGGAGGAGGTGCTCGACGACTACGAGCGGGTCCGCCTGCACTACGTGGCCGCCACCCGGGCCCGTGACATCCTGGTGCTGAGCGCCCATCACAAGGAGGGCACCCGCAGCATCGGTCTGCGAACCTGGGCGGCCCTGGTCGACTGCGAGGGCCTCTGGACGCCCTTCGAGCGACGGGGAGACGAGCGCTACCTGGTTGAGCCACCAACCCAACTCCGCCTCACCGCAGGCTCCTACGACGACCTCAGGGCCCGATGGCAGGCCGAGCAGCAGGTGCTGCTCGATGCCAACACCGCCAACCGGCCCTGGTCACCAACCGGGCTGGTCGAGGCGCTGGGTGGCCCTCCACCCCCGGCCGTCGGCCCGGCCGGGGGTGGCCCGGCCGTCGGCACGGCGGTGCATGCGGTGTTGGAGGAGATCGACCTGATCAACCCCGTCGGGCTGGACCTGCTCGTCGAGCGGGCGGCGGCGGCCAACGGTGTTCCCCAGTCGGTGGCGCTGGTTCGTGATCTCGTTCGGGCCGCTCTCGCTTCGCCGACGGTGGCCCTGGCCGCCGACCATCCCCACTGGCGTGAGTTGTACGTTGCGGCCCCTGTGGCCGGTCAACTGCTAGAGGGCTACATCGATCTGGCCATCGACGGGCCCGAGGGGCTGATCGTCGTCGACTACAAGACGGATCTGATCTCCTCGGCCGACGACCTCGAAGCCAAGGTTGACCGCTACCGGCTGCAGGCAGCGGCCTACGCCCTGTTGCTGGAGCATGTCACTGGTCAGGCTCCGGTTGAGTGTCGCTTCGTTTTCATCAACGAGGACGGAATAACGGAGCGCTCATTGGCTGACCTGGATGGAGTGAAGGCCGAGATCCTCCATCATCTTGGTGCTCAGCAGCCGATCGGCTGATACGAGCATCCGAGGCAGGGGCTTGGACCATTGTGGGTGACGTGCCCGGTCCAGGAGGATCCGTCAAAGTAGCGAAGGTCGTGGTCCTCGGCAGGATCGGCACACCAGCCGGCCTCGGTCAGATCGAGTACCTGTTGCTGTTCGGCCAGCGCCATATCCTTGCGTCTCCATCGATATCTGGATCGTCAAACCTGGTCGTCGACGAAACGGCGGAGCCTGCTCGCGCTCCG
>Ga0316190_10000389_pt1 | contig 29714 bp, 18 predicted proteins | sample Eddworburrow2_MG_FD_204929 | JGI IMG/M metagenome (GOLD analysis project Ga0316190, IMG submission 204929) | Coastal sediment microbial communities from Maine, United States - Eddy worm burrow 2 | ecosystem: Environmental > Aquatic > Marine > Coastal > Sediment | place: USA: Maine | collected... | reverse complement strand
ATAAACTAAAAAGGCGCCACTTCAACATGAAATGATAAAGTAAAATAGATCCACCGCAGGCACTGTTCGTATTATTCATACAAAAGAATATTACGAGGTGAAAGGATGCTAAAGATGAGTCAGTATGGGTCAAATGCAATATGAAAGTGCACCACTTAGTTTATGATAAAGTTAGTTATTTCAATTCCTGTAAAGAATATGATTCTTGCTGTTGAAAGTGCCAATAAGAATTACTTTTTTTCTTCTTTTTTTGTATTGGCAGCAAACATGCGAAGTGAGGAACAAAATCAAGGCCGCGCGTTTCTCAGCGCGCCGAAGGGCAGCCTTTATTTTGTCCGCAACGGAGCATATCTTTTCACAACACAACAAAAAGAGTCTCATTTTCTCAGGCACTCTGTATTGGGATTCCTCCAAAATTTGACAAAGCCCCAAGCTTCTTTTTGGTCGTTTCATTTATGGGAACAGCCTGTAGATTTTTCACATGGATACAATTATAGGATGGCAGGCAAATCGGAGTTCATGCTCAAAGTGACACTGTTCTTGCATTCGTGTTTACGACAGCGGGAATGGCGCTGCTGCAACAACTTTTGTGATTGGAAAATATCGGCGTTGTGGTGAAGTGAGCCTATGACAAAATCACACGACTTTTAAAACCAAGGCAAGCCACTCCTCGCGACGAACTTCCTGTACAATTTTGAGCATTGGATACTTGAGAAGATCGTTGCGCACCATGTCGACTTCCTCGATCAAGATGCCAGACAATAGCCAAACAGCGCCCTCGGCGCTCAATCGGACAAAATCATTTAAAAGGGCAAAGAGCGCCTTTCTTGTAATATTCGCGATAATAAAGTCGTAGCCGGTTGCAGATTTTAGATTGACGAGCTCTTGCATGGTGAACAAAATGCCATGGCCTTCCATCAAATTCAAATCAGAATTCTCTACAGACGCCTCAATCGCCAGCGGGTCAATATCTGTTGCGACAATGGAAGCGGCGCCGAGCATTTTAGCTGCAATGGCCAGAATGCCGGTTCCGGTTCCCACATCGAGCAATGACTTATTTTGAAGGGCTTGTTGTTCAAGCAATTGCACCATCAAAATGGTCGTGGCATGAGTTCCCGTGCCAAACGCTTGCTTGGGATCGATTTCAAGCACAAATTCGGTTTGCGGAGCTGGCAGCGTTTCCCAGGTCGGCTTGACGGTAAATTTCTCCGAAATAACCAACGGTTTAAAATACTTCTTCCAGTGGCTACTCCAATCGATCTCCGGGACTTTCTGCCAGGTTAATCCGGCGCGGCCTGAGAACAACCGCAATTCGGCAAGTTCCGCAAGGTATTGTTCGACCCGTGAAGAAATCAGCCGCTGATCAACCGTTGCCGGAAAGTACCCGATGATATGAGCGGCGCCCTCCTGGCAGCCCTCACATCCGAGTTCAAAAAGAAAGTTGGCAACCGCTTCCTGCGCTTCGCCCTCACAGGTTACTGTCAGCTGAAAATACGACACAAAACTCAACCGTTTTCCTTGGCTGGCATTTGAATGATTCGCAAGGCGGACAACAATTTCATCACAGGATAAGCCGGGTCAATCTCAAAAGCCCGTGTGGCAAAATTGGGGCGATCGGGAAATTTGTGGTGATTGTTTTGGAATAACTCTCCCAGTGTGACAAAGTCAAACGGCAATGAGTTTCTTGAGCGATCATTGGTATCCTTGTAATTTACATACCCATATTTATGTCCGCACCAATTTACAATGCCGCCATGAATCGGTCCCATCAGGAAATGAGCTGGCAAGAGCAAAAACATCCACCATTCCGTGGCAAACTGCACATAAAAGAGGATATAAGCAGCCGCCCAGAAAAGTCGGGAATAGTCGGCAAAGGTGTCGAACCGATTCCAGGTGGGAACATCTTTTTCAAAATCATCTCCTGGCTTCATCTTATTATCAACCAGATCCTGATAAATATTTTTGGTATGCCACATCATTGCCATCACGCTGCGGAAATAGTACGGCGAATGCGGATCGCGTTCTGTATCGCTGTATGCATGGTGCATTCTATGCATAATCGCATAAGCGCGCGCGCTTAAGTAGGAAGAACCCTGACACACGAAAGTTAGAACAAAAAATGTGCGCTCCCAAAATTTACTCATCGAAAACATTTGATGCGCAGAGTAACGATGCAAAAAAAATGTCTGACAAAACAACGAGGAAAACCAATGGCCAATAAAGAAAATAGCAATAATCATATAACAAATATTTTCAAGCAATCTGTAAATCGCTCAAAGGACGTCCCTTCACGCCCGTTAATTTAACTCCGTTTTTGTTTTGAACTACAATTCCCTAAATAATACATTTTGACCGCCGCCCGACATTCAACTTTGCAAAATGTTGCGGTCAGGCTCGCAGCCAGCTTAACGCCACAATAGATAGCACCAATTACGCGCCGCCGCCCAGTAAGCCACGCGCTAGTTTTTTATATAAATGGACGCTGCGAATTTGTTCTTCTTTGGAAAGCCATTCACCTTCCAACCAGTTGGCATTCCGCAGATCCCGATGTGCATTCAGAACTGAGCCGGATCCCATCAGGAATATTTTCGTTTGCGTCCAATTAAAATAATGAATGTCCGTATTATAAGCTGCCATCCCAAGTTCAAAATCAGGAACAGTATTCAGCTCAATTGGCTCTCCTTGCCCCATAAGCCATTGCAAATTAAAAAGTTCAGCGTTTTTCAAGTTCATCTGTTCCGCAGCTTGCGACAAAAATGCAAGAAATAATTGTTTGACCTCAGCGCAAGGTTGCGCGCAGCGAAACATCAGGCGGACGGCAGCTTTTCCAGGAATTTGGTTGTCAAAATGGCTGTTCTCGCGAAAAGTTACATTAGCGGTCGTTCCGTTTCGGGAATCAGCCGACAGCCAATCGCATTGCCAAAAACGTTGCAGCAAATCCACCAGTCTTTCAATCGCTGAGTTAAAGTATTCAGGATAGCCTGAATGTCCTTCATTGCCATAGACCGTCAGGTCAGCCTTTAAACTGCCTTTTTGCGCGGTCATCAATTTGTTTTCAGTCGGTTCGCCAACAATTAAAAAATCGGGTGGAACGATTTCCGATTTTCCCGCATGTGTTGCGCCGTCATGAAAGGTTTCTTCGCCAACCACAAGCAGAAGTCCAATATCTGAAACACCCTCCTCGCGCAAATCAGCCATCGCCTCCAATTGCGCGGCTAATATGCCATGCGTGTCACAAGCGCCCCGGCCATAAATACGTTGACTGTCTTCATGCGGCCCATATTGTTGCGGAACCGTATCGATATGTGTGTTAAACAGAAGTCTGTATATTTCATTGTGGCAGGCCAAAATATTGCGGCGGTTCCCATCGACAACAAACTCATTGGTTTTCATTCCGATTTCATTTAGATAATTGACCAGGTAATCGGTTATTTCCGCCTCCCTGCCAGTCACTGAATCAATGGCGATCAAATCTTTGGTCAAGCTTTGCATGCGTGAGACATTCATTCTATTTCATTTCACCGACCATAAATTTTTTTAGGCAGGATAATACCAAAACTTAACAGAGTTGGTTCACTGAGTTTAAAAAACCTTTTTATCCGTTCAGGATGTACACAGTACGCTGTGCCGAAATTGACCAGCGTTTGGCTTTTGACGGATAAATTTTCCAAATCTTCAAGGTTCAGCGAATAACCGGGCGGCATGGTTTTACTTGGGGCAATATATTCAATGTTAGAGCCGGGCATGCCCTTAATGACGCCGACCAAACCGAGTTTCCCCTCGCTGGATGAAATGCTAAACACCGGTCCGCCTGAATATCCATAGCGAACCACGGCGTCGACTGAAAAAGTGCCAGGATAAGGTGATTGGCTGACCCAACCGCCTGTCATTTGTTTAATTTCTCCGGGATAGCCAAAAAGAAACACCCAGTCTCCCCAATCCGGTTTTGCATCAAAGTCGAGTGGATTTGTAAAAGGCATACCAAGATGGCGCTCTGTTTTTGCTATAATAATTGCAATATCGCTTTTTGAATCATGAGCCGCCACTTCTGCCAATGCTGTCCAGTTGCCACTATTTCTGACCAAGATCTGAGAATCTGTTATAATTCTGCGTTGAAAGACAACATCGGTCGGCTCGCCCCGGTGGTCGCGATAAAATATGTTTACCGTATCGCTTGGCGCTACCAGGTGGCTGCTGGTTAAAATAACGTACCTGTGATCATCCAGGCCGCGACTAACGATCAATCCGCCGCCTGAAAAACCTTGTTCCTCTTTGCTTATTGTTATACCATTTCGGCCAATATCAGCGCGTAATTTAAAGCCAACCGGACTCTTTTCGTCGGGAAGCAGTTTGCCACTCTCATAGAGATAATGGAACGTCTCAATTTTATAATTCCGGTTGTTGATTATGCCAACAACCGACTTTTCAACATGCTGAATTTGCGGTTTGAACTGATTTGGTGAAGAAAGCAAACCGCTTTGCGCATTCGGCAACGGAACCTGTTGCGCACAACTAAAAAAGAGTAAAATGAAGAGCCGCCGGAATAGCATTAAATGTTTCATAGCATTCACCTCAATTGATTATTGGCAGCCTGATTATTTTTTTTGTCAAAGTCTTGATAATTTATTTTAAAAATCGATTCAACAAAAAGGAAAGCAGCAACTCAAATCTATCGTTTCGAAAACGAATTGTCTCGAAAATTTGTAAAATCGGCGGCGGCTAAATGCAAAGATGAAAAAAAGTTAGCTTGTTCGATATTTGAACTGAGGACAACTTCCCCAATTTAGAATGAATGACAAAAATTACGACTACCGCAATATATCCCAGGCTATAGGTCATTCCATTGGTCGAAGCGTAGGGTTGGAGGTGTTAAATAGACGAGTTCGGTTGCATGCAGCCCGTAGTGCATTGACCTTTACTTAAAATAGGTCATGCCCATGGCGTCACGCATCACCCGGACAGTTTCGCGGCCCTCTTTGGCAACAGCTTCCGTGCCGCTGTGAATTATTTCATCTATCATTTTGGGGTTTGAACTAAATTTAGCGCGTCTCTCACGCAATGGTTCCAGAAAATTGTTAACTGCAACGGTCAACTTTTGTTTCACTTCCACATCGCCAACCGTTCCCTTTAGATATCGTTTTTTCAGGTCGTCAACTTCTTCTTTGTCCGGGTTAAATGCATCATGATAGATAAAAACCGGATTGCCCTCAACCGTGCCCGGGTCAGTTGCCCGCAGACGGTTCGGATCGGTATACATACGTTTTATTTTTTGTTGAACGGCGGCTTCGTCATCGGAAAGGAAAATCGCATTGTTCAGGCTTTTGCTCATCTTGGATTTGCCATCGACGCCAATTAAAGTCGCCACGTCGCCAATCAGACCTTCAGGTTCAGGAAAAACATCGCCATATTGTTGATTAAACCGGCGCGCGATTTCACGACAAACTTCAATATGCGATTCTTGATCTTTGCCAACCGGAACCAGATTTGCGCGAACAATTAATATATCAGCCGCTTGCAAAACGGGATAAATCAGCAGGCCTGCGGAGGGATTTTCGATGTGCTGATCAGCCATTACTTCTTTAAGGGTCGGAACCCGCTGCAAGCGTGGAACAGTCACCAACATTGAGAAGAGCAAAAATATTTCGGCTACTTCCGGCACCAGCGATTGAACATAAATTTTTGTTTTTTCAGGATCAATACCCACGCTAAGATAGTCCAACGCCAATTCTCTTGCGTTAAGAGCCACTTGTTCAATATGTTCCTTGCCGCTGCGCGTGGTCAACATGTGGTAGTCGGCAATGAGCAGAAACACCTCATACTCATCCTGTAGTTTCACCCGGTTCGCCAAGGTTCCGACATAGTGCCCTAAATGCAACTTACCCGTTGGCCTGTCTCCGGTAAGAATTCGTTTTCGCTGCTTATTTGGCGCTGACATCTTCGAATATCCTGTAACTATTTATCATTTGATCTTACTCTGCGACTTGGACGCGCGGCCTCTACTTTAACCGGCTCATTCTCCCACAAATCATCGATAACCCCGCGTAAAGTCCATTCCGGAGCAACCGCGTAAGCATCTTCAAATGCAAGCATTTCGATGGTATCCCATGGGCAATATTTCGCGCAAAGCGTGCAGCCAATGCAGCCGCTAAGATTGATTTCGACAAGTTTATGCACCGAAGGATTGTTCGGCTCCGGGCCAGGCGCAACCTCAATGCAATCGACTGGACAAAAATCAACACAAACCATACATCCAGTGCAGCCACCCTGATTGACTAGTGCTAACTGCTTTGGTCGTCGACTGACACGCAACTCCGCAGCTTTCTGATACTTCGGTTCAAGAAAAGGCATATTCTATCCTTTTTTTTGGCGTGAACAACGAGCTTAGAGACTCACCTAAACCGGGTGTTTGTAAAGCGATGAATATAGTAAAGAGCCGCGCGAAAGGCAAAGCAAAAGTCATTTCGCTTGCCGGATCGCAAAGAATCGACTTTTGTGACAGTCGCCGTTCGTTGATTTGGCGCGGTCGGAGGCTGTTTGAGACGCGCTGCGCAAATATTACCGCTTGTTTAAACTTTTCACAAAAGCAAGCGACGCTCAACTACCAGCTTGACGACTTCGCGTCATAATGCAGGCTCTTGCAAGATAGTTAAAGCTGTTTTCCTGAAGAAATGTAAGCGAATCTGCATCTTCAGCGCCGGGTTGCACCCAAATATTTTTATAATTGAGACGGAGACATTCGCGCAGAATTTTATTTGTAACTTTCGGAGGCGTGACAATGTTTACAATGGAGGGCGGCACCGGAAGGTCATCAAGCGAGGCGTAACAACGGTCGCCGTCAATGGTTGCATGGCCGGGATTGACCGGAAAAATGGCAAATCCTTTTTTCTTCAAGTCGCGATAGATCACGTTGCCATATTTATTTTGATCGTCAGTTGCGCCCACAATTGCGATGGTCGCATCTGCTTCTTCCAGTAATTGTGTAATGTCTTTCACTTATCTGTAGCTCCTATTTTCCAGTTTGGCTCCCAGTCTGACACTTCGTATCGATTGGTCATCGGGAAATTCGGTGGACGTCTTTGTTCAAGACGTTTATCAAAACGAACTCTGGTTGCGTATCGAGGTTCCGTGGCGGACATGGTTCCCGCAGTCAGGCTGCCGTAAATGTGCATAATTCCATGATTTTTGCTGTAAATATTTTCAACTATAAAGCGGTTGCGCGCAAAAATTGCGGCATAGATTTCCAAATTATCGGCTCCTGCTCCTGAAGATTTTGCAATCACCACATTCCTATCGCTGATAATACCTAAAAAGTCCTCTGATAACTGTGCGTTTTCAGGGTTGCTGGCATAGGTCAGGTCATCATCAATAACAATATTCCCGGGAGAATAAACTAATACTTTGCCCTTTACGCAGCCTTGAATATGCAATCTGCGCCGCTTATGTCCGATGACATAAAATGGCTTTTCAGAAACAGCGCCATGACCAGTTTGTAGTTCATCGCCAATGGTTCGCCAGCTATAGGTTCCATCCGTGTAAAAAGTGATATAAGCGTGTTCCCGGAATTCAAGAATTTGCTCCGGCGACAATGTTGTGTCGGCGGCAAAAGGCGCCAAAGCGCGCGGCAATCGAATGACCTTGACGCCAGTTTCCAAACCATTCGGGAATATGGCCTTTTTATTGAAAAAGGGAAACCGACTTCCGCTGTTTACCTTGTAAGAGGCCGTGGTTACTTTTCCGTTGAATTTTGGCTTCACCTTTCCGCTGATGGAAATATTGATTTTTGAATTGGCGTGAAAACGGCCTGTCAATTCATCGTCGTGAACAGCGACTTGTGGATCCCAACTGTCTACAAATTGCGCATAATTAGAGAAAGCCAGCCGCTTCATTCGCATTTCCGTTTTCAATTCCATGCCGTCGCCTTCAGTCGACACCGAGACATGCACTTCATCAAGACCTGTGTTTAATTTGGCCGGACGACGCTCAAACTTTGCCGTATATGTTTTCCCACGCCTTTTCCATGTTAAAGTGGAGTCGGGCAACTTCATTTCGTGAAAATTTTCCGTCCATTTGCGAAACTTGCTGCGCAGCATTTTCCGGACATCGGGCGCAATTGAGAGCAGCGCCGGTTGGGTTTTGAGCTGGCGCGCATACCTATTATTGACGCTGCGATATTTTTGCGGTGCGATGGCCGGAATGATTGACTTCCGGTTTAAATCGACATCAGCGACGGGCATTGTCTTTTCAAGCGAACCGGCGTGAACGTCCTGAGCTGTTTTTTCAATGTCTTCCTTTGTCAGGGGAAATATTTCTGGTGTTCTGGCTTGAGATTTTGCACCATTTTTCAACGCTTCGCTTTCCCGGCGGCGCTGTTCATTTTGCCTGATGTGGTCTGGAACTTTTTCCGAAGCCATGTCTGAATGCGGGTCAGACTCACCGCTGGCAATCGCCTTTTTCAAAACGGCTCCGGTGTTCGTCCGTCCCGCTTCGCGCTCAACGTCTTGCGGCATAAAGATAAAGTCAAGAAACACGGGTTGAGCTGTTTCAATAAAAAGCGACAGCCAATTTATCAACAAACCAAGGGTGATAAAAGAAAGCAAATGCAGCGCGCCGGAGGCTATCAAAGCATAAATAAATCTGCCGGAATCGGATACCCCAACCAATGTTCGACGACGCATAATTTTCATAAAAAATAGTCCAAAACGCTACAACCTTAAGCTGGGAAAACGCCCGACTCTGAAAAATATTGCAGGAACACACCTGGTTTATATGAATTGCAAAAAACTTTGCCGCCCGGTGATTAATCTACTCAAGTTTAGCACTAAGCGAGAGCATTGTTTTTCTTACAAAACGTACAAAATCAGTATCGCCGTAACTTTGCAAACAATAAAAGGATAAAGATGTATTCCATTTCAACCTGTTTTGCAATTGGATTAAAGCTATTCATTCGTTTCAAAATTTTTGCCTGTGTATGAAAGAGATAAAACACTTTTCTCGCTGATTCTCAGGAACTGATTCTCAGGTTGAAAACACTGCTTTTAAGCAAGAAGAGCAAAATCCGTGTCCCTCAGCGTTAATCCGTGGCTAATAGCGATGCTCCTATCGTTTTTTTCGCTCACTCCTTTGCTGTTTTGAATGCTTTTGAATTATTGTCTATTCAAAAACGTTTCCTCACTAATAGCGCTGAGCACAAAAATATTGTTTCAATCTTGAGTAGATCTATTTTGCTTTTTCTTGCCCGGACTCCTCCAATACCATGCTCAAACCAATCCGGCCGCGATCAGCGTCAATTTTTAACACCCGCACATCAATTACATCTCCGACAGATACGATTTCCATTGGATTTTTCACAAACCGGGTTGACATCTGGCTTTTATGCACAAGGCCGTCATTTTTCAGACCAATGTCAACGAAAGCGCCGAAGTCCACCACATTGCGCACCGAGCCTTTCAAGGTCATTCCAACGCTTAAGTCTTCTATTTTTAGAATATCGTTGCGCAAAATGGGTTTTGGCATCTCATCGCGAGGATCGCGCTTTGGCTTTTCAATACTGCTGATGATATCTTCCAAAGTCGGAACGCCGACGCCGCATTCAAGCGCCAGATCGCTGATGGATTTCCCGGTTTGCTGAACTTTCATTTTCAAAATCAAACCGTTTGCGCGAACATCAGATTCTTCCAGTTCGAGCAGGCGCAGTAATTTTTCAGCAGCTACATAAGACTCGGGATGCACGGCAGTTTCATCAAAAAAAGTATCTGCATTGGGAATTTTCAAGAACCCCGCCGCCTGTGTAAAAGCTGCGGCGCCAAGCCCTTTCACATCATTCAACTCTTTGCGCGATTTAAAAACGCCGTTGGCTTCACGGTATGTAACAATATTTTTTGCGGTGCGGCTATTGACGCCCGCCACGTATTTCAGCAACGATCCGGAAGCCGTATTCAAATCAACGCCGACATAATTTACAGCAGATTCCACGACGCGGTCGAGCGAATCAGCGAGGCGATTCTGGTTCAAATCGTGCTGATAGAGGCCAACTCCAATCGACTTCGGATCGATTTTCACCAATTCCGCCAACGGATCGAGCAAACGGCGCGCAATGGAAATGTTGCCGCGCATTTCCACGGGCAAATCCGGGAACTCCTCCTTGGCAATTGGCGAAGCAGAATACACCGAAGCTCCGGCCTCGCTAACAATTACGTAAAAAAGCTCCTCTTCCATTTGATTAATCAATTCAACTGCCAACTGTTCTGTTTCACGACAGGCCGTGCCATTGCCTATGGCAATAATATTCACATTGTACTTTTTAACTAAATCATGCAATTCCTTTTTAGCAAAGTCCCAACGCCGTTTGGGTTCATGCGGATAAATGGTCAAGCCATCAAGATATTTTCCGGTTTGATCAATAACAGCCACTTTACACCCGGTTCGAAATCCCGGATCGATGCCCATAATAATATTGTCGCGCAAGGGCGGCGCCAACAATAGATTTCGCACATTTTCAGCAAAAACGCCAATCGCATGTTCATCGGCTTTTTCAGTGAGTTGATTGCGCAACTCCCGTTCAATCGCCGGCCCAACCAATCGTTGATAAGCGTCGGAAACAGTTTCGGTCATTTGTTCGAAAAATATAGACTTTTGATTTTTCAAATAACGTTGTTGAACCAGTTGCGTCGCCGATTCTTCATCAACTTCTATGGTGACGCGAAGTTTGCCATCGCGCTCGCCGCGGTTCATGGCCAGAACGCGATGCGGTCGAATCATGGCGGCCGGCTCGCTATAATCATTATACATATCATAAACGCCAAGATCTTCTCCGCTGCGCCCTTTGGAAGTCATTAATCCGGTCTTTTCGGTATATTTACGCAATTGTTTGCGCACCTCCGCGTCATCCGAAATCACCTCGGCTATGATGTCGCGCGCGCCGGAAAATGCGTCTTCGGTTGAGTGAACTTCTTTTTCTTCATTTAAGAAGGGGGCGGCAATTTCATCGAGAACGCCGGCGTTGAGCTCTTGCGCCAGTATCAATTCGGCCAACGGCTCAAGCCCTTTTTCACGAGCGATGGTCGCCCGCGTGCGACGCTTCGGACGATATGGCAAATAGAGGTCTTCGACTTCCTGTAACTTTGTTGCTTTTTCGATTTTTTCTTTTAATTCCGGGGTCAGTTTCCCTTGACTTTCTATAGACTCAAGCGTGGTCGTCTTTCGTTCCTCAAGGTTGCGCAAATAGCGAATACGATCTTCAACATGACGAATTTGTACTTCATCAAGACCGCCTGTGGCTTCTTTCCTGTAACGTGAAATGAATGGAACCGTATTCTTGTCATCCAACAAATTTACTGTGCTTTGAACCTGAGTTGACCGAACCGATAGCTCTTTGGCAATTAAATCGTGAAACTCCGTTGATCGCAAATTGCTGCCTCCTGAAAAAAAATTGATTTTTGTTGAGAAAATAATCATGTTATGCCCTTTTATAAGGGCGGCAAAAACTAAACAATTCCCCAAAGAATCAAAAGCAAATTTTATAAGGAATGGCATGGCCTGGATAAAAACAATTAAGGAAAGCGACGCAATTGGCTCGTTGCAAGAGCTGTACGAAAAATACCAAACATCCGATGGCTCTGTCGATAATATCCTGAAAATACATAGCCTAAACCCCGCCTCGCTGCAAGGACATTATAATTTCTATAAAGCCCTTATGTTTGGCAAATCAGAATTAAAGCGCGTCCAGCGCGAGATGATTGCGGTGATTGTATCCGCCGCAAACAACTGCCATTACTGAATAACACATCACGGGGCGGCGCTCCGTATGCTGACAAAAGACGATGAACTGGTTAAAACGATTTGCAACGATTACAAACAGGCCGGATTAAAAGGAGCCGATCTTGCCATGCTGGATTATGCGCGAAAACTAACACTGCATCCGTCATCGATGGCCAAAGCTGACATTAAAATTTTAAAAGACATCGGTTTCAGCGACGCCGCCATTTTGGATATTTGCCAAATTGCCAGCTATTTTAATTTTGTCAATCGTTTGGCGGACGGCCTCGGTGTTGAGCTGGAAAATTATTGGCAGAAAATCCTCAACAGGTAATGGCTATCAAAATAATAACTATCAATCAATTACGAAGCCGCGCTATTCTGACGCCCCGCACAATGCAATGCCTTTTGGCTGAACAGTTCCAAATGAAACTGAACGCAGTGCCGCTTCCCGGAAAAAACAACAACTACGAAACGAGATCAAAATGCGATTCACGCTCACGCTATTCCCTTTTGTAACCATTGCACAAATTTACATTGGCCGACTTTTGTTCACCACCCTACAGAATATTTTTGGCGTCAGCAAGCAGGCGATATTCCCATATTTGGGCATGGCTCTAATTTTATTCATGATTTTTCCATTGATATTATTGCTCGTAAAAGCCTTGAATGAAACAAAACTGGAAGACTTTCACTCACCCAAAAACAAAACTCTTAACCTGCCCATCACTTTTTTCTGGATTGGCGTGACGCTTGCGGTTGAGCTTACGCCGTGGTTGGCTCTGGCGCAACTGATCAAATATCCATTTTATCCGCTTTACATGCATTTTTCCACCTTATGGCATTTGATTCAAGATCGGGTGATTTTCACACTGATTTCCTTCTATACGATTTATGTGGCGCTGCGGATGACCCACGATACATTTTACATTCGGGTCAAACGTCTTAGCGCGCCAATCGAAAAATTGTCTCCGCAGTTGGCAGGACTTAAAATCGCCCACATCAGCGATAGTCTAATCGGGGCGCACTGCAGCTTGCGACGCTTAGAGCACCTGCTCAAAAAAACATTGCGCGCCAATCCAGACATTATGTTTTTCACCGGCGATTTTGTAGAGGACGGCGTCGACAAAATTGAAAAAGTAGCTCAACTTTGCGGAAAATTTCGTCCGCGATTCGGTATGTATGCATGTGTTGGCGAGCGTGACCACAGAATTCGCACCATCAATGTTGCAAAACTTTTTCACGAACAAAAAATCCCCATTTGGAAAAACCAAAATAAATTCATTCGCATTGGCAGCGACAACCTGATGGTGACTTTTTTAAATAATCACCCTAAAGATCGCGCAGGGTTAGACAAACTCAACTATCTGATGGGGCAACAGCCAAGAGGAAGCGTCGACATTCTGGTGACGCACCAACCGTCAGAGTCGCTGGTTGATCTTGCCGCAGAGCGCGGCTATCATCTTTTTTTGTGCGGTCATACTTTAGGCGGACAAATGGTCTTCAGAATTCTGGGCTTCACATTTTGCGCCGCCAAACTCGAAACACCATTTTTTCGCGGCTCTGGTCGTGTGGGAAAATTGCTGATCAATGTCAGCAACGGCCTTGGCTTTGCCCAAACGCCAATCCGGCTGCGCTCGCCCGCCGAGACAACCATTTTTACACTGCAACCGCAAGATCACTAAATTTGCGTGACCAATTGGCCAACAAACGAAACGATAACAATAACTCAAGTTTCGCACATCTCTTTTGTGCTCACCCACAGTAATAACGAAAATATTTTTTTATTTTGTTTATCTTACTAACCAATTCCAAAAACATTCAAAACAGGAAAGTGTTGCATAAAAAATTCTGTAAAAACATCGCTATTAGCCACGGATTAACACTGATGGACACAATTTTTTCTCCTTTTCCTTAAAAGCCGTGTCTTCTTGCTTAGAATCCGTGAGCACATTATTTTCAACTTTTTTCCCCACGGGCAAAAGTTAAAAACAAATTGACAGCTTTTACTCAATTTAAAAACAGGTACGAAATGGAGTACGTCTTTATCGTTTTATTATTTATAAATTTACGACAATATTGATTTTGTGAATTTTACAAGAAAAACAATGCTTTAGCTAAACGCTAAACTTGAGTAACAATAATCGGAAAGCGCAGTGACTTCGCTGCGGACTGTTCACTCAACCTGAATTATTGCGCTGCCATCCCGAAATTTACTCCATGGACTCACAGATTTCACACAATAGACTGTTCAACTGACAAGATTTATCTGAATTTTCAATAAAGTGGAGACTCCGATGTCGTTACTAAAAACATTATTGCTGTTCATTATCCTCAGCCTCAATTTTGCATGCGCTGAAAAGACGAATTTAACTTCCACCAACCTATCCGTCACCAAGCTTGCCTCGCCCGCCGCAGCCGGGAGTGCTGAACCAAACTTGCACATCGGCGCTAATAACCGCTTGTATCTGAGCTGGCTTGAACCGAAAGAGGAGGCGGAACACGCTTTGAAATATGCCATTCTAAAGAACTCGAATTGGACGCAACCCCGTGAAATTTCCTTCGGGAAATCGTGGTTTGTGAACTGGGCGGATTTTCCATCGCTTGCTGTTGCAAAAAATGGTCAAATGGCGGCGCAGTGGCTGCAAAAAAATGGAAAAAACGCGCATGGCTACCAAATCAAAATTGCCCGCTCGCAAGACGGAGTCGCGTGGCAGCCCCCCGTAACGCCGCACAGGGATGCGTCAGAGACAGAACATGGGTTTGTTTCCATGTTGCACTGGTCGGCAGATCAACTGTTTTGCGTCTGGTTAGATGGAAGAAATTATGCGAAAACTGCGCAACTTACCGGAAATGAAGACAGCAGCGAAAAGGCCACGTCATTGCGATTCACGCTAATTTCCGCAACCGGCCAACTCACTAACGAGCAAATTTTAGATGACCGGGTGTGCGACTGCTGCCCGACTGACGCCGCTAAAACCAGCAATGGCGCGCTGGTGGTTTATCGCAACCGAACGGACGATGAAATACGCGATTTCAATATTATTTCTTACCGAAACGGCGTTTGGTCGCAACCCGCGCAACTCTCGTATGACAACTGGAAAATTGCCGGCTGTCCGGTGAATGGCGCAGCAATTGACGCAAAAGGCAACCGTGTGGTTGTCGCCTGGTTCACCATGGCAAATGACACGCCGACAGTTAAAGTTGCGTTTTCAAATAATGAAGGGGACTCATTTTCCGCTGCGCTGCGTGTTGATGACGGCGAACCAATTGGCAGAGTGGACGTTGCCCTGCTTGCCGATAACTCCGCTGTTGTGAGCTGGCTGGAAACCGCCGGGAATGGCGCTGAATTAAGAATTCGTCGCATTACTGCTGACAAAATTGCTCAGAATTCACTATCCGTGACAAAAGCCAGCAAAGAACGCGCCGGCGGATTTCCTAAAATGGCCTATCTGAACAACCGCCTGTTTTTTGCCTGGACTGAACCGGGTCAGGGCGCGACAACAGAAATCAGAACAGCTTTTCTAAAGTCAACTGATTTCAATTAATTTATTCCTTATTGGGCGAAGGATATTTGACAAGGCTTTACTGTCAGAATAAAACGCCCGGTTAAAAGATTTTTATGTAAGCGAGCGCGTCTATTCGTGACTTATGCTGAAGGCGAGAGAGGATATGTCACTTCGAACCGCGTGACTTCCAGCGCGGGAGAAATCTGAGGCGGAAACAGCTACCTGCTATTCCGAAGGATGTATCGCGGCCGGAGATTTTTTAAAAAAAAGCCCGCTTTTTCAAACTTGGTTCGTTAAAGCAAGAATGTGCCGTTGTCAGATTCCTCACATCCCGATAAACGGCAATCGGGCGTTCGGAATGACATCGCTGCGGCTAGGGTTTGTTTGCAGATTTGCGCTCAACATGACGTAGAGCCGCGCTTAAAAAACAGATTACAGTACAAAAATCGGGTATGGGGCTGAACGGCGGGCAATTGGGGTGGAGTAGGACTCCACACTTGTCATTGTTTTCAAGACGAACAAAAAAAATCCCGACCTGTTTCACGCCAGGCCGGGATTTGTATGAAATCTTTTTAAAAAATATTAGAGCGCGTAACTAACTCTTGCCATACCAATTCGACCAATTTGCGGCGCGCCAATAAATTCGCGATGCTCATTGTTTAACAGATTTTGAATGGAAATATCAAATCGCATGCCCGGCGATGTGCGTCCGAGGTCGTAGCCAACGCCGATGTCCAAAACAAAATAGTCATCAACATCGCCCAAGTAAGGTCCGGAGCGAACCGGAAAGCCTTTTACAAACCGTGCGGAACTATTGAACGACCAACTGAAAGGAACACTGTAATGAAAACCAAATTTCGCCTTGTTGGCCGGCGCATTTAAGGCCAATACCAAATCAGCATTGTCTTCATCTAATTCTTTGTTGTCAAACAAATTATCGCTGACAAAAGAGTAATTTCCAAAGATGCTCAAATTATCTGACAGCAAGACCTGTAAGGCCAAGTCCATTCCCCACAAATCGACGTTGCCAAAGTTACGATAAGCAAGGAAACCACCAACAGCAGTTGGATCTTCAGTTGGAAGCACTTGTTGATCGGGTTGAACAACACCGGTTGGGGTTTGTGCAATAATTCCGGTTAAAGTTGGTATAACAACCGTTTCCAATGCATCCGAACCACCTAAAGTATTGACCAGCGCCGTAATCGTCGGATCGCCATTTTGTAAACCTGTAGTTATTATTTGAGTTACATCTTCAGCAATATTAGCGGGATTGATATACGCAAAAGGAGATGTCGTTAACAACGGCCCGATAAAATTTTTCTTATTTGTGTAATATACATCCGCAGCCAAAAGAAAATTTTCCAGGAACAGCCCTTTATAGCCAGTTTCCAAAGTTTGAGTAATGGTCTGCTTTAAAGGTGAAATATCTTGTGGGCCGGAAACCGGTTTATAACCAAACGTTTTTGTATCATCCGGAATTCCAAGAATGCCGGTCACGGTCTTTAAGGGAGAAGTACTTACGGCTACTACGCCGAGTAAATTAGCTATTGAACCTAACTGCGCAGTTGTAAAATTTTTCTTCAGCGCATCAGGTATGTCACCATTTTCCAAAGCGGTTGCAAAACCGGTGGCGGTTGCACCATAAGCAGGGGCTACAGGATAACTATTAAGAGGAAGCATCATTCCAAATAAGTTATTCCCATTCCCTAAATCAACCGGAATAAAAAACTTAACGGTTCCGTTCTCGCGAAAATCATTAAAAGTGAACCCATCTTTCGAACCGCGTCCCTGTACAATGAGTCTTCGGTTTTCGCTACCACCAAAACTGGTAGTGCTTCCGGCGATATCCAAAAATAACGAGTTATTGCCCGGCGATGAAAAAGCCCGATTGTAGGACGCTCTGAAAGAATTTTGCGCGTTCGGTTTTGCGACCAACGCTAGACGCGGCGAAATTTGCACCTTTTCCTGAACATTATTGTAATCGCCGCGCAGGCCTAAAGTTAAATTAAAAACCGAATTCAACTTGGTTAAAGATTGCGCATACGCGCCAGTCTCGCTAATCAGATCATTGCCTTCGTTGCGGCCATAAATTGTGCCCTCCGTATCCGGCGTGGTGCGATCGTAGTCAACACCAAAAATGATCTGTTCTTTTCCATCCATAAGCTCTAAATCATATTGAGCCTGTAAGTTAACCAGTGTTGAATTGTCGATCACATTCTGGCCTGTTCCGTAGACAAAAGAATCGCCGGCGTCGTTGCGGTTGATATAGGCTTGCGCAAAAAAAGAACCTGACTGCAAGCGCAATTGGCCATAAGAGTAACCAAAACCATCCGCCTGCAATGTGCCGATTCCGGAAAGCACAGTGGCGTCCAACTGCGAAAAACCAACTTGGCTGGTTAAACTTGTCTTATCGTCTAGCCGGTATTGCAGCATAGCGTTGACGTTGACTTTTTGAAAATCATTATTTCTCGGGTTTAAGGGGGCGCCATCACCATCTATTGCATCGCTGGCCAATTGAGCCTGATCGAGCGAATTATTTGGATTAAGTCTAAAATCATTCGCCTGCGCATATTGACCGGTAATTTTATAGCCGAGCTTGCCCACACTTGCGGCATGGCGAAACTGTCCGGCCAGGGTTTCGCGCTCTCCCAAGGTGAAATTAACTGAAGTGCCGGGATAATTAAAGGGGTCTTTGGTCAAATAATGCACAACGCCGGCGTCCACTCCGGCGCCATACAACGCTGAACCAGGACCGCGCACAATCTCAACTTTGTCCAAATCAATGGTCATATTGGGCATGGTTGAGTGAAGATTAACGCCTATCGAAGGCGAGGCCGCTTGCCTGTAGTCGGTAAGCACATAAGTAGCGCCTGAAAAGGCATTGTTAAAGCCGCGCAGGACAATTTCCTTGCGGTCGACGCCTGTTGTCGAAACATCAACTCCAGTCACATTTCTTAAAATTGAAGAAGAAGATGTGCCCACCTCAGTGGTAATTTCACGCGCTTCAAGCACTGAAATCGATGCGGGTGCTTCCATGGTTTTTTCAGCGCGACGCGAGGCTGAAACCGCAATAGGGTTTATTGCAATACCGGTTATGGCCAAAGCTGCGTCAAGGCTTTTTTCTTCGCCGGCGGCAACCGTAACTTCTGTCACTATTTTTCTTTTATAACCAATGTAAGAAATGTCCACGGTATAAACACCGGGAACCATATTCCTTACCTGAAAAAACCCATCGACATTCGTTGCGGCGCCAGTTTGGTTTTCCACGTTTGAAACAATAACATTCGCTCCGGGAAGCGCCTCCCCACTTTCAGCGTCAGTCACAGTTCCGGACAATTTTGTGCTTTGAGCAAACGTTATGCCGACAGAAAACAATACTGCCGCTAAAACAATAAACACAAAACGCATTCCATTTTTACAATTTGGCATTGTGAACCTCCCTCACTTGATTATTAAAAGAAAAAATAAGTTAACCAAATAGATGTATTCGATTAATAAAGTTCATTAGACAGAAGGGTTAAAAAAACAACATGTGTCTAAACGTTAAAAATAATAGAAGTTTCAGCGCTAATATGCAAGGCTTATTATATCTTCAGAATTGAATTCTGGAGTTTCCAGTGCGAAACGCACTGCGATATTCGGAGTGAGGTTTAGAACAGGATGAATAGAAATGACTGCGTAAAAAAGAGGCTGGAAGTGTCAATCAACCATGATTGGGATATTTTTGCACTTGATAAATTGCTGATTTTATTCTCATCTTAATTTCATCATCACGCACAGTTTCAGCTAACACCAACGTACCCTTTTGCCGGTAACGGGGCGGCAACGTATTGAGAGTCAACGCATAAATATCCTGAATGTCAAGTTCATCAGGGTTGAACTGGGGGAACTCGGCGAGGACTTCAGGCAAAATTTTAATAACCCGCAATTCATTATTATTTCGTATGTTCTGTAAAGATATTTTTCCAATCTGATACACTTCAGCTTTGGCCATGTCACTCTCTTGAATAAAATTCAAAACCCAATAAACCCCTTTAGTATCGACAAAAACGTCTTGACCCTTAATATTAGATCGAAAATTGGCAATTCCGAGCATGTCAAATTCATTCCAGGCGACACGCCATTTTCAACATGGTTCAGGTAGCTTCATTCCGTATAAAACGAGGTGACTATCGGTTCAAACAGAAAATAAAAGTCTGAACGACTTCACCCGTTCAAGATGATTTTGTCCGTAGGTTGCCATTTTCTTTTCAACCATTTCGATTGTTTTTGGCTGACGCAATTTATCGGGGTTCTTACGGTAAAAAGTATCGGCAAAGCAAATTATCTTTTCTTCAATGCTCACCGGCAACATATCCCGCTCAGGCAGAGGCAATTTTTGTTCGATAACATCCTTTTTACTTATGCCCACGCCGGTATGACGATCACAAACCAGAGCATGGCGCGGCAAGCCTTCTTTTTCGAGCAATTCGCGTCCAAGCGGGCCGTGACTAATGTACGGACTCTCGCCATGGCAATCGATTTCGGGAGCATGAGTAAGAAAAATGGCAATATCATGCAGCATAGCCGCTTCTTCGACAAATTGTAAATCCGGGTTCAAGTGCGAAACTTTTTCGGCAAATTCAAGCGACTTTTGCTTTACCATTTCACTGTGCACGACCAAAACTTCATAGGCCTGAGAATGCTGATCATAATATTTTCGAATAATCTCGATTGGATTCACTTTCATCATATCCTAAAACCTCCTTTTTCCCAATAGGTTGCAGTAAATATCATCGCCAAACGGGCAGATTAAAATTTGATTTTTCCCGTAAGAATATCCTTAAACATGACCCAGTCACCCAAAAAACTGAACAGTGGATAGGTAAAAGTTGCGGGTCGGTTCTTTTCGAAAAAAAAATGGCCAACCCAGGCAAAGCCATAACCTATAATCGGAGTCAACCACAAAAGAGTCCAATTCGAAACAAGAGCCGCCACAAACAGCAAAAGAACCAAAGCTGAGCCGACAAAATGCAAACGTCGACAAGCGCGACTCTTATGTTCATTTAGATAAAATGGATAAAACTCTGAGAAAGAACTGTATTTCTTTTCCATTAATTTCCTCCAATGAATTTGTGCAAATCTGGGGTAAGATGAAAATTGAAAAATTACAACAAGACATTTATGTGGCTCAGTAAACGTCAAAATTACCCGACTGAAATGATGCGGTGCAGTTTCTTTAAAATATCTAAAAACGAGTTTGTCAGGATTTTTCAGTGAACCGATACAAATTTCTGAACAACCACACAAAATTAGGGAGTGAAATCTATTTTTTCAATGAATTTATCTGAAAAAGCGGAAAATAAAAATTGGACAGTCGTCTATAAGCAGGAACATCAGCAAGAGCCTCCGCGACGCGCCTCCGAGCGCACTTTACGATGAACGCATCAGGCGCTTTTTTACAATTATCCGGGGAGATTGTTCAGAGGTTACCTCTATAAAAACACAAACTGAGGGCGCGATATTTCACACCCTCAGACAGCAACTTTAAGAATAAATATGGCTAAAAATCACCTGACAAGCGTCATCATCTTGGAATTTTTCCATTTTCCGGCCTTAATTCGATAGACATAAATACCGGAAGCGACCAAATCGCCGTGTTGGTTTGTACCGTTCCACGTAAGACGATGAAAACCGGCCTCCAAATTCTCATTGACCAATGTTTTCACCAATTGTCCTTTTATATTATAAACATGCACCTTCGTCTTTGCCTTTTGCGGCAAATTAAACCTGATGCTTGTCTCAGGATTAAATGGATTCGGATAATTTTGAAATAATGTAAATTCAAGCGGCACCGCTGCTGCATAAGCTGCATTATCCACATTGGCGTTGTCTAAAACATACCTGTCTTGAGAAAGGAATTTCAGATCGACTACTCGAACATTAACGTAACCTGCAAAATCACCTTGAACCTTGCCCGTTAAGGTCAACAAGTTTTCCTTAATGACAAAGGCGGAATTTTCCTTTTCAAAATATCCGACAATTTGCAATTTCTCGCCAGTCAGCATGCTTTCGATGCGCATGCCCGACTGATTGAAAGCCGGTATTTCATCAAAAACAACTTGACTGCGGTCAAACAAGACCGTCATTTGGAAACCGCGCAATGCAGCTTTGGAGTCGATGTAAATCGGTATTTCAACAAAACCTGAAGCGCTGGCCGCAACTGGCGGAATGGCAACCTGAATATGAACATTCTCCATTTTCTCTTCTGATTCACGTTCCGACTTAAGCGCCGTCAATTCAGTCTCACCCAAATCAAGCAGGCTAACATAATCTGCAATGTCAACGAACTTATCGGCGTTTAAATCTAACCGGGAAAAAAATGAAGTTGAAGCGCCATTAAAAATAGCCGCTCTCAGCTCGCACAGGTTTGGAAATGCCGAATTGGCTCGTTTGGCCAGGGTTAGCTGCGTTTTACCCTCGGTTAACTGCAAACCGGATACCGCAGAAGTGAAGCGCAAATGATAGAATCCATCTTGTGGGAACAGGTTTTCAAAAGAAAAATGGCCTGTGTTCGGAATTGCGGCCTTTAGCATGTTCCAGTCATTTCCATCGGTAGAATATTCAATATTAATCTTCGACACGTTACCAAAAGTGCGCCACTTTAATACCGAGCCATTCTCCTGTGCAGTGGATGCAGAGCGATTGTCGTCAAAGCCAAGAACTGCGACTGATGAGCTGAGCACAGTAAAATCAGTGGCACTCTGCGCGTTGCCATAACTATTGGACAATGTTATGGAGCCGGCGCTCGCTGAAGCAGGCACAATTACGCGCAATTGCGAATCGGAGTCAATCGTCACCGAGTTGGCAGGGATTCCGTTAAATGCCACCGAAGTCGGGCCGCCGGGCAAAAGTCCTTGCAACACGCTAAACCAAACATCGGCCATGATGCCATAGCCCGTGTCATTCGGATGAATATCATCCGTGGATGGATAGTAGTCATTTCGCCAATCAGGGTTCGACTTGAAGGTCTCGTTAATTGGCGCATAATAAACATTTTCACCCGCTTGCTGACGTTGAGCAACCAAGCTTTGAATAAGAGAGATTAGTTGCGTAGTAGTTCCGTTGTTGGAATCTTTTCGGGGTATAATTCCGGCTAACACCGTAATGATGCCCGGATCGAAGGTGCGGATACGGTCAAGGTTCTGACCAATTTCATCGATTGTGCCAGCGTTTGATTGGTTGGACGAAATATCATTGGTTCCGATGTGAAAGAGAATAATATCAGGCGGATTGGCATTCAGATAATCATCAATTTCAGCTAATACTTCGTCAGCCCAATACCCGTTGTGACCTTCATGTTCGTTGTCAAAACCAGAACCGTTGTCAACTGTGCCAACCATATCATAATTGATCCCCTGACTGTCGAGCAAAAAGGTCAAATCATTGCGATAACCGGCATTATCCGTTGAGCCTGTCACACCTTTGGTAATGGAATCGCCAAGCGGCATAATTCGAACAGTTTGTTGCGCTGAGCCGCCAAAGCCTGCCTGAAAATTGGAGCCGGAGATGGTTACCTCACTGCCGACAAGGCCGCTCGCAGGTGAAAACGAGGTTATTACCGGAGCGCTGACGACAAAACTTGCGCGCAAATTTACGCTCGCATCGTTCTGGGAATCGCTCCAAATCCAGTTTGCAGGGCTGCCAATCGGGAAGCCGACAATTTTGGTTTTCCATGGCGTCGCGCCATACTGACCATAACCGGTTGCGTCAGGCCAACTGGAATCATCAAACCCGGCAATTCGCCAGCCGGAAGGAGAATTCAAGTTTACTTTCCAGGAGGTGTCAGAGACCAGAATCAATGAACCATTCAACGTCACTTCAACAATAAGACCGCCAGCCCCGCCGCCATTGACGCCGCGCACCGCCAGTACGTTTTCTCCTGAAATAACCGGCGCGGAATAAGTCTGCGCCTGATTCCACTGGTCATCGCTGCCGACAAGCAAGTCGTTAATGTATAGTTCATATTCATCGTCAGTGTTAATGGTGACTTGCATGGTTCCCAAGTCACTTTGGATAGAAAAAGTGGCGTCGCTCACGTCAAAAGGGTCGCCGTCTAACGCGTCGGAAACGCGAATCAGGCAATCAGAAGAATTAATGGCAGGTGTAATATATTGATAAGCGCCATTGTTCGATATATTTGAAGCAATCGCGCTCCATGTTGCGCCGCCGTCTACTGAAAGCTCAAGATTAACAAATGAAATATTGCCCCCCGAACTCCAGGCAATCGTTTGTTGGTTTCCAGCCAGCCATACTTCTCCGCCGTTGGGCGCAGTAATGCTAATGTCGTCGCCAATTGCAAAGACAGCGTCGCTGACATCAGATGGAGAGCCGTCGGCGGCATCGGCAACACGAATCAGACAATTCTGCGCCGCGTTGCCCGCAACTGTCCAGTCGTAGGAGCCGCTATTGGCAACATCATTGGCGATCAACGACCAGTTCAGGCCATCATCAACGGAAAGCTCAATGTCGACATTGGCAATATTTCCACTCGAGTTCCACGTAATTGTTTGAGAGCTGTTCGAAGACCAGACTTCTCCGCCATTCGGAGCAGTTACGGTTATCAGGTCTTGTCGCGCATCAACCAGCAACTCCTGATTGACTTGAACGCCGGAATAGATCATTTCCTGCCCGGTAAGAAAGCGCACTCTTATGTCGACCGCGCTGCGATTGGCAAGCCCGACGTGCAAAACCGGATCGTTCTGGGCTAGATAGCCGTTATTGCTGCGCGCTTCCCGAAAAGCGATGACGTTGCCGTTCAGGTCGCCGTCAGCGTAAATATAAACTTTGGCGCCAAAGGCTCCGGCCTGACCAAACGGGGAGAGCAGGCGTAATTTAAGCCAGTTATTGGCGTTGTAATTGTTGCGGTAGAGTCGGTTTGGCACATCCTTATCACCAATGGCAAAATCAAGGTCGCCGTCATTGTCAATATCGGCAAAGGCAATGGCTCTGGGGTCAGCGGCGTTGGTTACGCCGATAATTGAGGCGGTGAAAGCTCCGGAGCCGTTATTCAGGAAAACATTGCCGCCGCCTGAACCGATAATGTCGATATCGCCGTCATTGTCAAGATCGGCGAAACCGGCCATGTTTCCAGCTATTTCACTGTTTGAAAAAGTTCTGCGATGCGTAAATGTGCCGTCGCGGTCATTTTCGTACAGCTCGAAGGCGCGATTCTGGCCGCCGCTGTCTTCAGCAATCAGCAGAAGATCAATATAGCCGTCATTGTTGATGTCGCCGGCAATCACCCCTTCGCGACCCTGATGCGTTATGCCAATGGCTCCGGGCGTGATTAAAGAAAAATTTCCAGAGCCGTCATTGTTGAGAATATTGAGCGCGCCGCCTCTGTTGCCGGCAAAAAGATCGATGTCGCCGTCATTGTCATAATCGGTGTCGGTGGCGCCCTGGCCGGCCGGCGCGCTGATCGCGGCGCCGCTGGTAATTTTAGTAAATTGCAACGAACCGGCATCCAAATCATTGCGATAGAGTTCATTTTCTTCGCCGCCCGGGTCGGAGCTGCCCTGATAGTTGCTGACCGCATATAAATCGAGATCGCCGTCATTGTCCATATCAAAAGCCAATGCGGCGCGGGTCGGCCATTGCGTCGTCAACATGGCTGACGGTGTGATGTCGGTAAATGAGCCGCCGTCGTTGCGGTACAAGTCATTGGCTTGCGGCTGGTTGACAACACCGGAAGCGCCGATCTGGCCGGTTGTGCCGTTGAACAGATCGAAGTCGCCGTCGTTATCAATATCCGCGAAGGTTGCGCCGTGTGAGCCGCCGTCAGGGTCGGCGATTCCCCAGCTTGCACCCTGCTCGGAAAAACCAAGACCGCTTGTATTGAGATAGAAATGATCCGGCCGATTGGTCTGATTTATCAGATTCGTTATATAAAGATCCGGATAGCCGTCGCCGTTGACATCTGCAAAATTAGCCGAATGTCCGCCGTCAGAAACGTTGGTGGCTAATTGGCTGGAAAGATCGGTTATAGACAAAAAGGCGGATGCGTTTTGAATGGAAAAGGGCGCGTCGCTTACATCCGATTGATTCCCGCTCGCATCGGATATTCGAATTAGACAATTATTTGAGAGCTGCGCAGGCACGTTCCAGGTAATTGAACCACTATTCGGCGCGCCGGGAAAAATATCAGTCCAACTATTGCCGCCGTCTGCGGAGAATTCGAGCCGAACAACAGCGCCAGCGCCGCCCGGAGTCCAACTTATGGTCTGATTGCTGTTGGCGTTCCAAAGCTCGCCGCCATTTGGCGAAGTGAGCGTCAGGTTTGGAGCAGAGTCGACGGTGACCAAGAATGCCCAGTCCTGATTGTCCGGCGGGGTGAGGGTCATGCTGGCTGTTGCAGTTTGCCCCGGCAAATCCAACCATGAGCCTTCGCGCGGGTCAAAGCGTCGCGTCGAATATTGCATGGACTGGTTCAGGTTCAATGTCAGCGTCAGGGCGGCGTTGTCGCCGCGGCTGTAGACGATAAAATTTTCATCGTTGCGGCTCAGAACATAGCTGGTGTCAACGCCGGCGCCGGAGACCAGATTGTCGGCGGGCTGATAACCCCACCATTCGACGCTGGTGAAAAACGCTTTCAGGTTTTGCATATCTTGTTCGGCCGCGTCGTTTTTGGCAGCATTGACATCAAACAGACCGGGATCGCGCCTGCCGCCGTAATAGGTGGTTCCAAACCCGGTGACAAAGTAACCGCCGGCCATGGGGATGTCCCAGCTTGCGTGACGAAAGCGCTCGCGGGTGGCGCTGTTTGGTTTGTCGACAATGCCGTCGCCATTCGCGTCGCGCAAATAGTAGGCGTACTCCGCGTTGATCACCGGTTTGTTATGGTCGCGGGAATCAAGAATGGCGTCGTGCAGTGAAAAGGGGTCGCCGGCGGCGAGAACGCCGTAGTATTGCATGTAATCGCCAAAGCCCATCCAAGCCGCGTCGGCAAAGGTTTCCACCCGAACCACGTCATGAATGGCGATGAGGCGACCATGCGGGTCATTGTCGCCGACGGCATTGGCAAGGGCTTCCCATTCCGCAGTGGAATTGGGATCGCTGCCGGGGGCTTCGCTATATTCGCCGCTGACGATAAAGACGATATTGTAGGCGCTGTAACGCGCCGCAATATAACGCGCAAAGCGTTGCCGCGACTGCTGATCGGCAAAATAAGTCTGTCCGCTGACCGACTGGCCAATCCAGTCATAGTCCATCATATTGTTGGCTGAAACTTCCTGCTTCCAGGCGAGCATCATGCCGGTCGCAACATTGTTTTGGGTCATAAAGGCGACGCGGTCATCGACTTCCTGCCAAAAGGCAGGATTGACATCGCCGTCGGCCAGGTCAAAAGGCGCGCCTCCTTCATTGTCGCCGGCCAGCGCGGTTCCATGAATGTAATTAAAACCTTGCGCGGCGCGCGCTGTGACATATTCTTTAAATGTCGTATTGTTCATGTTTTCCGGCGCGTCAAGGCGAAACAGATCCCAGTTGGTGTCGCCCATGAGAAAAACCGGATCGCCGTTATCGTATTGCAAGTGATAAGGGCTGGCGCTGTGTTGGCGAATGCCGCCCTGCAAGGTCGATGCGACACAGGAAAAGGAGCCGCTGAGAGTCATTGCCGGGTCGGAGCTGACGGCGGAATACGACCATTGTCCGGTTTCACTCGGGGCAAAACGCGTCCGCCAGACATTGCCGCCATCCCAAAAACCGGGAATAACATGGCTGGCGCCGGACGGGGCAATAAAAGTAAGGCTGAGATCGCCGTCCACATAAGGATCGTTCCATGCGGCCTGGGAAAAAAACGATATTTCAACAACTCTGTATCGGCCAACGGAAGTCCCCACGCTGAAAACCGCGTCGCTCTGATCCGAAGGCTGTCCGGTGGACGCTTCGGAAACACGCGCCAGACAACTTGCAGATACGATATTGGGAAGCTGCCAGGAATAAGAGCCAGAATTGACGACGTTTGCCGCAATGGTTTGCCAGGTGGCGCCGTTGTTCAAAGAATATTCCAGTTGCACTGCGCCAACGCCGACGCTGGAAGTCCAGGTAATTTGCTGCAGACTGCCTGCCGTAAAACTCTCGCCGCCATTTGGCGAAGTGAGCGTCAAAGACAGGCCGACAGATTCTCCAGAACCGCTGAGGTTAACATCCAGCGGATTTTCATCCGGGTCGTTGCTGCTCAAACGCAAGGATGCGCTTTTGCCGCCAGTCGAAACCGGATTAAAAGCAACCACAACAGAGCGCGTTTGTCCGGCTGTCAGGGTAAAAGAGCCGCCGCCGCTGCTGATGTTGAATTCCGACGCATTGGTTCCGGTCAGGCTGACCGCGCTGACGCTTAAATCAGCCGAGCCAGCGTTGGAAACGTCAAATGTGTTGCTTGCGCTTGCGCCAATCGTGACGCTGCCATAATTATATGATGCAGGAGCGACAGCAATGTCAGGCAATCCACCGCCCGTTTGACCGGGAACCCCATCGGCCAATGACCAAGTCGCTCCGCCTCGCAGCGACCCATTATCGGCGGAAACACCAGCGCTGGAAACATCGGCGATTGTTGAGCCTCCACCTTCGTCCAAGGGCCAGTAAGCAACGAGATTGGCTTCATTGCCGGTTATGTGCACATTAAAATTGGCTAATATCTCCGAAGCGCTGCGAACTTGGTTCCAGATTCTAATTTCATTGAGAGAACCGTTTAACAATTGGTCGTAATAACCGTCAAAATTATTGCGGCCAATGGAGATTCCGGCTGCGGTATTCGGCAAAGGGTTGTCCGTTGCGCCGGAACCGACATTTTGGCCGTCCACGTAAAGAATCACCTGTTGGTTGTTATTGTTGTACGTAAAAGCGACATGATGCCATTGTCCGACCTGCAATTCAGCGCCTGGGTTGGCAAGTACGCCATCCCAATTGTCACCATTTTTTTCGCTGAGCATTTCAAGCAGACCGCCATCCTGAATTCGCAAACCCCAATCTTTATGTTTATTGTTGAGGAACTTGGCAATGACCGGTTGCCAGTCGCCGCTGGAAACTGTATTCAATTTGACCCAGGCTTCCACACTCAGATCGCCATTGCCGCCGCTCAGTTCGTTGCTGTCATCAACCAAAACCCATTGTTCATTGCTGATATTGCCGCCGCCGTCAAGTTGTCCGTTAAAATTGAGAACATTGTCTGAACTGCCGCCGCCTGACTGTCCGGAGCCGCTGATGCTTATATCCAGCGGATTTTCATCCGGATCATTGCTGCTCAAACGCAAGGTTGCGCTTTTGCCGCCAGTCGATGTTGGCGTGAAGGCAACGACAATTGAGCGCGTTTGTCCGGCAATCAGGGTAAAAGAACCACCGCCGCTGATGATGTTGAATTGCGAGGCATTCGTTCCGGTCAGGCTAACCGCGCTGACGCTTAAATCAGCCGAGCCAGCGTTGGAAACGTCAAATGTGTTGCTTACGCTTGCGCCAATCGTGACGCTGCCATAATTATATAATGCAGGAGCGACAGCAATGTCAGGCAATCCACCGCCCGTTTGACCGGGAATCCCATCGGCCAACGACCAAGTCGCTCCGCCTCGCAGCGACCCATTATCGGCAGAAACACCAGCGCTGGAAACATCGACGATTGTCGAGCCCCCACCTTCGTCCAAAGGCCAGTAAGCAACGAGATTGGCTTCATTGCCGGTTATGTGCACATTAAAATTGGCTAATATCTCCGAAGCGCTGCGAACTCGACTCCAGATTCTGATTTCATTAAGCGAACCGTCTAACAATTGGTCGTAATAACCGTCGAAATTGTTGCGCCCAATGGAGATGCCGGCTGTGGTGTTGGGCAAACGGTTGTCCGTGATCCCGGAGCCGACATTCTGGCCGTCCACGTAAAGAATCACCTGTTGGTTGTTATTGTTGTACGTAAAAGCGATATGATGCCATTGTCCGACCTGCAATTCAGCGCCTGGGTTGGCAAGTACGCCGTCCCAGTTGTCGCCGTTGTTTTCGCTGATCATTTCAAGAAGGCCGCCATCCTGAATTCGCAAACCCCAGTCTTTATGTTTATTGTTGAGGAACTTGGCAATGACCGGTTGCCAGTCGCCGCTGGAAACTGTATTCAATTTGACCCAGGCTTCCACACTCAGATCGCCATTGCCGCCGCTCAATTCGTTGCTGTCGTCAACCAAAACCCATTGTTCATTGCTGATATTGCCGCCGCCGTCAAGTTGTCCGTTAAAATTGAGAACGTAGTCGAAATTGTTGCCACCGGATTGTCCAGAACCACTGAGGTTAACATCCAGCGGATTTTCATCCGGGTCGTTGCTGCTCAAACGCAAGACTGCGCTTTTACCGCCAGTCGAAACCGGATTAAAAGCAACCACAACAGAGCGCGTTTGTCCGGCAGTCAGTGTAAAAGAACCGCCGCCGCTGCTGATG
>Ga0316190_10000388_pt1 | contig 29722 bp, 29 predicted proteins | sample Eddworburrow2_MG_FD_204929 | JGI IMG/M metagenome (GOLD analysis project Ga0316190, IMG submission 204929) | Coastal sediment microbial communities from Maine, United States - Eddy worm burrow 2 | ecosystem: Environmental > Aquatic > Marine > Coastal > Sediment | place: USA: Maine | collected... | reverse complement strand
CCGGTGATCGCGGCGTGTACGACATCCTGGCCGATCGCGGCCGCATTGACCCTCGTCATGTCGATGAGCTGGTCCGAGGCAGGAGAATCGCCATAGGTGCTCTCGTTTGTAGCAACAACCAGGAGTTGGGACCCTGCATTTGAGATCGCGTGAATGCTCCTCGGGAAGGCACCCTCGAAGGATATGACGGATCCAAGCTGGCCTTGTGCCATGGGGAACACCACCGGATCGGTACCGCGCACCATGTCTCTCGGCACCTGGTCGAGCTGCGGAATGAACCCGAGCAGCGAGCGGAGTGGAACGTATTCGCCGAATGGAACCGGATGCTGTTTCGCGTATTCGCCGATCTTCACTCCTTCGGGTGAGTAGAACATGTTGACGTTCAGGAAACCGTCCGGCTCCACCTTTCTGGTGCCGGAAACGAGGAAGTAGGCACCGATTCGCCCGGCCTCCGAGATGATCGCAGCCTTCACGGCATCGTTGGTCTCCGGATCAAACGGCGGTCCCGTGGAATTCTCGGCCCACACGACAAGATCGGCACCGCCGACCGGAATCGTTTCGGTCTGAGCAAGATGCGATTCGAAGATGCGTTGGTTCTCGTTCTGGCAATGGACCATCGGGCAGGGAGATCCCCCCTGCACGATCGCGACTCGCAACGTCTCCCCGTCGGCTCGCGGGGCGAACAGCATTCCAACAACACCGAGGAGGACGATGACAACCGTCGTGTCGACGAACTGCCGCCAATGGTCGCGTGACTCGATCAATAGCGCAGCAGCAGCAGCGAACGCGACGGCCAAAACGGTCCAACCGGCCGGTCCAACAAACTGAACGCTTCCGAGGATCGGAGAGAACCCGCCGGCTGCGTACCCGATGTTGCCCCACGGGAATCCACCGAACGGGAATCGGGCGCGAACGAACTCGATGACAGCCCACGACCCGACCACGATGAGCCACCATCTCCACGCAGGCCAGAGGCGGAAGAGCCATACCACCAGACCGTAGAGCCCGAAGAAGGCCGCCATCAACAACACGAGGGGTACCCAGGCGATGAACCCGAGGATGCTGATCCAGAACAGCAGCAATCCAAAGAATACCGTTCCCCACAGGAAGCCGAGGGTGACAGCCTCAAAACCGCGCTCGACACGCCGCAGCCCCCAAAACAACGGAATCGGCGCAATGAAAGCAAGCGGCCCGATGTCCAACGGCGGGAACGCAGCCCACATCAGCAAGGCGCTGGCAAATGCCGCGAGGTAGGGAAACATGAGAGCCGGAGGGTAGTGAGAAGCGAGACATGAGATAGGAGACATGAGACACGAGACAAGGCCGGTCTCGAGTCTCATGTCTCCTAGTCTTCGGGCCATGGACGACCTTGACATTGCGATTGCCGCCGCGCGGGCTGGGGGTGCGATTGTTCGTGATGGATTCGATCAGGGTGTGACGCCGCGGTACAAACGGCAGTTCGACCCGGTGACCGAGACCGATCATTCCTCCGAGGCCGTTGTGCTCTCCGTCATCGCCGAGCACCGTCCGGACGATGCGATCCTTGCGGAAGAGAGCGGGGGCACAATTCCCGACGGGCGACTCTGGATCGTGGACCCGCTTGACGGAACGGTCAACTTCGTCCACGGAATCCCGCAGATCTCGGTAAGCGTCGCCCTCTGGGAGGGTGATCGGCCGCTCGTCGGAGTCATCTACGACCCGCTCCGTGACGAGTGTTTTTCGGGCGCCGCCGGCCATGGCGCCTATCTCAATGAGCGTCCAATCAGCGTCTCACCGGTCGAGAGCCTTGACCGATCCGTGGTTGCGACCGGCTTCCCGTATGACCACGGCGACTACGCCGACGAATACGCGCGGGTCGTCGGTGCCGTCCTCGCCTCGGTCAACGGCATCAGACGATTCGGTTCGGCGGCGCTTGACCTCGCCTGGGTTGCAGCAGGCAGGTACGAGGCATACTGGGAGCTCGGTCTTGCTCCTTGGGATCAGGCGGCCGGGATCCTGATCGTTCGTGAGGCCGGCGGTCGGGTCACCGACCTCTTCGGCACCGACTCCGTTCCAACGACACCGCTTGTCCTCGCTACCAACAGCCTGGTTCACGACGGACTCCAAGGGATCATCGAACCGCTCCTCCCCGATCGCCTGCGATGACGTCGCGACGACGTCTCCTCGTCGGTGAGGCCGTGCGGACTGCCCGCGGGATCCACGGAAACGCTGTGTTGATGCACGACGACCGCATCGTGGCCGTCGGCGACCAGCGAGCTCTCCGGCAGCCTGGAGTTCAGGTCGAGAACTACGACGGCGCCTTCCTTCTGCCGGGGATGCGCGACGCCCACATGCACCCGGTCCCATACGCAGCCTCACTCTTCGGGATCTCGCTGGAGGATGTCACGAGCATCGACATGCTCCAGGGCACGATCCGGAATGCTGCAGAACATCTCGGGCCAAACGCGCCGTTCGTTGCTCTCCGGCTCGACGATGCGTCGCTCGCCGAACGTCGACTCCCCACTCGCAGTGACCTCGATGCGGCTGCACCGGACCGTCCGGTCCTTGTTCACCGGTACTGCGGGCATGTCGCGATCGCCAATACTGCTGCTCTCCGTGTCGCCGGCATCGACCGGTCAACGACAGATCCAGGAGGCGGCGGGATCGACCGCGACAAGGCAGGCGAGCCGAACGGGATTCTGCGCGAGACCGCCATCGATCTGGTCTCGACTCGTCTCGACGCATCCGAAGCGGTCACCGATGATTCTCTCCTCCGCGCGCTCACCGGGCTTGCGGCCATGGGCATCACCTCCATCGGGGCGATCCTTGGCCTTGGGGACGGGCCGTGGGCGAGCCTCGGCGACGAAGTCACTCGGCTTGCTGCAGTCGCGGACCGCCTCCCGATCACCGTTCACGCGTTTGTCATTGCCCACACAGTCGACGGACTCGCCGACGCTGCTCGTCGCATCGGCGCCGGGAGTGAACGCCTTCGGTGGGCCGGATACAAGGGTTTCGCCGACGGAAGTCTCGGAGGTCACACGGCGGCGATGCACGCCCCGTTCTCCGACCGGCCGGACGAAATGGGAACCATGCGCCTCGACGCGTCGGACCGGGAACTGGCCAAGGCATCGCTCGACATGGGCGGAATGGTTGCGATCCATGCGATCGGCGACCGGGCGAATGGTGCCGTCATCGATCTCTTCGAGGAACTCATCGCCGAAGGGGCGAACCCGCAAAAGCTCAGGATCGAACACGCATCCGTTCTCGAGCGATCGGACATCGACCGCATCGCCCGGCTCGGGGTGATTGCATCGGTACAACCGGCATTCTTGGGGTCCGAGTTCGAGTGGATCGCCGACCGGGTGGGAGCGGACCGCATCGTCTCGACCTACCCGTTTGCATCGTTGGACTACGCGGGGGTTCCCATGTGCGGAGGTTCGGACAGCCCGGTCGAGTCGCCGGATCCTTGGGCCGGCATGGCGCTCGCCCGCGACCGGGCAGGGGTCATGCGCGCCGAGAGCCTCCTCCCCGACCGGGCCCTCGCGCTCTTCACCGACGGAGCTGCACGTGCGCTCGGAGAACCTCTGCCGCTCGCTCCCACGAGTCCGGCGGACGTCATCGTCGTCGATCGGGATCCCGTCACCGTCGACCCCGATGAGCTGAGGGAAACGGTCGTGTACGAGACATGGGTCCGTGGACGGCGCGTCGTCGTCGGTTGACAGACTGAGCGGGCCTAGCCCTCGAGACCTCCGGCGAACTGCCAGCAGTCCAAGCAGAGGTAGCCGGCATTGTGAAATCTGGCGTCTTGTTCAGCGATGACGATCTCGCAGACGCTGCAGGTGCCGGCGACGAAATCGCGCGCTGCCTCCTGGAAGGGGCCTTCCGACGCGATGAGGTCGGTCACGAGGACGGTTCTACCGGTTCCCTGTTTCACGATCCAAAGGTTATCGGGATAGAGACCTGAGTCGCGCGAAACGCTAGCCCAGGATCTCCCGGAGCGGAGCGGCGACCGCCTCGTAGTCAGGGTGCTGACCGGTTGCGGCTTTCGAGTAGATCATTCGGTCGTCGAGCATCACCTCGAATCGCCCGCCGCCCGAAGGGATCAGGGTCAGACGACTGATGATCTGCTCGAACTCGCCGAGCAGTTGGTCGGCCATGCTCACGGCACGGCTGGTGTAGCTTCAAACGACGCAGTATTCGATGCTGAGTTCCATGCCCGGCACGCTAGTCCCCTCCGCGGGGGAACCGCACGGTTCCCGTTTCGACCGAGAGATCAATCGCAAACGGCGCCACGCTCCGCCGAGCCGACCAACTTGGCGTATTTCCCCAGAGCGCCGGTCGGGTATCGAGGCGCAGGCACCGACCACGCGGCGCGCCGGGACTCGAGGTCGGCTTCATCGACGAGAAGATCGAGCTGTCTGGCCGGAAGGTCGACCCGGATCCTGTCTCCCTCCTTGACGAGCGCCATCGGACCACCCTTGGCGGCCTCCGGAGCCACATGGCCGATACAGAGGCCGGTCGTGCCTCCGGAGAATCGACCGTCGGTGATCAGGAGCACGTCCTTGCCGAGGCCTGCACCCTTGATCGCCGCTGTGATCGCGAGCATCTCCCGCATGCCGGGACCTCCCGATGGACCCTCATACCGAATCACCACAACGTCGCCGGGGCGGAGGTCGTGTGCCCAGAGTGCCTCGAGGGCGTGCTGCTCGTCATCGAACACCCGCGCCCTGCCTTCGAAGACATCGAGGTCGACGCCCGCGATCTTCACGACCGCACCTCCCGGCGCGAGCGTTCCGCGCAGAATCGCAATCCCACCCTGGTCAGCCACCGGATCGGCCATCGCCCGCATCACGTCCTGATCTTCCGGAAACGAGACACCTGCCAGGTTCTCGGCCATCGTCTGACCGGTCACGGTGAGCGTGTCGCCGTGGATCAGCCCTTCGTCGTAGAGCGCACGCAGAACCACCGGCACGCCGCCGATACGGTCGAGGTCGACCATGTGATACCGGCCGAACGGCTTGAGGTCACCCACGTGTGGTGTCTTCCTGCTGATACGGTCGAAGTCCTCGAGCGTCAGATCGACACGAGCTTCGTGAGCGATTGCGAGCAGGTGGAGCACCGCGTTCGTGGACCCACCGAGGGCCATCACCACGGTGATAGCGTTCTCAAACGCCTTGCGGGTCATGATGTCTCGGGGTCGGATATCGGAGCGCAGCAGTTCCATCGCTGCTTCCCCCGATTGCCGCGCATAGTCGTCGAGCCTCGCGGAGACCGCCGGAACGGACGCGCTCCCGGGAAGCGACATGCCGAGCGCCTCGCCGACCGACGCCATCGTGTTCGCCGTGAACATCCCCGCACACGAGCCATCGCCCGGGCAGGCGGCTTGCTCGATACGGAGCAACTGTTCGTCGTCGATGCGGCCCTCGGAGTGGGCCCCAATACCCTCGAAGACGTCGACGATCGAGATATCAACACCGTCAAGCTTGCCGGGAAGCGACGAACCCCCATAGAGGAACACCGAGGGCAGGTTGTGCCGGGCCGCTGCCATCAGCATCCCCGGCAGAGACTTGTCACACCCGGCGATCGAGACCATCGCATCGAAACGCTCAGCGTGCATCACCAACTCGACCGAGTCGGCGATGACCTCCCGAGACACGAGCGAGGCGCGCATCCCCTCGTGGCCCATTGAAATCCCGTCGGAAACCGCAATGGTGGTGAACACCAACCCGACGCCGCCCGCGTCGTACACTCCCTCTCGGGCTCGCGCCGATAGCTTCGGCCCCGTCAGGTTGCAGGGGGTAACTTCATTCCCCGCACTGACCACACCGACCTGGGGTTTCGCGAAGTCGTTCTCACCGAGCCCGACGGCGCGAAGCATTGCTCTCGCTCCGGCCCTCGCCGGCCCTTCGGTCACGTCTTGCGAGTGAATCTTGATGGGAGTCTCAGTAGGCATGGGGTGAGCGTAATCCTCGCTTCCTATCTGGCGATCGTTCCTAGGCTCACCGGGAGCTGATCTGTATTGGATTCCATGACTACCGAAGAATTCCCAATCACCGCGGCCACACCGCCGCCACCCCCTCCCGCGCCACCACCGCCGACGAAGCGCAAGGGTGGCTTCGCCAAGAAGGCGTTCGTAGTGCTGCTCATCTTCGCTCTCGTCGCCATCTTCGGCACGATCGGATATGTGAAGTGGACTGAGAGCAAGATCGATCGGATCGACTCGAGCGAACTCACGAGCCTCGCCACCATGGCTCCCGGTTCCTCAGAGCCGGTGAACTTCCTCGTCATCGCAACCGATGACCGCTCGAACCTTCCCGATGACTGGAATGAAGACGCATTCGGCGAGTTCGCCGGCCGCCGGACCGACGTGATGATGCTTGCGCACATGGTGCCGGGTGAGCGGATCCAATTGTTGAGCCTCCCCCGCGACCTGATGGTTGATATCGAGGGCAATGGAACGAACCGGCTCAACGCCTCGTATGTCGTCGGCGGTCCCGACCTCCTCATCAAGACGGTCCAGCAGGAAACGGGGATCCCGGTTCACCACTTCGTCGAGATCGACTTCGGTGGGTTCGGCCGGATCGTCGACTCGCTTGGGGGAGTGACCTTCGACTTCCCCCTCGCTGCGCGTGACAACAAGTCGGGATTCTCCGTCGAGGCGGGAACCCAGACGCTGGATGGGGAGATGGCCGTCGCGTACGCCCGCTCCCGTCAGTACGAGGTATACGAAAACGGTTCTTGGAGCGGCACCGGAGGCGGGGACATCGCACGAACGCAGCGACAGCAGGACATCATGGTGCAGCTCTTCAATCAGGTTGCCTCACCTTCGAGCGCGTTCAACCTTCCCGGTTTCCTCCCGACCTTTGCCGATAACATTTCCGCCGACGAGGGGCTGGGCCTTGGTTTGATGACCGATCTCGGACGCGCGGCCCTGGGTCTGAGCTCCGCAGATATCGATCGAGTCACCCTCCCGGTCAAGAACCACAAAGGCAACGACGGGCGCGCCTACGTGATCCCTACTGAAGATGCCGCCGCTGTGATTGCCGCGTTCCTCGTCGGCGATCCATACCCCTGATCACGGCCAGAACCAGCTCAGAGTCTGAAGAGCGCTTCCACCAGTCGTTCGATCTCCCGCTCCGTGTTGAAGTAGTGCACCGAGGCCCGAACGAGGTCAGGGAGTTGCCGCTCCTCCATGTCGAATCGTGCCGAACCGGGCGTGACTACCGAGACATTGATGGCCTGGTCCCGAAGCGCGGTCTTCACGTCGCTTGCTTCGGAACCGTCCACGGTGAACGTCACAATCGCTCCCTGTATAAGCCCGATATCGCGCACGGTCACGCCGCGTACGCCGTTGAGCGCCGCCCTGAGGGTGGCGCCGAGCACGGAGACGCGCTCCCAGATCTCATCGAGCCCCACCTGCATCGCGTATGCGGCTGCCCGACCCATTCCCAGCACAAGCGCCGGTGATCGCTCCCATAGCTCGAACCGGCGGGCATCAGGTCGCATGACAAATCGGTCGAGCGCCTCCCACCAAGCACCGTGCAGGTCGAGCACCGTCGGTTCGAGGTGGCCAAGCATCGAACTGCGCACATAGAGGAATCCGGCCCCGCGAGGGCCGCGAAGGAACTTCCTGGAGGTGGCGGACAACAGGTCGCAACCGATCTCTTCGACATCGATCGGCATCTGGCCGACCGACTGGCAGGCGTCGAGGAGATACGGGATACCGTGGGCTTTCGCGACCCGGCCAACATCGGCGGCCGGATTCACGAGTCCGCTGTTCGTCGGCACGTGGTTGATGGCGATCAGACGAACGTGTGCGTCAATCATCGCATCGAGAGCGTCAGTGTCGATCTCACCGGTCGGTCGGCTCGGCACGACCTCAACCGATGCCCCGGTCCGCTGCGCCACCTGGAGGAACGCGATCACGTTGGATGCGTACTCACTGGCGGTTGTGAGGATGCGATCATCTCCGTGGAAGGTCATCGCCGAGAATACGGAATCCCACGCACGGGTCGCACTATCGGTGAACGCGATCTCGGACCGGTCGCAACCAACGAGTGCCGCCACTGTGTCGTACACCGACCTCAGATCTTCCGCGTGAGCTTCGGCCACCTCATATCCCCCGTAGCGAGATTCCTCACGCAGATAGTCTGTGACGGTGTCCAGCACCGGTTGCGGGGCAAGCGACGCACCCGCGTTGTTGAAGTGCGTGACGAACGCGGCACCCGGCGTATCGGCTCTCGCCGCAGCAACATCGATCATGGAGCGAAACGCTAGTGCTGTGTCCACCAACGTTCGTGGTGTCGATGTCGAACGATGGGCGTTGGACGCAAGGACGAAGGACGAAGGACGAAGGCGCAGTCGGGACTGCAGTCCCGGGCACCGTTGGCGGCCTCACTGTCGAGATGGGTGGAGGCAGCGGCGAAGTGATTCCGGAGTGGGATGGCAACACCGAGCGGGATCTCGATATCTGCCGCATCTGGTACTCCGACGAACCCGGTGCGTCCAAGGCACTGCTCGCCGAGATCCCCCACGACACCTCCGCACTCCCCGGACCGGCCTACGACGCCGGCGGCAATGAAAGCCCGAGGACGGGAGAGCTCTGCCTGTCGGGCCTGTGACGGGACGTCAGAGCCCGATCTGGTCGAGCAGGTCGTTCATCGTCGGTGTGAGCCGCATCGAACGCACCTCATCCACCGGGACCCACCGAACCTCAGCGGCGTCGTCTCCCGCTTCGAGGCGGCCGCCGGTTGGTGTTGCTGCAAAGTCGACGACCGCGTAGTGATAGGCGGGTGGGTGCCCATCGTCCATGATGTCGCCGGCCCACACGACCTCGCGGACATCAACCGTCAGCCCGGTCTCCTCCCCTACTTCCCGTATGACCGCTTCGCGCATCGTCTCGCCGAGCCGCTGGCGACCTCCTGGGACCGCCCAGTAGTCTTGGTAGGCGCCGCGACCGCGACGAACGAGCAACAGTCTCCCGCCTTCGACGATGACGGCCCCGACGCCGGGTGTTGGGTGAATTTCGGGCATATCCCTACGCTCCTGCTGCAGATCCGGCGGTCTCGTCGGGTCTCCGGTCCCGAATGCCGGCCGCCACGTTCTTGACCGTGAGCACGAGGAAGAACAGCACGATGGGCACCACCGCCATCGTCGCCGAACCCGACGTGTTGGCATGGTACGAGATGATCAGCCCGGCCACGACCGAGAAGACTCCGATCAACGCAGCAACGGCCATCATTGCAGGCACCCGGTTGACGAGCAGGGCGGCGGTTGCGGGCGGGCCGACAAGCAATCCAAAGACCAGCAGCGTTCCGACGGTCTGGAACGAGCCCACGATCGACAGCACGATCAGCCCAAGGAGCAGCACGTGGGTCGCCTTCGGGTGGAGTCCATAGAGGGCGGCCTTCTGTTCGTTGAAGGAGAGCACGAGGAAGCTCCGGTAGAACACCACCGAGGCTCCAACGGCGATGACCGTGATTGCGGCCAACACGACAAGGTCCGTCTCGGTCACGCCGAGAACGTCGCCGAAGAGGATCGCAGTGAGGCTTCCGCTGTACGTCGTCGACTTCGAAATGAGAATCACCCCGAGGCCGAGCATGCCGACGAACAGCAACCCGATGCCGGTGTCCTCCGAGAAAGTTGTCTGGCGGTGGACGAGGTTGATGCCCCAGATCATCACCAGTGCAGCCATCGCCGCCCCGAGCAGGGGATTGAAGCCGACCAGGATGGCGAGAGCGATGCCCGGGATCACGCCGTGGACGAGTGCGTCACCGAGGAACGTCATCCCCCGGATCACCACCCAGGTGCCAACGACGGACGTCGTGACGGCGGCAAGCGACCCGGCCAGCAGCGCCCGCTGTTGGAACGCCAGTTCGAATGGGGCCGTCAGCCAGTCCATGAGACCAACACGGTACCGCTCGAGGGAATACCTATCGTCATGGTGCCCCGAGTGCTTCGGCGATCCGGCGAACATTCGTGGCAAGCATCTTGACGAGGGTGTCTCCTTCGGAACCCGGCGCGCCGAGCGACCCGGTGTACAACTCAACGACCTCCACGTCGTACCCGACCTCTGCGGCGACGGCACGAGCGAGGGCATCGGGTTCGGTCGTCTCCGTGAACATGGCGGGCACCTGCTCTCGCTCGATCGTCGCAACGAGCGCCGCGAGTTCGGCCGACGACGGGCTCGCCAATGCAGCCCCTCCCGGGATGACGGTGCCGATCACCTCGAACTCGTAGCGGTCCCCGAAGTAACCGAACGACTGATGGTTCGTCACGAGCTTGCGATCGGGGGGGGCAACCGTGGACAAACGTTCGATGCTCTCGACGTTCACTACCTCGAGCTCGGTCGCGTATGAAAGGGCACGCGCCGACCAATCCACATCCGGTGCCGCCTCTGCCAGCTTCGAGGCGAGGAGTTCGGCAGCGAGAGCGATACGGAGCGGATCGAGCCAGAAGTGTGGGTCGAGGTCGCCGTCGTCGTGACTCAGGTCGTCGGACTCTGATGCGGGTTCCGCCGGGTCAGAGAAGTGCCGAGGATCAATGTCAGGCCCAACTTCCCACACGCGGACCCCGTCGGCTTCCGCGGCTTCGAGCACGTCGTGGAGGCCAGCCTCCAGGCCGAGCCCGTTGGCCACTACGAGATCGGCTCGTTGGATCGCCGCTACCTGCTGAGCCGAAGCCTGGAAGGCGTGGGGGTCTACACCGACGGGCATCAGCACCTCGACCTCGGCGTTCTCGCCCACCACGTTGCGGACAAGATCACCGAGGATCGTGGTCGTGGTCACAACGGAGACCGTGCCGTCCGCAGGGTCGTCGGAGCTGCAGCCCGTCACGGCCGCCGCCAACAGGCCGGCGATGACCACCACCAGCGCGACGCTCCGCATTCTCGACTCCCTGACTACAATGAGAATGATTCCTATTCTTATGGAACGGTATCAACGGAGCCCAGGTAATGCAACATCTCGAACAGGCCGTCGAGCAGCGTCTCTCCTCGGAGGGGATCCGGCTCACCCGGGGCCGTCGAGCGACACTCCAAGCCATTGCCGACGCGGACGGGCCGCGCACAGCAGCCGAGATCCAAGCCGACCTCTCCGAAACGATTCCCCTCTCTTCGCTCTACCGCTCTCTCTCGGTGCTCGCAGCCGCAGGTGTGCTCACCGCCCAACACGACTCCGAAGGTGTCATGCGATTCGAATTGGCCGAGTGGCTCGCGGGACACCACCACCATCTTGTCTGCATATCGTGCGGAGCCACGGCTGACGTCGTGCCAAGCAGCGAACAGGAACACGCCATCGAACAACTCATTGAACAACTAGCTTCCGCATCGGGTTTCGCCGTCACGGGACATCGGTTCGAAATCGAAGGGCGCTGTGCCTCGTGCCGGTAGACGAACCAGCCGTTGTGGCTCAACAGGTGTCATTCCGATATGGATCGAGGATGGCCGTCTCCCCCTCGTCGTTTGCGATTCCCGAGGGCCACATCGCTGCGATCATCGGCCCGAACGGATCGGGCAAATCGACGACACTCAACGGCATCGCGGGGCTGATCGAACCTTCCTCCGGCTCCATCACCACCACACCCATTGATGGGCGCCCCCGCCGCACGGCCTACGTCTTACAGTCGACCCGGGTGAATGAATCCCTGCCGATCACCGTTCGAGAGGTCGTCACCATGGGCCGCTATCCATCGACCGGTCCATACCGCCGTTTCAGAGACGAAGACCGGCTCAGGGTGAATCAGGCGATGGAGCGGATGGAGATCACCGGCCTGGCCGCTCGACACATCACGGAGCTGTCCGGCGGCCAGCGCCAGCGAGTTTTCGTCGCTCAGGGCCTGGCGCAGGACCACGACATGCTGCTCCTCGACGAGCCACTCACCGGTCTCGACATCACATCGGCCCAGGCAATCGACGACGTGATCCACGAAGAACAGGCACATGGATGCACGATCGTCCTCACGACACACGACCTGACGGCTGCGCAGGTTGCCGACTACGTGGTGCTCATGTCCGGCGTGGTCGTGGCTTCGGGCTCCCCGGCCGAAGTGCTCACCGAGGCAAACTTGCGCACGGCCTATGGACCGGGCCTGATCCACATGGAGGACACTCGTCTCTTTCTCGACGATCCGGCGCATCAGCACCCAGCTGCCAGGCACGAACATCAGGATCGTTCGATCCACCTCGAGGTCTCACCGACCGATCGTCACGCGGGCGACGCATCGGCCGACTGAGGGCGTCACACCACAAGACGGCAGCGGTCAGGCGGGTGATGCCTCAGCCTTGGTCTGCTTTGATACCTTTGCCCGGTAGTAGAGGTAGGTACCGATCCCGATGATGACCTGCGGGAAGTAGGTGAGGGCGCGCCACACCATGACGGCGGCCAACGCGTCGTTGTTCGCTGCACCAAAACCAACGAGGATGCCCGTAATCGCCGCATCGGTCGTTCCGAGGCCTCCCGGTGGCAGCGGTATGAAGGTCGTAAGCCGGCCGAATGCGAAGGCGGCGAATGCCTCGATGAACGTAACCGGCGCGTTCGAACCCCCTTGGATGGCAAAGATCGCCGCCCAGAGGATCAGAAACTGCATGAACTGCTGGAGATAGCTCGTCGCCGTGATCCGGAGCCATCCCTGGCTTACCACGTCGACGGTCGAGTCCCGGAATTTCAGCACCTCGTCGACGACGCTGAAATCGGGCGTCTTCTTGAAGATTCCGTATGCCCACTTGACGACACGATCGCCCCACTGCCCGACTTTGCGAGCTGTCTCAGGGCTGCGCAGGATCGCCGCCACGAGCAGCACCACGGCTACGACGGCTACGAGCCCAATTGCTGCGATCGCGAACGCGGCGCCTTTTGCCTGCCCGATAAACACCAAGCCAACCGCTGCGAAGATCGGCAGGCTGAGCGTGACAAACGTGTTCCAAGCACTCACGATTCCGATGCCCGCCGTGGCCTCCCCAGCCCCGATTCCGTAGAAACTGAGCATTGCGTACTGCACCGCTATGCCGAATGCGCCGCCCATCGGAATGACGTTGCTGATCATGAAGGACGTCTGCCGAATCAAGAACGCCGGCTTGTATTTGAGTGTGGGCAACGCGGCCTGATACGGCCACACATAGGCGATCACGTTGAAGATCGTCATCAAGACCAAGATGCCGAGAGCCAACGCGGACATGGCCTGGATTGCGGCCCAGGCTTGGTCGTAGTCGCCGAACTGCGGCAGAACGATGCCGAAGACGAGAACAAGGACGATCAGCGTGATGATCCCGCCGACAATCGTCTTCGTCTTGCTCGATTTCGCGGGCTCCGGCGCGGCCGCCGCGGTATCGTCAGTCGTCATGGGGCGGGAGTGTAGCGACCGGGCTTCGCCGGGAGAACCAAGGACCAACGGCCAAGACAGCAGACAAAGAGTACGAGTCTTGCTGGTAGCTGGTAACCGCCGGAGCTCACTTGGAGCCGGTCACGGGTCGCAGGCATAATCTGCTCATGAGCAGCAGCTTGCAGAGGAACGCCGTTGCGATGGCCGTCTCAACGGTCGTCGGTGTTCTCACCGCCATCGTTGTCATCGCTATCGAACACATCGTCGAGGATCTGCTTCACGAGGTGCAAGAGGCGGACCCGTGGGTGATCGCAAGCGTCCTCGTCGCGGGTGCCGTGGCCGCCGCGTTGCTGGTGCGCTACCTGGGCGGGCGCTCGAGTTCGACGACTGAGACGTACGTCGAGGAGTTCCACGGCGACCACCCCCCGCTGGAAGCTCGCTACGCCCCGGGTCGCCTAGGAGCGTCGGTGGCAAGTCTCGGCAGCGGCGCCCCCCTGGGGTTGGAGGGGCCGGCGGTCTACAGCGGTGCCGTGATCGCGACGCTCATTCGCAAATACTTCAGCTGGGCAGGATCGCTCGATGCCAAGAGCCTCTTGGCCGCCGGAGCGGCTGCAGGCGTTTCGGCGGTCTTCAAAGCTCCCCTCGCGGGAGCGATCTTCGCCGTCGAGGTTCCCTATCGAGACCGGCTCGCCGGAGAGAGGATTGTGCCGGCGATGTTCGGCTCCGCTGCCGGCTATCTCACGCTGGCGGCCTTCGAGGGGACCGACCATGTTCTCGACGTCGGCGCAGTCGAGTTGACGTTCAGTGGCGCCGCAGGGTCGCTCTTGCTGGGGTTGGTCATTGGCCTCGTCGCTCGCGGGATCATTGCTCTCATCCGGCTTGCGGAGGTCTACAGCAACAAGGGGATCCCTCTTGTTCGCGGACTGGCGGCGGGCGTCTCTCTCGCCGGGTTGTTCGGTTTGGGCCGTCTCCTCACCGGTGAGAACGTCGCCATCACTGCCGGATTCCCCGTGGTTGACTGGGCACTCGAACCCAACCACAGCATTCCCCTACTTGTTGCGGTGCTGCTGATCCGGTCGTTCGGCACGTCGGTTGCGATCGGTGGCGGCGGCGCCGGCGGGCTCTTCGTTCCTCTGATCGCAACCGGAGCGATCGTTGGACGCATCTTTGCCGACGCGGGAGATATTGAGGAACTGACACTCTATGTCCTGGTGGGCGGAGCAACCATGCTCGGCGCTGGCTATGCCGCACCACTCACGGGTGTCATCATCGTTGCCGAACTCACCGGCCAGGCAAGCTTGGTCGTCCCAGCACTCCTGGCGACGACCGTGGCGATGCTGACGGTGGGAAACCGGTCCGTAAGCCACGCCCAACAATCGGGCGACGTTGGAGATCCCACTCCCCAACCAGCCGATTCGCATTAGGTCCGTGGCGTGGCCGCCGGTCCCATGGTCGCCCCCATGGCAGGAGTCAAGACGCGAGACACCCGAGACCCGGTGGCTGCTCCGGAGGTGAGGATCCCCAACCTCGATGCACCTGTTGGAGCACAATTGTGTGACGATGTGGCCCTCCAACCATCTCATGTCTCGTGTCTCGTATCTCTCTCGCTACTCCGCTACTCCCCGACTTCAACCCCTGACATCTTCTCCAATGCCTTCACCAATGCATGATTCCCTTCGTCTCCGAGGCCTTCGTTCTGTAGCGCTCTGTACAGCTGGAAGACGAGCGCGGTGCCGGGGATTGGCGAACCGACTGCATCTGCCGCCTGGAGTGCCAGGCGCAGATCCTTCTGCTGAAGATCGATCGTGAAGCCGGGGCGCCAGTCCCGTTCGATCATCTGAGGCCCGCGATTGGCGAGCATCCACGACCCGGCGGCGCCGCCCTTCACCGCTTCGAGAGTTGCCTCGAGGTCGAGGCCCGAGGCTTGAGCGAAGAGGAGGGCTTCCGAGACCGCGAGTTGGGTGACAACGACGAGGATCTGGTTGACGATCTTGACGCGTTGGCCGGAACCGACCGGTCCGACGTGGGTGATCGTCGTCCCAAAGGCCTCCATGGAGGGACGAGCACGAGCGACGTCGGCGTCGGCACCTCCAACCATGATGGACAACGTGCCCTGTTGTGCGCCCTCGGAGCCGCCGCTGACCGGCGCATCAACCCAGGCTCCGCCACGCGCTGCGACCTCGTCGGAGAACCGCACCGTGCCCGCCGGGCTGATCGTTGAATGGTCGATCACGAGCGAGCCCTCCGAGATGCCTTCGAGCAGCCCACCCTCGGACGTGAGGACCGCATCGACGTCGGGCGTATCGGAAACGCAGATCATCACAATTGGGCAACGTCGGGCGACGTCGGCGGGCGATTCGCCCGCGACTGCCCCCGCCGCGACAAGCGGCTCCATCCGCGACGGTGTGCGATTCCACACCACAACGCTGTGGCCCTTCTCGAGGAGGTTTCTGGCCATCCCCGATCCCATGATCCCCAGCCCGATGAACCCAATCTGATCCGACATCCCTCACCTCTGTCTTCTGCGGCTCCCGACGGTACTCACTCGCGCCACACCAAATGCGCGAGACCAGACCGCGCAACGCACACAATGGCGCCAAGCCGGCTTTCGGGGTCGGTCGAACAGCGCTACGAAGACAGCGAGGGCTCGACGATGGCAGCAACTGACGGTGGAGCCAAAGCGCCGCGAGAGGGCGAGAAGGGTAAGGGTGGATCTTCCCGGATTCTCCGCATCAGGGTCGATAGCCGAACGATCTGGCAAGCGATCGGAGCGGTCCTGCTCACACTCGCGGGACTCTGGGCGATGGGGCAGATGCGCAGTCTGCTGTGGATGCTGATCCTGTCGTTCTTCTTCAGCCTGGCGCTCCAACCAGCCGTCAACTGGCTCGTTCAGAGGTACGGATGGCGCAGGGGTTCTTCCGTCGGGGCGATCTACGGCATCGGCTTCCTCGCGGGGGCGCTCATGATCCTCGTGCTCATTCCGGCAATCGCCCAGCTCGCGCAGACGATCGGTGAAAGCGGGAGCGAATGGATCGCCACTGGCAGCGCCTGGCTGTCCGATACCTTCGGGATCGAGTTCCCGTCACCCAGCACCGGCGAAGACGTAGCCCAGAACACCAGCCAGGTACTCGAGGATTGGGCCAAGGGAGCGATCGGAAACCTGGTCGGCATCGCTACCACCGGCGTCGCGTTCATCTTCAATCTCGCGACCATCGCCATGTTCACGTTCTACTTCACCGCAGACGCTCCCCGTTTCCAGAGGTCGGTGCTTTCCCATATGAGCCCCGAGTCGCAGGTGCGAGTGGGGTGGACGTGGGACGAGGCGATCAAGCAAACCGGCGGCTACTTCTACTCACGATCGTTACTGATGCTCATCAACAGCACCGGTTTCTTCTTCACGATGGTCCTCGTTGGCATGCCGGTCGCCTTCGCTATCCCACTCGCCGTCTTCGGCGGGTTTGTCTCCGTGTTCATCCCCGCGATCGGCACGTACATCGGCGCCGCCATCCCGATCCTCCTCACGCTGGCAATCCAGGGCTGGGTGGCCGCCCTTATCGTGCTGGCGTATGCGCTCATCTACCAGCAGATCGAGAACTACTGGCTGAGCCCGAAGATCAGCTCGAAGACGATGGCCCTCAACGGGGCCGTTGCGTTCGGAGCGGCACTCGCCGGTGGCGCCATTGCCGGTCCGATGGGGGCATTCATGGCGCTCCCGGTCGCGGCCCTCATCATGTCGTTCGCCTCGAACTTCACGCGGAGCTACGAAGTCGTCTACCACAGCCCAAACGACGATGCCCCGGATAGCGCGAACGAGCCGGCCGAAGCAGTGAGCTAGATCAACCCCGAACCAGCGGGTCGGAGTGCACGGTGCTGACGTCCGGAATTGGTGCAGCACCGAACGTGTTGTATGCACCGATCCGCTGAGAGGAAACACCATGCCAGCTGTAACCGTTGACGACACGCTCGTGCTGCCGCGCCTCGATCCGGCGGCTTCCGGGGCCATCGATCGGCCGGTGAAGTCCGTGACTACCGGACCGACCGGCTTCGAGGGTGAGGGTTTCCCCGTCAGGCGCGCCTTCGGAGGCGTCGACCTGGCCGATCTCGACCCGTTCATCCACCTCGATCAGATGGGAGAAGTCGAGTACGCCCCGGGAGAACCGAAGGGCACTTCGTGGCACCCGCATCGCGGCTTCGAGACGGTCACCTACATGATCGACGGAACCATGCAACACCAGGATTCCCATGGTGGCGGTGGTGTGATCACCAACGGCGACACACAGTGGATGACGGCAGGGTCCGGCATCCTCCACATCGAGGCACCACCGGAAGAACTCGTCGTCAGCGGCGGCCTCTTCCATGGATTCCAGTTGTGGGTGAACCTCCCCAGCGCGGACAAGTTCCTCGCCCCCCGCTACCAGGACCTCAGTGCAGAGAGTGTTGTGCTGCTGACAACACCGGACGGAGGGACGCTGATCCGTCTCATCGCAGGCGATCTTGGAGGTCATCAAGGCCCCGGATCGACCCATACTCCAATGGCCATGTTCCACGCGACCCTCAACCCGGGTGCTCGCCTCACGGTCCCGTGGAGGCGTGACTTCAACGCCCTAGTTTACGTGCTGAACGGCGACGGGTCATTCGGGATCGACCGGCACCCTGCCGAGATGGGCAATCTCGCGGTCTTCGGCCCCGGAGATACAATCACGATCAGCGCCAATGACCATCAGGACACGCGCAGTCCGAACATGGACGTTCTTGTGCTTGGCGGCCTACCGATTCGCGAGCCGGTCGCGTGGGCGGGCCCATTTGTGATGAACACCCGGGCCGAATTGATCGCGGCCTACGAGGACTATCAGGCCGGCCGCCTCGGGCAGATCCCCCACGCCGGTATCGGTGGCTTCGGCTAGACCGTTCCTCAGTGTTGTGCGGGGTCGTGCTCCGTCTCTGTCTTGAGGCGTTCGAGGCGGGCCCGGATTTCGCCCGGTTCGGCATAACGGCCCGCGACATCGGTCGAGGCAAGCCCCCTCAGTCGGTCGACCGTGCGGGCGCGGTAGCGCTCGTCGTTCTCATCATTCTTCCGCGCCCAAAACGCCCGCATTCCCCACCTCTCGAAGTGCCCGGTTGGCGCCACCCCACATGCCGGTCCCCCAACGATCGACGGGTTCGTTGCGCCTTGTCTGATACACAGTATCCACGGATTCGGAGGCTCCGTGAGGCACAACCCTGCGGGTGCCCGAGGGACTAGTGCGTTGTGAATCCCCGATAGGAGGAGGCGGCGGGCCCGACAAGCGCCGGTCTATGCCGCTGTCCCACCCGACTTCGCCAACCATCGCACGTTGCGATCCATGCGCTGGTAGCGGGTGCGCACCACTACGGGGTCCGCCTCGTGGAGGTCCGGCGTGCGAGCCACCATTGAGCGCAGGCGCTCTGCCGTCCGCTCGAGATAGCGGTCCTCATCGAACTCGTTGCTGATGGTCAACAGGGTCATCATGCACCTCCGAAGTGCATCCCGAGATCCACCGTGCGGCCCTGTGCCTCGTCGCTCCACTCCAGGTTGTCCTGGGAAGCTCGGCCGGTGGTCAGGTAGTTCCTCATCCACGTTCCATCGGCCGAATCCCGGTTCAATCGAGACACATACCCCGCAGTTCCTTTCGGACTAGTCACCCGATGCGGGGCAGCGCTGCATCCCCGTCGCGCACCACGCAATCGCTAGGGTCCGGAGCCGCACACGCGAGCCGCGAAAGGGAACGGTGATCATGACGAAGCCGCCCGGGAAGCTGACCCTCGACGAGTTGGAAGTGGCCGTCCAGGCCGACGCCATCGACACGGTTGTCGTGGCGTTCACCGACCACTATGGCCGTGCCAATGGGAAACGGGTCGACGCCGGGTTCTTCATCGAAGAGGTTGCACGAGACGGCAGCCACGGATGCGACTATCTCCTCACCACGGACATGGAAATGGAACCGGTGCCCGGCTACGCCTACGCCAACTGGGAACTCGGATACGGCGACTTCCAACTCGTGCCCGATCTTTCAACACTTCGGATCGCCGATTGGCTGGCCACCACGGCCGTCGTGCTGTGTGATCTCCACGATCCACGTACACACGACCCCGTCGATATCGCCCCGCGATCGATCCTCCGACGACAGATCGACCGGCTTGCGGATGCCGGCTTCTCCGCGATGGCGGCCTCGGAGTTGGAGTACTTCATCTTCGAGGACTCGTTTCGGGAGGCATCGGAACGGGGCTATGCCGGGCTCACCCCGGTCGGCTGGTACTCGGAGGACTATCACCTCCTGCAGGGCACGCGGGAAGAGTTCTTCAATCACGCGGCACGCCGGGCGTTGACACGGTCGGGAATACCGGTCGAGACCTCGAAGGGCGAGACCGGCCGGGGCCAGCACGAACTCAACATTCGCTACGCCGACATCCTCGCCATGTCCGACCGTCACAGCCTGATGAAGCTGTGCATGAAGGAGATTGCCGACGACTTGGGTATCTCGGTGACGTTCATGGCGAAGCCACACGACGACGATGCCGGATCGAGCTGTCACATTCACCTGAGCCTGTGGGACGGTGATCGGCCGGTGTTCCCAGGAGAGCACGAGATCGGCCCGATCCGAGGATCGGATGAGTTCCGGTGGTTCCTGGGCGGCTGGATGGCCCACCTGCCCGAGGTCATGCCGTTCTACGCGCCGACGGTCAACTCCTACAAGCGGTTCGTTGATGGGTCGTGGGCACCAACGCGGATCGCGTGGAGCTACGACAACCGGACGGCAGGCTTCCGTGTTGTCGGCAGCGGCCCGAGCCTGAGGATCGAGAATCGTGTGCCCGGGTCAGACGTGAACCCGTACCTGGCTTATGCGGCGACCCTGGCTGCGGGCCTCGATGGAATCACCAACCGGGTCGAGCCCCCCGACATCTTCACCGGGGACGTCTACGCCGCCGAGCACCTACCGAAGGTGCCTGAGACGCTGCGTGACGCAACCGATCGGTTCGAGGCCAGTGCGTGGGCTCGCGAGACGTTCGGGGCTCCGATTCACGACCACTACGTCCACTTCTTCCGCACCGAGCAGCAGGCATACGACGCTGCCGTGACCGACTGGGAGCGGCGGCGGTACTTCGAGCGTATTTAGGAGCACCATGAGACTCGAGGGCAAGTCGGCGGTCATCACCGGAGCGGCCAGCGGGATCGGCCGGGAGTCTGCGCTGCTGTTCGCAGCCGAAGGCGCGGCCGTTACCGCGGTCGATCTCGATGAGGCTGGGATTGCAGCCGTTGTTTCGGAGATCACGGCCGCCGGCGGCACCGCGATCCCCGTGGTCGGAGACGTCTCCAACCATGAGGATTCGGCAGCCATGATCGCTGCCGCCGAGGAGGCATTCAGCCGCGTCGACGTGGTATTCAACAACGCCGGGATCATGCACTCCGACGATGGTGACGCTGCGGGGACGACGGAGGCGATCTGGGATCTGACCATGGACATCAACGCCAAAGGTGTCTTTCTCGGGTGCAAGTACGGGATTCCTGCACTGCAGCGCGCCGGCGGCGGTTCGATCATCAACACCGCTTCCTTTGTCGCCCACCTCGGCGCGGCCACACCGCAGATCGCGTACACGGCCTCAAAAGGCGCCGTGCTGGCGATGACGCGGGAGCTCGCCGTGGTCCACGCGAGGGAGAACATCAGGGTGAACGCCCTCTGCCCGGGTCCGCTGCGTACCGAGCTGCTCATGAAGTTCCTCGACACCGAAGAGAAGAAGCAGCGGCGTCTCGTCCACGTGCCGATGGGGAGGTTCGGGGAGGCTGCGGAGATGGCGAAGGCCGCGCTCTGGCTCGCTTCCGACGAGTCGTCCTACGTGACGGGAACCGAGTTTCTCGTCGACGGTGGCATCACCGCCGCCTACGTCACGCCGGAGTAGCTTCACGGACTGCGGGAGCCGCCTCCGCCGTCTGCCCCGGTACCAGCGTCTTCTGCTCGATTACTTTGACAACCAAGTCGACCTGCCTCCCGGCTGTCTCATCGACCTGGGAGCTCAGGCCGTTCACCTCAGGCAGATCTCCGGTGCCTGCGAGTCGCACCTCGACAGCATCGGTGAGCAGCGACACATCGAGCACCTCGTAGCCTGAGTCTTCGCCGAGCCACTCTCGCGTCGCTACTTCGACCCCGGTCGTGAGGTCGTTGCGTTCGATGATCTGCTCCACCGACCACGCAAGCGGAATCGTCACGAGCACCACCACGAGGATCGCGATGCCAAGACCGAAGCGGACGCTCTGGCCGCTCTCCTCGATCCGGCGGAGCGGAGCAAATCCAGTGAGCACGAATGCAGCCGCCGCAGCAAGGACGATGGCAACCGCGTTCGTGACGAAGTCCAGCAGGGCGCCGACGCCAAACGCGAACGCACCGGTCTGGAACAACAGCCCCGCGGTGGCCAACGCTGGAACCAAGGTCAAGGAGACCGCAACACCGGGGAGTGAGTTTGAAACGTCGCGCCGGGCCGTCGCGAAACCCCCGGCAGCGCCGGCAGCGAGCGCTACGGCGAGGTCGATCAGTGTTGGTGAAGCGAATGTCGACACCAGATTGTTCCGCTCGAGAGTGAACGACGGGATGATCGCGCCGATGAGGGCCGCAAGCGCAACAACACCGACACCACCACCCAGAAGCGTGAGCAGTGCCAACAATGTGCGTCGCCTCAACCCCAGCAGGATTCCGGCGGAGATTCCCATGATCGGGGCGGTGATCGGCGAGATCAGCATGGCGCCAACCACAACGGCGACATTGTCTGCCGCCACGCCGAAGGTCGCAATGATGGCCGCAAGGAGGAGGAGGGTCGCAAATCTCGTCAAACGTGCACTGGCGTCGTCCCCGACGAAGTAGAGGGTGTCGACGAGTTCGCGTCGCTCCGTCGGCGAGTACTGCCTTTCCCGAATCCACAGAACGAATGCCTGCCAGGGTCGGCCATCTTCGCCGATCCGGCCACTCAGCGTCATCGCAATCAGTGCGAATCCGATTCCAAACAGCACCAACCCGATCGATGCGCTGACCCCTCGCAGCGAAGTCGAGGGGAACAGCAATACGAGCGTCGCCAGAGCGAACGCAACAAGTGCGCCGACAACGTTCTCCGATCGGTTGGACCGAGAACGCACCGCACGCCACAGCGAAGCGAGGCCGACAACCATGAGCGCCGCGCCAACGACCACTCCTCCCGAACCAGTCGAGTCTGGGTCGAAGACAAGCAGGGCTATCCCTGCAACGGTGAAGGCGATCGGGCGCAACCACGATCCAATCCCGGCCGGATGCCGCCGCAGGCGTCGCTGGTCCACGAATGCAAGGAGGAGGAGTCCAACCCCGACGAGCAGTGCGAACCGTTCGTTGAGGAGCGAGCCGAGCAGGATGAGAGCCCCAGCGGACGCGATCGCGGTGCCGTCGATGGTCTGGCTGCGGGACCAGTCCGTCTCTCGGTCGGTGAAGTTCACCGGACGATCTTATCCGCTAGGCGGTCGTCGATTCGTGCGTAGAGGCGCCTCAGAGTCGAGCCAGGACAACGGGGCATGATTCCAAGGGTTCAAAAGGCGCACGTCTACATTGCATCAACGAACTGGAGGCGCCAATGGGTGAAACGTCCGACAGCATCGAGACCGCCGACCGCTACGGAACACCGGCCGAACGTGCGACGCTGCTGATATCCGTCGCAAGCGCATCCGTTGCCTTCATGTTGGCATTCAATCTCGGCGCCTACGGTGAGATCTTCTTCGACCAGATCTTCACGGTCTGGGTCACATCGACAATCGTATTCGTCGGATCGATCTTCAGTCGGCTCCCGCCGAACAGCTGGCCGGCACGCCTTGTGCTCCTCATCCCGTCGACCTGGCTCATTGTCTCATGGATCGACAATCCACGGAAGGAGGACGCCGGCGAGAGCGCCTTACTTTGGCTCACGCTGATCATCACCGTGGTCGCGTTGCCGTTCGTCGCCTGGATGCTCGTTTCGACAATCAATCCCGACTTCCGCGACCTCCCCCGATCGAACAAGCTCACCGTGGCGGTTGCCGTGGTGGCCTTCTTCTCCGCCGGCTTCCTCATCGGAGCCCGTAACGATGTGCTCCTGACCTGCGACGACTTCAAGGTCAGCGGCAACGACCTACCCGTGAATTGCGTGAAGATCGACCCGTCGAGCTAGCGGGCTTCTATCGAAGACCGCCCCCCGTCGCGTCGTCCATGGAAGCCAGTATCGAGTCCAGGTTGAACGCCGCTGGTTTCTGGCGCGGCGGGAATTCACGGAACGACTGCAGTTGCTCGGCAGCAAGCGCCTGCATCGGGTAGATCACGAAGACGTGTTCGAGAAGCCAATCCCAATACGAGTTCGCGTTCTCGTCGGCCCGTTCGAACGGATCACGACGCAAGTTGAAGAGCTTCGGCATTCGCAACGGAACGAACGGTTCGGCCCACAACTGCATGCGCGTCGCCCTCTGCTCGTAGAAGACCGCCTTCCAGTCTCCGTAGCGAATAGCGGTGATCAGACCGTCATCGCTCGTGTAGAAGAACCACTCCCGCGGCGATTCAGCGACCTCGCCGGTGAGGTAGGGCAGCGTGTTGAATCCATCGATCTTCACCTTGAAGTGTTTGTCACCGGCGTCATAGCCGCTCGCCAACTTCTCGACGATGTCCGGCTCCCCTGCCGCCGCGAGAAGCGTCGGGAGCCACTCCTGATGCGACATGATCCCAGTCAGTGTCTTCCCTGCCTCGAACTTGTCCGGCCAGCGGACGAAGCACGGAACACGGTATGCACCTTCCCAGTTCGTGTTCTTCTCGCTCCGCCACGGCGTGATGGCCGAGTCCGGCCACGTGTTGTAGTGGGGACCGTTGTCGGTCGAGTACATGACGATGGTGTTGTCAACGATGCCGAGTTCGTCGAGCACACCGAGGAGCTGGCCGACGTGACCGTCGTGCTCAACCATGGCGTCGTTGTAGAAACCTTGCCCGGAAAGACCGAGCGACTCTTCCTTGATACGCGTCCACACGTGCATCCGGGTGCTGTTCCACCAGACGAAGAACGGAACGCCGGCAGCGTGTGCTTCGCGTATGAACTGCTCGGCACGATCAGTCGCGTCGTCGTCGATGGTCTCCATGCGCTTCTTCGTCAATGGGCCGGTGTCCTCGATCCGACCATCGGCAAACGAGTGGATCACACCGCGGGGCCCGAACCTCTCCAGGAACGCCGGATCCTGCGGGTAGTCGGGATGTTCGGGTTCGTCCTCGGCGTTCAGGTGATAGAGGTTTCCATAGAACTCGTCGAAGCCGTGGTTCGAGGGGAGGAATTCGTCCTTGTCGCCCAGGTGGTTCTTCCCGAATTGGCCGGTGACGTAGCCGAGCGGCTTGAGCAGTTCAGCGATCGTGGGATCCTCGGGCCGAAGACCGAGGTCGGCACCGGGTATACCGACCTTCGTGAGCCCGGTTCGAACCGGGTTCTGGCCGGTGATGAACGCAGCCCGGCCCGCCGTGCACGACTGTTGTGCGTAGTAGTCGGTGAATTCGATGCCCTCGCGTGCAACCCGGTCGATATTGGGTGTCTCGTAGCCCATCGCGCCGCGGTTGTTGTGGCTGATGTTGTACCAGCCGATGTCATCACCCCACAGAATGAGGATGTTCGGACGATCCGTCATGACAGCTCTCCCTTCGTCGAGCCCCGTCTTCTGCTGGTCCGCCGTCGACGCGTCGGTGTCCCGCACACCGGATCGAGGTCGGAAGATCGCTTCCACTGCATTCACCGGCTGGATGTGCCCTTCGCACCCAGGCAACGACCCTACCAACCGCCTGGCGGGGCATCCATCGACAGCTTTGTCGGTTTCCGACCTGGTCGAACCGCTAGGCCGCGCTGTGCAGGGAGGGACCCGCTCGAGCGCCGCGGCTAGCCTGCCCTCTCGATACAGGATCCTTCCCAACGGGAGAAAGCGCGTTGGCCTACTTCACCACGTCGATCGCTGTGGTGGCCGGTCTGTGTCTCGCATTCGGCGTCTTGTACCTGTTCATCGGCGTGCGGCGCCCCTCAGACCGGAAGCTCAACCTGCTCTTCGCTCTCTTTGCGATGGCATATGCGGGAGCGATCATCACGGCACGTACGTCGTTCATGGCTGAAACGCTCGACCGCTACGTGACCGCGAGTCGTGTCAGCGTCGTCTTCGCTGCATTGGGCTTCTCGGCGTTCGTCTGGTTCGTTGCCGCCTACACCCGTGTCCGGCCGCGATGGTATCTATGGGCCACCACCGCCGCTTTCGCTCTGTATGGTCTCGCTGCGATCGTCGTCCCCGATTCCGTCGTCAACACGGCGAGCGGTGTCGACACGGTGACCTTTCCGTGGGGCGAGACCGTTTACATGGTCCAGACTGAGTCCGCTGCGCTCCTCCCGCTCCTCCTGCTTGCTCTGATGGCACTGATCTCGTACGCCGCTGTGGCAGACGTTCAACAATTCCGCAGGGGCGAACGCGACGAGGCGATAGCGCTCGCAATCGGGATCGGCTGGTTCGTCTTCACAATCATCGAGGAAAGTCTCGTTGTTCTCGGAGTTTTCGATTTCGTAGTCCTGTCTGACTTCGGATTCCTCGGTTTTGTGATCGCTATGAGCCTGCAAATGCTCAACAGCGCCATTGCAATGGAGTCGGAGTTGCTCGGCTACCAGAACAACCTGGAGGCCATGGTCGCGGAACGTTCGACCGAGCTCGAGAACGCGCAGGCACAGCTCCTCGCTCAGGCGGAGGAGCAAGCAACCACGGCCGAACGAACTCGACTCGCCCGAGAGCTGCACGATGTCGTGACCCAGTTGTTGTTCTCCATCAACCTCGTTGCGGGCAGCCTCCCGCGGCTCTGGCTTCGCGATCCCGGGATGGCCGAACGAAGCACCGGCGAGCTGCAACGCCTCACGCGTGGAGCGTTGGCCGAGATGCGGATCCTGCTTCGCGAGCTGCGGCCGCACACCATCACCGACACCGACCTCGAGACTCTGATCACGCAGCTAGGCGACGGTCTTGCCGCTCGCCAGGACATCCCCGCGACCGTTCATGTTCAGATGAGCCGGACGCTGCCGCCGGACGTCCACCTGGCCTTGTACCGAATCGCTCAGGAAGCGTTGAGCAACATCGCCAAACACGCAAACGCCAGCAGCTTTGCTGTGAGCCTCACCGGCACCGATTCCCGAGTTGATCTCTCCATCGCCGACGATGGCTACGGTTTCGACCCCTCCACCCTCCCCGCCGGGACCATGGGTCTCGATATCATGAGCGAGCGGGCCCACGACGTCGGCGCCGAGTTGGGCATTTCGAGCGATCTCGATGCAGGAACAAAGGTCGAGGTGAGGTGGCAGGCCCAACCGGCAGGCGGGCAGAAATGACGAACGAAGGACCGATCCGGGTACTGGTGGTCGACGACCACAAGGTCGTTCGCAAAGGTTTGAGCACCTTCATCTCCGTGCACGATGACCTCGAATTGGTTGGAGAAGCAGCCAACGGGGAGGAGGCCATCGAGCAGTGTGCTGCCCTCCGGCCCGACGTTGTGCTGATGGACATGAAGATGCCCGTAATGGACGGACCAACCGCCATCGGCCACATGAAAGCTCGGTTCCCAGGGGTGAACATCGTCGCTCTGACCAGTTTCGACGACGAGGCGTTCGCTCAGCGGGCCCTCGAGGCCGGTGCGATCGGGTACTTGTTCAAGGATGTTGAAGAGGATGAGCTGATGTCGGCGATCCGATTCGCCAGTGAAGGACGAGGGGTGATTGCGCCCGAGGCCATGCGGGCGCTGATCGCCCGGTCGCTGAACGAGCCAGACGAGTACGCCGCAGAACTCACGGAACGAGAGCAGGCGACCCTCGAACTCGTGGCAACGGGGCTGACCAATCCCCAGATTGCGGATCGACTGATGATCAGCGTTTCCACGGTCAACTTCCATGTACACAACGTGCTCGACAAGCTCGGAGCGAAGACCAGAACCGAGGCCGTTGTGATCGCGTCCAGGGAGGGACTGATCGACGTCTGAGTACGTGGACCGCCGGCCGACCTGATAGTCCCACCAGGTCGCGAAACCGACAGTCTGTGCTGTAGCCACCAGACCGCCTCATAGATACGGTTCCTTCATGAACGTCGTGCTCGCCCTGCACAGCCGGGAGGTGAAGACGGCCCTCTACCTCGCCCTCAACGCGACACCAGACGTCACGATTGTGGCCACTGCCACGTCAACCGCCGAACTGATCAGCTATTGCCACGCGTTCCAACCCGACGTCGCCATCGTGGAGACCGGCCTGCCCGGCCGACCGTTGCCCGACGTGCTCGGCGATTTCCAGCAATCGGAGACCCTCCGACGGATTCTGGTCATCGGCGAAGACGACGCAACGAGTCTCGTGAGCGGAATCGCCAAGGCAGAACTCCTCCAGGACACTGCTGATCTCACCGCCATCCTCCCCGACCTCGAAGTGGAGAACGGATCCCCGTGATGCAACGACCCCGAACATGAGTGGGAGGCAACGATGAGCGGCGACGAAGTCCTACATCCGGGTCCCGAGGACACCCCGGAGGAAGCTGCCAAAGAGAACAAGAAGAAGGCGGTACGCGAGTTGATCCTCGTCGCCGTCGTGTTGTTCTTGATCTTTGTTGTCTTCCTGCCTCAGTTCATCGACTACGGCCAGGTCGTCGACTCGATGCTCAAGCTAACGATTCAGGAGATCCTCCTGCTGTCCGCTTTCGGCGTGATGTTCACGTGGTTCAGCGCCGGCGTGTACAACACGCTGATCCCTGGCCTCGGCTGGTGGGAGGGCTGGAAGGCGTGGGCGGCATCGAACTCGGTTGCATTCCTTGCTCCGCCCGGAGCCGATGTCGCCATCCGGTTTGGCATGTACCGCACGGCTGGGATCAACGGAGAAGCCGCCGGTGCCGGCCTCATCCTGAGCTGGTTCTTTGCCACCGGGTACAAGCTGGTGGTGCCCATCATCGCTCTCACATGGGTACTCATCGCTGAGGGCCTCGACGACGATCTATTCGTGACGATCACGATCATTGGCCTGGCCGCGGTCATCGGTGGTGCCGGGTTGACGGCGTTGATCCTGTACCGGGAGTCAATCGCGGTGAGGATCGGCGAAGTTGGCCAGCGGTGGTACAACGGGATGGTCGGCGGTCGGTGGAAGTTTCCCGAAGCCGAGGGCCTCGGTATCAAGCTTGCGGATTTCCGGAGAGAGGTGCAGGGGACTCTCAAGGCACGGTGGTTCCCGGCACTGGTCGTGACCCTCACCGCCCAGGCGATCTTCTTCATTGCTCTCGTTCTGTCGATGCGCTTCATGGGGGTCACCGAAGATCAAGCCTCGATCGGGCTCATCTTCGATGCCTATGCCGTCGGGCTGCTGCTCAGCATGATCCCGATCTTCCCTGGCGGGCTCGGCGTCGTTGAACTCGCCTACGTCGGCATCATTGTCGGAGGTGACGCTTCCTCGAACCCGGACCTTGCCAACGCGGTCACCGCAGGCGCCTTCGTCCATCGCATCTTCACGTGGCTACTCCCGATCCTCATCGGCGTTCCGCCGCTCATCGGCTGGCGGCGCAAGATGGTGAAGGCCAAAGAAGCAGATGGAACAGCAGATGCCTAGGAGAGCAGTATGACTGCTGGAGCGATCGCACAACCGAAGACCTTCGAATGGTGGATGCTCTCGATGTTCGCCATCGGGCTCTCGTACAGCGCTTTTGTGTCTCTGCTCATCCCCCCCTACGTCACGGCGACAGGAGGTGATGCCTCCACGGCGGGCATCGTTATGGGGATCATCGCGCTCGGAGCACTTGCGGGACCGCCGATCGGCTCCTTCGCTGATCGGTACGGCGCTCACCGGCTTGTGATGGTTGGCGGCATAGCTGGGATGGCCCTTTCGTTTGTTGCGTACGCGCTTTCTGCGGACACCCAGGCGCTGTACGCGCTCGACGCGATCCTCATGGGGCTGTCGGTAGCCGCGGTGAGCGCAACGGCGCCGGTCTTCGTCGTCGGGTCGAAGCTCGATCAGGCAACCGAGGCCAAGCAGATGACGACGCTGCAACTGATGATGCCGGCCGGCCAGCTGGTCGGAGGGCTCATCCTTGCTGTTGTTGCCTCCTGGGCGTTCTCGAGCCGCTTCTGGCTCGGGGCAGTCGTTGTTTCAATCATCTTTGCGATTGTCTGGTTCACGTCGGGAGAGGTTGGCCAACGGCTCAACCGAGCGATGTCCGAGGACGACAGTTTCGGTGAGTCACAGACCCGGACGAAGATCGGCCTCAAACAAGTGCTGGTGTCGACCTTTGGGATCTACTTCGCAATCCTCGTCTTGACATCGGTGGCAAACAACGGCGTGAATGCCCAGATCGCCAACATCATGCCTGAGGTCTACGGGATCGACGCTAGGACAACCTCGGCGTTGATTTCGATCGCCG
>Ga0316190_10000386_pt1 | contig 29849 bp, 20 predicted proteins | sample Eddworburrow2_MG_FD_204929 | JGI IMG/M metagenome (GOLD analysis project Ga0316190, IMG submission 204929) | Coastal sediment microbial communities from Maine, United States - Eddy worm burrow 2 | ecosystem: Environmental > Aquatic > Marine > Coastal > Sediment | place: USA: Maine | collected... | reverse complement strand
GCTATCTTGGTTAAATTAGAAGATTTCGGATCTGTTTTCTATCGCGCTGAACGAGTTGGGTTAAACCAGCGCGCATTTCAGATGCTGAAGTTTCGCACAATGCGCCAGGACGCTGACAAGACAGGTCCCGGATTAACGCAACAGGGCGACCCGCGCATCACCAAAATCGGTCGTGTTTTACGCCGTTTAAGCATAGATGAACTTCCGCAAATTATCAATGTTTTGCGAGGTGAAATGAGCCTCATCGGCCCGCGTCCGGAAATAGCGGAAATTGTCGATCAATATTCGAATGAGCAACTGGAGGCATTGTCAGTGCGCCCTGGCATAACCGGACTTTCTCAGGTAAATGGTCGTGACGATTTGTCGATAGAAGAAAAGGTAGGTTTTGATTTGCAATATGTTCGAAATTTGTCAATGAAGCAGGAGTTAACAATTTTGGCTATGACACTTCCGGCTGTGGTGAGCGCGCGTGGCAATCGATTCTAATAGCAAAATTCTCATAATAGCGGCGCATCCTGATGACGAGGTGTTGGGCTGCGGCGGCACAGCGGCTCGACTTGCTAAAGCGGGTAATCAGGTGGTTCCGGTGATTGTTTGTGAGAATTCAACCGTGCGTTATGACGATGTAATGAAAACCACTCTCAGAGAAAATGCTATTGAGTGCGCGGAGATTCTTGGTATTGACAAGCCTTCTTTTCTTGATTTTCCTGACCAAAGATTAGATATATTCCCGGCTCTTGAAATGGCGCAACTCATTGAAAGAATTATTGCTCAACACGACCCGCAAGTTATTTTTACCCATCATGGCGGTGACATCAATCTCGATCATCGGGTTCTTTTTGATGCAACCATGGTGGCGACAAGGCCAACGCCTACTTGTAGCGTGCGGCAAGTCTATACTTATGAAACCATATCAGCCACTGAGTGGGGTGTCCCTGGATATCATCAGCCATTTACGCCGAATGTTTTTTTTGATATTTCGAACACAGTAGAGCTGAAGATGAAAGGTTTTTCAAAGTATGTCTCGGAAGTTAAAGAATACCCGCATCCCCGGTCGTTGGAAGGAATTGAAATCAGAGCAAAAGACTGGGGAACCAGGGTGGGCATGAAGGCGGCGGAACCGTTTGAATTAATTAGATCGTTGCAATAGAGGTCAGTGATGGGCAAAGCAAGAATCGGATTTGTCGGCTGTGTTAAGGAAGGGCGCGAGTGCCTGGAAGAGCTTATTGACGCTGGCGGCAATGTTGTAGGGGTGTTTACCTTTACCGATGAGATGGCTCGAAAAACTTCCGGAGCCGTCGACTTTGAAAAACTTGCCAATCAGCACGATACGCCGTTATTTAAGATCAATAATACCAATACACCTGAAACAGCCGAGCTGATAAAATCAGTGAGACCGGATGTTGTATTTGTGATTGGTTGGACTCGTCTGGTTAGCGCCGAAATTCTGTCTGTTCCAAAGCTTGGATGCATTGGCATGCATGCTTCCATGTTGCCTAAGTACAGAGGGCGCGCTCCTGTGAATTGGGCTATTATTAACGGGGAAACTAAAACTGCCAATACGATGATTTTGCTGGATGATGGTGTTGACACCGGAGACATTTTGTTGCAAAAACCTATCGATATCAACTTCTCAGATACATGTTATACGGTATATGAGAAAGTGGCGTCAGCCGGGCGCGAGATGATAAGTGAAATTCTGTCTTCTATTGATAGTGGTTGTTTGTCAGGAGAAAAACAGGATGACAATCTTGCCAGCCTGATGCCCAAAAGAACCCCGGCGGACGGCCTTATCGATTGGCATAAAACTTCAATGAAAATTTACAATTGGGTTCGCGCTCAAACCCATCCTTATCCGGGCGCTTTTACTTATTGGAACCATAAAAAAATCCAAATATGGGGGGCGCATCCGCAACATTATAGCGCCCCTGGCATGGACGAACAAACACAATATTGCTATGAACCAGGTGAAGTTGTTTCGGTTTCTGATGGTATTACGGTTGCCACCGGAACGAATGAACTTTTGACCATACGTCAGTTAAATTTTGAAAATGAACCGGAATTGAATTGGCGTGATTTCCTGAGTCAGCATAGTTTGTTCAAAGGGCAAAAATTTGAGGGGAAATGATTAAGAGACTAGTTGATCTACTGTTCGCAGGCGTTGTACTTTTGTGCTTCTCGCCCGTTATCGGCTTGATTTATTTGTTGCTCAAAACGAATAACAAATTTCCTGTTTTCCAGAAAGAGGAAAGGATTGGCAAAGAGGAAAAACCGATTACCCTTTACCGGTTTAATTTCCAGGACAAAAAGGAGCAAGTCAAACCGGAAGGACAAATGATTTTGAAAGCATTGGACTTAATGCAAGCTTTCAGGTTTAACTTACTGCCATTGTTTTTTAATGTTTTAAATGGTGATCTGAGCCTGGTGGGGCCAAAAGCGGAGGAGGCCAGTTACGTTGATAAATATGATGATGATCAACGAATTGTCCTCACGGTGAGGCCAGGGTTTATTGGTCCGGCCGATGGTGTCTTGTTAACCAATGAACAGGAGGACGAAGACGAAATTTATCGCGGCGATTGGAAGAGACTTTATGAAAAAAAGACGCTTCCAGCCAGATTGGCCATTGAGGCGCAATATGTGAAAAATCAGTTTTTGAGCAGGGATTGGCGTGTGATTAAATTTGTTGCCAAAGCTGAAGCCACACGAACAATCAACTCACAATTGCTCAGGGAAGCCAAGAATCGCAACTATTTTTTACCGCTTGATATCTTCCTGGTCTTCTCATCCTATTTAATTGCCTACCAACTACGTTTTGAGTGGAAATTGCCTGATGGCGATTATCTTGTTTTATTTAAAAGCCTGCCTCTAATAATTGCCCTGCGTATTGTGACTTTTTATATGTGGGGTTTATATAAAAATCTATGGAAGTATGTCGGTGTAAAGGATCTGGTAAACATTATAAAAGCAGTTACCATGAGTTCTCTGCTTGCGGTGTCGACTATTTTTATTTTTGGCATTTCCGAACACTCGCGTTCTATCTTTTTAATCGATTGGGTGTTATGTATTACCTTTATCGGCGGCTCAAGGCTTGTTTTCCGTCTGTTCAATGAAAGTGTCAATACAGATATAAAAGTGCGAAAGAATGTATTAATTATTGGCGCTGGCGATGTCGGTGAGATGTTGCTTCGTGAACTGGAAAAGAATGCCCGCAACAAATATAACGTCATCGGTTTTGTCGATGATGACGATGCCTTACATGGACGCACGATTCATGGAATAAAGGTTTTGGGTTCATGTTCAGACATGGTTGAAATCGTTAAATTGTTCCGTGTGGATGAGGCGTTGATCACGGTTGCGCAATTTTCTTCCGGGCAGATGAAAGCGATACTGGCTTTTTGTAAGCAGGCTGATGTGCGCCATCGGATAGTGCCGGCGGTCAGCGACGTTCTCAGCGGAACGTTGCACCTGTCGAAATTCAGAGATGTGGAGATTTCCGATTTGTTTGGCCGTGAGCAGGTTAAACTAGATCTGTCGGCTATCACAAGCGCGCTTTGCAATCACAATGTACTGGTTACTGGTGCTGGCGGTTCCATCGGCTCTGAACTGTGTCGACAAATTGCTGAATATAAACCGGCAAAATTGATACTGGTGGATAAAAACGAAAATTATTTACATGAAATTTACTCTGAGTTGACGGTTTTGCATGAAGATATTAAGATCCATGCTTGTCTAAGCGACATTACAAATCACACCAAGCAGCAAAAGAATTTTGAGGAACATAAGCCGGATTTGGTCTTTCATGCAGCTGCGCAAAAACATGTTCCGATCAGTGAAGATTACCCTGACGAAGCTTTCATAAATAATGTTCAGGGCACAAAAAATATTGCTGATTTGGCTGATTCCATTGGTGTGAAAACCTTTGTAATGGTTTCAACGGACAAAGCTGTTAACCCAACCAGCGTGATGGGGGCGACCAAAAGGGTCGCCGAGCTTTATATTCAATCCCTTGCCGCCACAAGTAAAACAAAATTTATGACTGTTCGTTTCGGCAACGTTTTGAACAGCAATGGCAGTGTTGTTCCAATCTTTAAAAAACAGATTGAAAGGGGCGGCCCTGTTGTGGTGACACATCCGGTTGTAGAGCGTTTCTTCATGAGCATTTCTGAAGCCGTTCAACTTATTTTGCAAGCTGCGACCATGGGGGAAAACTCTGAGATATTTATATTAAACATGGGTAAGTCAATTAAAATTATTGACTTGGCGACAGAATTAATAAAGCATCATGGTTTGAAACCATACGAGGACATTTCGATCAAATTTAGCGGCTTACGACCCGGAGAGAAACTTTTTGAGGAATTGATAGGGAAAAATGAGAAATTGCTCGACACATCTCACCGTGATATTAAGCGTTTAAAGCAACGTTTTCAAACCAGCCACAAAGATTTGACGATACAAATCAAAGAAGTGACGGCGTATTGTAAACAAATTGATTTGAAAGCCGTTATTCAGGGGCTCACGAAAATTGTTCCGGAATATAACTCAAAACCCTCCTACAGTCAGTCTGATTTTGGCGGCGAATTCCCTGGCGTGACGGCAAACGTTGAGCCGGACAGTCAAACTGAAAAAACAGCAAAAACTGCTCATGAAAAGATGGCTTAAGTGGCTGTTAAGCATTGGTTTTTATTATAGCGGTATTTTTGTTTTCACGCTGCTTTTGCGCCGGTTGAGCGGAAAACGTTTGTCGATTTTGACATTTCATCGTGTGACAAGCGATGAAGGATGTGAGGGTTGCGGACTTCCGACCATCAACATTAGTCAATCAAACTTTCAACGTTTAATTGACTTTGTGGGCAAATACTTTCGTGTTGTTTCTGTCGAAGATATACTGGATAGGCAAAATTTTTATGCTCAGAAATGGACGCATTGCGCATTACTCACCTTTGACGATGGTTATGAAGAAGTGTTCTCAAGAGCAATTCCTTTGTTAGCTGAACGTGGTTTTCCATCCGTATTGTTTATCCCAACAGCGGCCATTGATAAAGGCTATGGCTTTTGGTGGGATCTCCTCTACACAAAATTAACGGACTCAACTTTAATTTTGTCCAAACAAATAGATAAGGCATTCAGCTCGAACGCTGCAATACAAAAACTGGGAGTTGCATTATCAACAAGTGATAAAGAGCGCAAAATTGCAGTTTTATCGTTTATCGATGAATTACAGCTCATAAATCCGGAGCTTCGGGATAGAACCTTGTCTTGTTTGTTTGAATTGTTGGGTTTGGAGCTGGAAAAAGACGTTTCTTTACAGCCCAAATTGTTAACTTGGGAAAAAGTTAAGAGGTGCCGCGAACAAAAAATGACGGTGGGCGCGCACACAGTGAATCATGAATTCCTCACGTCTATTTCTGCAAACGACGCTCTGAGTGAAATCACGGAAAGCAAAGATATTTTGGAAAGAAGATTGAACGGTTCGGTTTTGACTTTCTCCTACCCTGGTGGTAGATATGACGAAGGGACATTAAGAATCATGAAAAAATCGTCTTATCACTGCGCTTTTACTTCCGATGAAGGTTTGAATTCTGTGAAGACGGATATCTTCCAGTTAAAAAGAATCAATATTTCAGATGACAATTTAGTTGGACCGAGAGGGGGATTTTCCCGTGCGATTGCCGCCTGGGCGTTATTTTTTCGATGGTAAAAAGAAAGGCTTCAGTGGAAGGCCGCAAAATTAAAATTCTCTATTTAATCGACTATCTGCACGGTTTTGGCGGCACAGAGCGCCACCTTTTTTACCTGGCCACCAAACTCAACAAAATGGGTTTCGAATGCACGGTCTGCGCCCTCAGATATCACCATGAAATTGTTGACCACTTCAAAAATAAGGGTATTCATGTAATTACGGCTCCGGTAGTTCGAATATATGACTTTGACGGACTCAAGCAGATTTTGAGCCTGGTCAAATTTGTGAAAAGCGAAAATATTGATATTATCCAAAGTTTTAATGTTGATTCAGATATTGTCGCTTCACTGGTCAGTCGGTTAAGCGGAAAATCAGTCGTTGTATCGAGTCGGCGAGATTTAGGTGGCTATCGCAAGAAACGACATCATGTTTTTATAAAGTTATTTTGTCGCAATATTCAAAATTACCTCGCTGTTTGCGATGCCGTTGCGAGCGATATGATCACGCGGGAAAGTGTAAACCCCGACCGTATTACAACAATTTATAACGGGATCGAGCTGAACGGCTGGAGCGAAAATGAGGTTGATTTGCAATCTTTGCGTGATAAATATCAACTTTCCGCCAAAACATTCTTGATAGGCAATGTATCTCATTTGCGGCCTGAAAAAGGGCATCCTGATTTTATCAAGGCGATTTCTTATCTTAAAGATAAAATAGCTGATATGAAGATATTCATAATCGGCGGCGGCGGAAATCCAGCCTTGCGTGAAAGTTATGAAAAGCTTGCGTGGGAATTAGGCTTGTCTGACAAAATTATTTTCACAGGTTATCAAAAAGATATTCAAACCTGGTTAAGTCTGCTGAATGTGTGTTGTTTGACCCCGATTCGAAATGAGGGGTTTTCAAACGCGCTGCTTGAACAGATGCTGCTTGGCAAAGCGATTATAGCCACCGACGTTGGCGGCAACAAAGAGGCGCTGATTCATTCTGTGTCGGGAGTCATCGTTCCGCCGGGTGATAGTCAGGCAATCGCCGATGCAATTTTTCAGCTTTACCAGGATAAAGGATTGCGCGCGAAATTGGAAGCTGCGGCAAAGAAGAGGGTGACCACCGAATTTTCAATGAACAAAATGATAAACGCTATGGAAAATTATTATTCGAAAATTTTGGCTATATCCAACTTTAATTGAGACCATTTTAAAGATCGAAGAAAATCGATTCATTTTTGTTTCTGAGGTATAGGACAGCATTTTTTTTATTCAATAGGCTTTTTTAACACAATAATTTATGAGTTTCATGGTCAGGGGTTCTGACTGTTTATAAATATTTTTAATAGTTAGGGTGAGCAATGACAACAGAAGAAAAAGAAGACACCAGGCAATACAAAGTTGTTCTTAATCATGAAGAACAATATTCGGTCTGGCTTGCTGATCGTGAAAACGCTTTGGGCTGGCGAGATGAAGGAAAAGTAGGCTCAAAAGAAGAGTGCCTAAGCTATATTAAGGAAGTTTGGACGGATATGAGACCCCTGAGTTTGCGCAAGAAGTTGGCGGATGATAAATAGGCTCTATCATTCCTCCAGTGAAACTGCATATTGTCATAGCCTTTCCTTATGCTTTGGGAACGCCCGGAGGCGGATCCGAAGATTGTTTGCAGACAGCCAGGCATTTGCGCCGAGCCGGAATGGATGTTACCCTGATAACGGTAACTTCGCATACCGCAAGTCGCTTTCCGAGACCTGAAACCACCGGTGATTTAATTGGCAGGGAAAAAGAGTTGTCTCTGCAAGAGCAAGGTGTGGAAGTCATCAGGGTTGCGCAAAACCCATGGCATTATTTTCTTGACGGGATAGGCGTGCGAAAAAGCATAGTTGCCTTGCACCAAAAGAAGAAAATTGACTTTGTTGTCGGCTGGCATCAGGAGGCGGCGTTTCTACCCAAAAAACTGAAATCCCTTGGAATTAAGCTGGTCATGATTGCAACAAATGGGAAATATCAGGAATGGCGTTATGCATCGCATGGCCTGCGCCGGTTTTTTCGAGATTTGACGGTGGCTCGACCATTGCAGAAGGCCGACTTGATTTTTGCGCGTTCCGAGTTTATGAAAAAACTTGTTCAGGATGTTTTTCAAATTGAGCCGGGTAAAATTGAAGTTGCTTATTGCGGAGTGTCGGCAGATTTCTTCGAAGTGGGACAATCCGTTGGCGGGCATGGCGACAAGCTCCTTTTTTATGGCTGGTGGCGCAAGGAGAAAGGTGTTTTTGATCTCATTGCGGCGCTTGGAGAGCTTGCTCAGCGAGGCCGGAAGGATTGGTTTTTAAAGGTTGCCGGTTGGGGTGATGCGGAAGCGGCGCTTGCAAAAGCGAAGGCCTGCAATATCGGAGAAAATATTGAGCTGCTCGGCAAGCTGTCGCATCAGCAGCTTCATAAGGAGATGCAATGGGCCGATGTGGTCATATTGCCTTCCCATGCGGAATCGTTTGGACTTGCTGTCGCAGAAGCGCAAGCCGCAGCTCTGCCTGTGATTGCCTACGATGTAGGAGCTGTTCCTGAAATCGTTCAGCATGAGGAGACCGGCTTGTTGGTTCCTCTACACAACATTGAAGCTTTAACAGATACAATCGACTTTGCGCTATCCAATCCTGAAAAATTATATCAGATGGGGCTACAAGGCCGACAACATTGCGAAGAAAATTTTTCCTGGACTAAAACAGCGAATACAATGGTCGCAAAATTAAATATGTTTTCTTCTCAGCTGTAAAAATAAACCTTAAAGCGAATAGAGAATATGGAAAACAAATCCACAACAAAAGAAGACGGAAGTTCTACACGTATAGATCTGGTTGAAGGGTATTTTAACACACATGCCGATTACTGGTCTGAGGCTTATAACAGGCCGGAGAGGATCAACGACATGGTGTTGGTTGATCGCAAGAATATTGCAATGAATTATGTGACTCAGAATGTAAAACAGGGTGGAAGAATTTTGGACGCCGGTTGTGGCGCCGGACTGGCGACCTTGGCTTTATTGCAAGCCGGATATAAGGTGGACGCTTATGATATCGCTCCCAAAATGTTGACCTTGTGTGAAGAAAACTTGAAAGCGGCGGGCATGAAAAAATCTTCCTATTCGATTCAAAAAGGCGATGTGCTCCTTGCAGATGTTGAGCCGGGAACCTATGATGCTATTGTTGCGCTGGGATTTATTCAATATCAGAGTGATGAGGTAGAGAGTTTAAAAAAAATGGGGCAAATGCTCAAGCCTGGTGGTTTTTTGGTTTTGTCCGGGCCGGTAAAAATGAAATTGACTGAATATTTTGGCCTGTCTAAACTATATTATGGTCTGCGCAATCGCATTAAAAATACTGCGCCCCATCCGGAGTCGGCGATTTTGAATAAAATATCCACGCACTTCTATGGCGTTGGTCGTTTCAAAAAGTTGATGGCCGAAAGCGGTTTCAGGTTTTTGCAATATCAGGGACATGGGTTTATAAATTTTGCCATTTTGCGTGATTTCACTGCGCGAGGCGGTAGTTTCCTTTATCGTTTCTTTGCAAAACTCTCAAAAGTTTTGCCAATTGGTCGCTTTGGAAATGACATGGTTGCCCTTGCCAAAAAAGAAGAGCGGTAAATTTGAAAAATCTGCTTGCAAGAATCGTTAGATGGGTTGCGCATCGTTATGCGCCGCCGGAATTTTTTGTTTTGATCAGGCGTCAGAAGGCGATGAAAAGCGCCGCTTTCCCGCATAAAAATATCCACGTCGCTTCTGATGTTGAGAAAGGCAATGCGCTCATTTTGGCGCCTCATCCAGACGATGAAGTGATTGGTCTGGGCGGCGTCTTAAGCAAGCATCTGAAAAATGGCGACGCAGTTACAACTCTGTATCTGACCAATGGCAGGGGAGTGGGTTCAAATTCCGAAAACCTGATTGCGACGCGAAAAAAAGAAGCCATGAACCTGGCCGCTGAGTTTGGTTTTAAACAAATTTTTTGGCTGGAAGAAGACACGCAACTCCGCGCCAATGAACGAACAGTTCAGGCTCTTATTGCAATCCTCGAATCTCAAAAACCATCAACAATCTATTTGCCATCTTTCTTCGATCACCATTTCGATCATTTTGCAACCAACCAAATCCTTGTGGAGGCTTTGAGCCAATATAAAGACGATTCAATAATGGTTTGGGGTTATGAAGTTTGGGATAATATGCCTTTCCCCAATGCGATTGTTGATATTTCCGGTCACTTTGAAAACAAGGCCCGGATGTTGAAACACTATAAAACGCCGCTGCTCTCCACTGATTTTATTGAGCTTTGCAACCAACGCAACGCCTTGCACTATACGCTTTATATCAACAGTGGCATTCGGGCTGAAAAAGGCCATGCGGAAGCTTTTTGCAGATTGGACGCGAAGACCTACTGTGCAACCTTTTATGAGGTATTGCAAGGGTTGCAGAACAATAAAAGCATCTTGCCAGTTAACATTAAGCCAGGCGCCTGATTGAGCCTTCTATGACATTGAGAAAAAAAATAACAGTCATTATCACCTATCCTTTTCCACTTGGGCAAGCCAGCGGCGGCTCGCGAATGACTCGTGAGATTGCCATTCATTTAGGAAAGCTGGGTGTAAAAGTAATTATTTTGCCCGTTTCAAGTAATCCCCGCGATCGACTCTTTCCCAGAACGCCAACTCCGGAGGGAGAGGAAGGATATGAATTTGATGAGATTTTAGCGCAGGATAACATTGAAGTTCGGCGCGTTCCGCAGCATGCGTTTCACTATCGCTTTGACCCATTTTCGGTGCGCAAGGCTGTTGAGCGCGTCATCGATGAGCAGTCTGTGGATATTGTTTTTAGTTATTTTTATGATGGTGCTTTTTTAGGTTCACTTTTGACAAAACACAATATCAAATTTGCATATATCTCCACCTGGCAGTCGTATGTAATGGCTCGGGATCGCGCTTTTTCTTATTCGGGTTTGCGCGGTTTTTTTGAAAGAACAACCTACAAGCAGTTTATTGAAAAGCCTCATAAAAGGGCTGAAATGTTGTTTGCAACTTCACAATATACAGCCAATGAGCTGTCTGGTTGTATCGGTGTTGAAAAAGATCGCATCCATATTGCTTACCTTGGCGTGGATGAGCATTTTCACAAGATACCGCGAAAAAAAGCCGCTCAGGTTGTAAACTTGGTTTACTTTGGCCGTGTGATTATCAGCAAGGGTATTTGGGACGCCATTGAGGCTCTTGGCAAGCTGGCCGCGAAGGGAATCAAAAACTGGAATTTCAGACTTATTGGCGATGCTGGAAAACCAGCGGTTGCCCATGCGAACCGTCTGGCGCGACAGTATGGCATCGAAGACAAAATACAATATGCCCCGGCAGTCGATGATCTTGGTTTGGAAAAAGAATTGCAGGCAGCTCATTTAGCCATAATGCCATCGCATTCGGAGTCATTCGGGCTGGCTTTTGCTGAAGCTCAGGCCGCCGGATTGCCGGTTGTGGCTTATGCCGTCGGCTCACTGCCGGAAGTCATTGAAAACGGAGTTACCGGTTGGCTCGCTCCATTTCGTGACGTGGACAAACTTGCCGACTGTATTGAGTCAGCCCTCGAAGACAGTGAAAGAACCTATCAATTTGGAATGGCTGGTCGTGAAAGGGTCGCTCGTTTATTCACATGGGAGAAAACCGGAGAAGTCATTTTTAGCCGGATTCAGGAGCTTCTTAATGAAACGAACCACTAAATGATTGCCTAACTTGAATAACTTTGCCGTCAAATAGATATTTAACGCGATGTTCTCGCTTTTTGTCGGCCTGACATGTTCTGTGGTATAACTTCTTATCAACTTCTTATCTTAAAGAAAAAAAATGAACGATAACCGTAAAACATCTGCATATTGGAAAAATGTTCTTTCTGTTTTTGATGCGCCCACCTCTTTGGTCGTAGACTTGAAAATTAACCAGAATAAAGAGGATGCCGCGCGCAATATTTTCAATCACACCTGTTCCCACGATAAACTTGTGGAACTTTCGAAGTTGACTGCAAAAGAGGGAATTAGCCTTGCGTCGGTTTTGCAGGCCGGGTGGTCGCTATTGCTTGGCAAATATAATGCGACCCCTTCTGTTCTCTTTGGTTCAGCGGTTTGGAACAGCGGCGAGCCTTGTATTTTACCAATGCGCGCTGACATTGATGGAAATCAAATCGTCGCCTCCTTTTTATCTGATTTTAGCGTAGCTTTAAAGGAGCGTGATCAGCATTCTGACCTCGGGCTTGCTCAGATCCATCAGTTATCTCGTTTGGGCGGAAAAATTCCTTTGTTTGAGAGTGTAATCGCGATATGTGAGACAAACGAACAAGTGGAAAGCGCAGCGCTCTCTGACTGCGCGCTCGTCCTGCTATTCAGGCCGGGAAATGAGATTTCTATTCAAGCCACATACAATGCAAACCGTTTTGATGAGACAACGATTGCCCGTATGTTGGGACACTATGAGAATATCCTGAGTCAGTTTTGTCAAAAAAACGCTGAACCTGTTCGAAACTTGGCTCTGATGTCAGGGAATGAGCTTGCAGATGTTGTAACTGGCTTCAATCAAACCAAGGAAGAGTTCCCTGCGGCGAAATGTTTGCATGAATTATTTGAATCAAATGCCGCCAACGCGCCTGATGGCATTGCCATGGTTTATAATGGTGTCAGCAAAACCTATGGCGAGTTGAATCAGGAAGCCAACCGCGTGGCTCGTTATCTACGTAAGCTTGGCGTTGGCCCCGACGCGCTTGTCGGAATCTTCATGGAACGATCCCTGCAAATGATTGCGTCTTTGATTGGCATTCTGAAGGCTGGCGGCGCCTATGTTCCACTTGATCCGGCCTATCCAAAACCACGCCTGGCTTTTATGATTGAAGACACAAATGTGGCACTTTTATTAACGCAAAAATCTCTTTCCGACGGATTGCCCGACACACCTGCAAAGGTCATTGAAATAGATGAAGAGTGGCGGCGTATTCAGCAGGAAAGCTCAGAGAATCTGAGCGCGGGCGCAACGCCCGCCCATTTGGCGTACGTAATTTATACCTCCGGTTCTACCGGCTCTCCCAAAGGCGCGATTTTAAACCATCAGGGTCGCGTTAATAATTTCAGTGATTTCAATCGCAGATATCAGATCGGAGCCAATGATCGATTGCTGGGTCTGGCGTCATTGAGTTTTGATATGTCGGCTTACGATGTTTTTGGAACATTGATGGCCGGGGGAAGAAATATTGTTGTGGAAGGCAATGCGACTTTGGAGCCGGAAAGATGGGTCAGATTGATGGTGGAAAATGAGATAACCGTCTGGCATTCGGTTCCCGCTTTACTGGAAATGCTGGTTAACTACATTAGCGAACGCCCGGAGTTGACGCCGAAAAGCCTGCGTTTGGTCTTGCTTGGCGGAGACTGGATTCCGGTTAATCTGCCGGACAGGTTAAAGGCATTGATTCCCGGAGTTCATGTCGTAAGCATGGGCGGCGCCACTGAATGTTCAATGGATTCAACAATTTATGATGTGGTTGAGCCGTCATCCTCATGGAGCAGCATCCCTTATGGGTTCCCAATGGCCAATCAGCTTGCCTATGTGCTCGATCAGGATCTGAATCCCATGCCGGTTGGTGTTCCGGGCGAGTTATTTCTTGGTGGAATAGGTCTGGGGCGAGGTTATCACAACCGACCAGAACTAACGGCTGAAAAATTCATTCCAAACCCCTTTAGCGGCGTTTCCGGCGATCGAATATACCGAACCGGCGATCTTGTGCGTTTTATGCCAAATGGCAACCTTGAGCTGCTTGGACGCATTGATTTCCAGGTGAAAATTCGTGGCTATCGTATTGAACTTGGAGAAATTACCTCGACCCTGGCAAACCATCCGGCGGTTAAGGAGGCGGTTGTCATAGCCAGGGAGGATCGACCAGGTGATGAGCCTGCAAAACGAAATAAACGACTTGTGGCCTATGTGGCTCCAAATGAAAACGCTGCGGAGGATTCTGAAATATCTCCTTCAGGATTGACTGAAGAGCATGTGAACCAGTGGCAAATGGTTTATGAAGAAACCTATGGTCAGACCCAGGTCGAAGAGGATGACCTGACGTTCAATACTATTGGTTGGAACAGCAGTTACACCGGCATGGAAATCTCCAGTGAAGAAATGGCTGAATGGGTCAAAAATTCAGTGGATCGAATTCGCCAGTTGCAGCCAAAACGCGCCCTTGAAATTGCCTGTGGAAACGGATTGTTGCTTTTCAATATCGCGCCCGACTGTGAAAAATACATGGGGGTCGATTTTTCATCGATGGCACTCGACCAAATCAAACATGAAATTGAGCGTCAGGGAAATAAGTTGAGCCAGGTTGAAGTGTCGCAACGCCTCGCAGATAATTTTACCGGAATTGAAGCTGATTCTTTTGACACCGCAATTATCAATTCAGTTGTTCAGTTATTTCCAAGCGTCGATTATTTTGTCAAAGTGCTTGCGGGTATGATAAACTCGGTCAAATCAGGCGGCTATATTTATGCGGGCGACATTATCAGCTATGTTCACCTTAAGGCGTTTCACACCTCCATTCAACTGCATCAGGCGCCTTCGTCATTAAGCGTGGAAGAACTTCGCCAGCGCATAAACAAACAGCTTGCCCAGGAAGAGCAACTTTTCATTGATCCGGATTTATTTAGAGCGGCTGCTGAAAAGTTTGAAAAAGTGGTCGATGTGCGTTTACAAATGCGTCGCGGTCAATTTTTAAATGAAATGACGCGCTTCCGCTATGATGTAAAGCTGCAAATTGGCGGCGTGAAAATCGCGAATAAATTTGAAACTGTGTTGGATTGGCAAGACGATAACTGTAGTCTGGAAGCCCTGGATAAATTGCTGGCGGAAAACAAACTGTCCACAATTAAAATAGTAAACATCCCCAATCGCAGGCTTGCGGTTGAGAAAAAAGCCATGCAATTGCTCAATGAAATGCCAGCTGCTGAGACAGTGGGAAGCTTGCGCGAAGTGCTGAATTCAAACAAATTTGAAAGCGCGGTGAATCCAGAAGATATTTGGCAATTGGAGGATAAGCATCCTTTTGAAATTGAGCTGATGTTTTCGTCAAACGGCGGCGTTACATCGTTTGACGCAACATTTGTCGCGCAAAACCTTGAAAAGAAAGTCGACTCCGATAGCGAAGCAACCTTTCAGACAAAACCATGGGGCGCCTATGCAAATAATCCATTGCAAGGCATGCTCGCTCGGAAGCTGATTCCTGAATTGCGGGAATATATGCGTTCAAAACTGCCAGATTACATGGTTCCGACCTCTTTTATGCTGTTAGATGCGTTGCCGCTTTCACCCAATGGCAAGATCGACCGCCGCGCATTGCCTGCGCCTGATCACAGCCGGCCTGAGTTGAGCCATGAGTATGCCCCGCCATCCAATGAACTCGAAACAGTGGTTGCGGATGTTTGGATCGAAGTTTTTGAAGTCGAACAGGTTGGAATTCACGATAATTTTCTTGAAATGGGTGGGCATTCTTTAATCGCCACCCAAATTATGGCCAGGCTGCAAGATGTGTTTCCAATTCAGTTGCCTCTCAGGTTAATTTTTGGCGCGCCAACTGTAGTGGAGTTAAGTGAACGAATTAAAGAAACTGGCGACAAAGTCGGGGTTGATTGTGTTGAGGTTGCAAAAACCATGATTGAATTGGGTCAAATGTCTGATGAAGAAATCAACGCCCTTCTGTCAGCAGATGAAGATTGAAACAGATTTATATATTGCGAATAGAAAAGTTTCAGGATTTCTTTGAAAATTTAGCCACATAGGGTAGATGTGTCCCAAAAATTGACAGGCATATACCTTGCGGTTGGTGCCATCGTTCTTGTTTTGGGTTCTTGCGAAGCCGTTTTTCGTATCTTGGAAATAAACGAAAAACTGATTTTTCAACTTACGAGCCAGCCGGAGCGAACCGTCGGCAAATATGTGTATGATGATACTTTGGGGTGGAGACATCGACCGGGATTTTCCACAATGATTCAATGGCCGCATGGTGAAACGTTAGAAAAAATAAATAGCAGAGGATGGCGCGACCGCAATTTCCCTTTTAAAAAAGATAGTTCGCGGTACCGAATAGCTGTTCTGGGCTGCTCGTTTGCTTATGGATATGGCGTTGAAATGCATGAGACGTTTAGCAAACAGTTAGAAGCCCTGTTTAATAAAGAATATCCCGGCCGTTTCGAAGTGATTAACTTCGGCGTGAATGGATATGGAATAGGCCAAATGGCGCTTGCTTATGAGAAATATGTTAGAAAATATAAGCCAGATCTTGTCATTCTGCAATATGGTTGGTTTAATACGCTGCGAGCCCTCTATGACAGCATGTGGTTTTCCCCAAAACCAGCGTTTGTTCTTGAAGAGGGTCAACTTCGTCTGACTAATGTTCCTGTGCCGCAAGGTAATTTCCGCTGGATTGAGAAAGTATTTTTAAGAAACAGTGTGTTTTATCGTTTTTTGCGTGAGAAAATGCTGGTCTACCTCCAGGGTGACAAGAATAAGGAGTTGGCTAAGAGAATCGCATTGTTGAGAAGTCAAACGGAAGTCCAGGACTCGAAAATTGTGGATCTATCGACTGCTATTTTTCGGCGGTTGCACCACTCTGTGCAATTAGATGGTAGTGATTTGTTGGTGTTTATTTGGGAGCCGGAGGCGCCTTGGTTAAAAAAGATTTGTGAAAGGGCTGGCGTGAAATTTTTTAATCTTAATAAAGAGGCGGATCATCGGTTTCTGGCAAGGCAAGATGAATTTACCTATCAGCCGCCTGTTTCACACTGGAGTCCTTTCGGACATTCTTTTGTTGCACATTCTATTTTTAATTACTGGAAAAGGATTTTGTCAAACAACTGAACCCTTGTTAATTGAGTTGTTTAGGCAGCGTTTCAATAAAGTAGATTTTTAACATCACGAGAGAAACAGTATTTTGATTGTAAGTTTTTACTACTAATGGCAAGGGGAATTTATGTTTATTGAAAATTTGAGTGTAATGGCAACTTATGGTTTTTTTGCAGGCCTTATTGTGCTTTACATCGGACCGGAAACCTTCATGCCTGTGCTGTCGGCGATTGCGGCTGCGGCCGGTGTTATTTTAATGTTTTGGCGCAATCTGGTTTCAATGGTAAAGAAATTATTTCGCGGCAAGTCTTCAATGGCTCAGGAAGATGAGATAACCAAAGAATAGTGTTGTCCGTTGCGATAGTTAACTCTCCATAAAAATGCATTTTATGTAAGCATGTTCCGGTTAAGCGATTAACCCGAATTGTATCTGTCATAGAATGCGTTCAGTGATGCGGCAAAAACGCTTCGCTGGCAAAGTTTTCATCTTGTAGTCATGGCTTTTTAAACGCTTTCAATTCATAAGGTTACTTTTGAATCAGACTTTTTTGCCTGTGGCGAACCTGCGGTTTGTCGCTGTCATCTCTTTGGTTTACGCGCTTATTTATTCTTCTGTGAATGGCATTTTTATTGATGAAATGGTAGTCGCCGCTCAAATCATTGCCGGAGATATCGTATATCCTGCCGGGCATCCACATGATGTTTTTTATAAAAAGGCGTTTAGCCTTTTCAACTACCTTGCCGCCGCAATTTGGATGATTTGGAAAAGTCCGGAAGCGCTTTCCCTTGGGCGAAATATTTTAATGTCCTTCCTTAGCGTCTTTTTCCCCTTTTCAATTATTGTCCTCCTGACCAGAAAAATTTCGGCGGGTGTGATAGCCACCGTTTTCCTGTTCCTTAATGTTACCAAAAGCCTTGAAGGTGTCTATCCGGTTTCATCCTTTCCTGGACTTAGTGGCATCAGTCATGGCGGGATTGGCGCCGGCGTCGGTCTCCTGGCAGTTGTGCTTTTTATATCAGACAGGCGTTGCAAGGCGGGCTTGTTGACGGGCTTAATGCCGGCAATTCATCCTGCAATCGCATTGATTGTTTGGGCTTGGACAGCTGTCGTTTTGTTTGTGGAGAGAAAATCAACTTCAAGGTCAGCCTTTGAAGCCTACGCAAAATCATTTGTTGTTGGTTTGGCGGTGTGCAGTGCATTTGCGTTGGTTTTCTTCGCAATTACCTCAAATTCTGCTGAATCCGCATCTCCTTATAATGTGACAGTAGATTCTTCTGACGCTCGTGACAATTTTATGAGATTTTCTGATAGCCATCGCAGGGGAGTTTCTTTTCTTACAGCTCCCTACACTGTTGGCCCGGCGGCGTTTTTTATTCTTTTTAGTTTACTGCTGCAACTGTTTCGCGATGACAAGGCAAGGCTTATTCAAGTGCGTAGACTCTTGATTTTTTGCGGGCTCTGTTGGCTCATTGTTTATGGCGATATGATTCTCTCCTTTTTGCCTGTCCCCAGGCCTGACTTCCTATGGGCTTTAATGCCTATGCGGTTTGCCAGTTTAGCCGTTATATTTTTGATTCCTCTCAGTTTGACTGTTATCGTGAAGTTGGCGGAAGAATTCTCTCCTTTTACAAAAAGAATGATAGCTGCGTATCTGCTAATAGCAATTTCCTGCTTCATTGTTTTGATTCGAAATAAATCGTTGGTTGGCAGCTGGGGGGACAGTTCAGCTCTGACACTGGCTCTTTTTGGGTTTATTTGGGGCGTGGCGCTTGGAATTGCCGTTTATTCGAAAAAGGTGTATGAAGGCAACAAAAGACGCGTTTATCTCGCGGCATTCCTGCTTTTGGCAATTATGCTGATATTCGCTGAAACACCATTTTGCGGTCTGGCATTTGCCCTCGGATTTATTTTTACACCAGCGCTGTTAAAGATACCAAAATCGAAAGGTCTGGCAGCTAATGCGACGCTGCAAATGAGCGGGAACGTAATTGCACTTGCGCTGGCTATTTTGACAATCACGACCATTCCGGTAATACCACGGAAGGATGTATTGCAAAATGTCAGGCAATGGTTGCATACAAATGTAGCTGAAAATGAAATGATTTTGCCATTTATTTACCCATTGTTTGTTGCGCAAACAAAAATTGATCACCCGATTTTGATGAAATCCGAGACATTGCTACATATGTCCTACATGCCGCGCTTGGCCTCTGCTGTTAGCATGATGGTTAAGGATGTATATGAAATCGATTATTCCAATGTCAGCGCTTTGCAAGGCATTGCGGTTAACGGCAAGATTGCTGTTGGCTCTTCAATATGGATGGATAGTTGGCTTGTTCGAAGCAGGGATGAATGGAAGCGCCTTTCCGGGAAGTATAGCTTTCGCTATGTGATGGCGCCTGCTAAAAAGGAACTTGATTTAGACGTCGTGTTTGCAAATGGTTCCATCAATATTTATCAAATTGCGCAGTCTGACGAGGCAACTGACTCAGGTGAAATAGATTCGAGAAACTATGTGGAATAAATCATTGAAGTCATTTAATTTATGGCTTATTGTCGGCGGCCTGGCTATGATTGGTTTGGCTCTTGTTGGCGAAATATTACCAGGTGGCTATAAAGGTCTAAGCGTCGGGCAAATTATCGGCTTGTTTTGCGGCGTGGTTCTATTATTGATTGGCGTCCGAAACCAGCTTTTGGCAAAAGGAAGCCTGCAACAAAGAGATCAGGTTTCTTTTGTCAGATCCATGCAAATGTTTTTGTTTTTTGCCTTAATCGGAGGTCTCGGAGAGGCGCTGGTTTATGTGCTTGCCAAACTGTTTGGCTGGTATGGCTTGTCAATATTCTTCAATCTGAATCCACATTACCTTTGGATGTTGCCAACAGGTTACCTGTTGTTGGCATTGCCGCTCACCGTGATGGTCAATCTGTTTAAAAAAGTCGCCAATTTGCCTTTAACCTATTCGGCAGTTGTTTTTACCGGAAGTCTGTTCGCTGTCTATGGGATATTTCTTATTTTTGCAAAGCGCGTCTCTGCGCTGTCTTTGCTGGTTTTTGCCCTGGGCATTGCTGTTGCATTAACACGTTCAGTTTTTTCAAATCAGGCGTTATTCAATCGGATTTTGCGGCGCGCATTGCCATTTGGCTTGCTGCTGGTTTTCCTCTTATTTAGCGGTGTTTCCTTTTTTTCGACCCTGTTTTTTTCGACCCTGAAGGAGGCAGTTAAGGGAGACGCATCCGTTTCTTTGAAGGACAACAAACCCAACGTTCTTTTGATTGTGCTGGATACGGTTCGTGCGGAGAGCATGAGTTTATATGGATACGGAAAAAATACGACACCTTTTTTAGATTCACTGGCTCAAAGCAGTGTGGTTTTTCAAAATGCCATGAGCACGGCTCCATGGACTTTGCCCGCTCATGCAAGTATGTTCACCGGTTTGAATCCGAACAAGTTGTTTCCGGCAAATTCAACACCGCTTAATGCTGTCACGCCCATGTCGTCTAAAGACATGACATTGGCTGATTTTTTGTCTGACAAGGGATATAGAACTGGCGGATTTGTGGCTAATTTACGCTACTGCACCTATGCGCACGGCGTTAGTCGAGGGTTCCGGCATTATGAAGACTTTACGCCAAAAGTAGATGATTTTTTTTCGTCGTCAACGTATGGTAATTTTCTCTATCGACAATACTTGCGTTTAACCCGAACCTTTAGCTCTGGCGGTAGAAAGTGGGGGCCGGAAATTAATGAGGATTTTTTGAAGTGGCTTGGCGACGAAAACCAACCATTTTTTGCTTTTTTGAATTATTGGGACGCGCACGCTCCCTATCAACCGCCGACTCCGTTCGACAGAAAGTTTAAAACGAGTGAGAATATTCAAGAACGAACCGCTGTTGCCGGGCTGGGTTCACGATTTAACGCCCAACAGCTTCAACGTTTGCAGGACGCCTATGACGGCTCAGTAAACTATTTGGATTCGACGCTGCGAAATTTATTTCAAAAACTTGAAAAAAATGGGGTTTTGCAAAATACACTTGTCATTATTACTTCGGATCACGGCGAGCATTTCGGTGAACATCAGCGTATTGGACATACCAATACCTGCTACAGACAACTACTTCAGGTTCCGCTCATCATTCGATATCCGGATGCCTTGCCCTCAGGCAAAAAAATATGGGAGCCTGTCTCGCAGAGAAATTTACCTGCAACCATACAAAATATCATATTCGGCAATGGCGATGATGACTTTAAGTTTCCCGGTTATAACCTTGCCTGCCACTGGAATGAGCAATTGCCCGGATGCGGCGTCTCAGACCGGGAAGAAGCCGTTCTCTCTGAACTTTTAATCGGTGGGAAAACCCCCGGTGTGTGGCAAAGCTCCTGGCCAGGCGCGCAGAGTGGTATAAAATCTATCATTACCGATCAATATCATTACATCCGATTTGGCGATGGGGAGGAGGAGTTGTACAATTTTAAGGAGGATTCGCTTGACGCCATTAATATCATTGATTCTACCGACTCAGAAGTTATTGTAGCGTTAAGAGCAAAGCTGCAACGCATGGTGAATAGTGGTGAATAACCTGCAACCTTAAACTAAACGAAGAATAGAACATGAAAAAAGTTATGGTAATCGGGTTGGATGGTCTTGAACCCAAAATAGTCACTGAAATGATGCTGAAGAATGAACTGCCCAATTTGGCCAAATTGCGCGATCAAGGCGGTTTTTCAACCATCAAAACAACCAGTCCGGCGCAAACACCAGTTGCATGGTCAACATTTGCCACCGGAACTAATCCCGGAGCTCATGGCATTTTTGATTTTGTTTCGCGCGATGTAAACACTTATCTGCCGGATATGGGCTTAAATCGCTTTCAGGTAACCAGCAAATATTTACCGCCTAAACTCGTGAACATGCGTCGCGGTATTCCGATGTGGAATGTCTTGTCGGAAGCCGGCGTCAATGCCGCAATCTTACGCTGTCCATGCTCTTTTCCGCCAGACAAGCTTAAAGGCAAACTGCTGTCCGGAATGGGGGTTCCAGACTTGCGCGGCGGATTGGGAACATCAACTTTTTACTCATCATCGCCCGAAGCAGTGGGAAAGGAAAGCGAAAATTTAATTCGGATATCTGACGCTGCGGAGATTCGGACTCATCTTCCCGGCCCGTTGAATGCGCGCACAAATGGCGACTTCAGGCTTGATATCCGGTTAGCAGTAAACAAGACCGACCAAAGTCTGACCATTCAATCGAGTGGTCAACCCAAGGCTCTTCTGGTGAAACAAGGCGAATGGAGTGACTGGCTGCACGTTAAGTTCAAACAGGGTTTAATGCAATCAACACGGGGAATTGTTCGCTTCTTTTTGGCTTCAACTGCCCCTTATGTCGAACTTTACGCCTCGCCGGTTAACTATGATCCAACAGCAATGCACCTGTATCCACTCAGCTTTCCGGCTGACTATGCGGGTGAACTGGCGGATAATATCGGCACGTTTCACACCACGGGCATGGTTGAGGATCATGGCGGTCTAAACAACGAAAGGTTTGATGAATATGCCTTTCTCCATCAATGCGCCGCCGTATTAAAAGAGCGTGAAAAAATGATGCTCTATGAACTGAATCGCTTTAAAGAAGGACTGTTCTATTGCCTTTTTGATACGCCTGATCGCGTTCAACACATGTTTTGGCGATTTCGGGAAGCAGATCATCCGGCCAACAAAGGCGCAAATACAGAAAAATTTAAAAATGTTATTGAAGAGCATTACCGGGAATGCGACGCGATTCTTGGCAAGGCCATGGCCTTTGCCGATGATGACACTTTGCTCATTTGTTTAAGCGATCATGGTTTTAATAGCTTTCAACGCGGCGTTAACCTGAACACCTGGCTACAGGAAAATGGCTTTCTAAAATTAAAAAACAACACGAAGCCCGGCGATGATGACGGCGATTTTTTCCCAAATGTCGATTGGAGCGAAACAAAAGCTTATGCTTTGGGTCTCAGCGGAATATTTTTGAATCTGCGTGGACGTGAAGCAAAAGGCGCGGTCAAACCGACTGACGCTGAACAAACACGGCAGGCGATTATTCGTGGTTTGTCTGAACTGCAGGATTCGAAAAAGGGCAGTTCGGCGATCCGCAGCGTCATGACACGCGAACAGATTTATTCCGGTAAATACGCTGAAAAATCACCTGATTTGATGGTGAACTTTAATGCCGGCTACAGGGTTTCCTGGTCAACCGCTATGGGTGGAATTCCGGCTGGTTTTTTTGAAGATAATACGCGGAAATGGAGCGGCGATCACTGCATCGATCCGGCGCTTGTGCCAGGTGTGCTATTTATGAACCGGAAATTTAATACGGAAAACGCCAGCTTGCTCGACATGGCGCCAACGATTTTAAACGCGCTGGGAGTAGAAAAACTTGAGCAGATGGAAGGCGATTCACTGCTGACAGACCAGCAAGTGCCCAAAGTCAATGTTTCGATGGATGACGACGCCGGCGCCGATGACGCAGATGGGGACAATGAACAAAGTGAACAGCAAATTCGTGACCGATTGAAAGGCTTGGGTTATATTTAGCGTCCGACCAACATATTTCACATTATAATACGTCTGGCGCGAATTATTTAGGTGCCTGTAAAGCTGCTCGTCCGGGCTTCTTCGTAAAATCCATAAAAAGAGAATTCACCGGTTTCCGGTCAATTGTAATCTTGTCGTCATACGCAACCGTTTGCCTGTCAGGGGAACGGATCGCTTCTCACCTTGTTTTCAACCGATAAAAATAGAGTTGACATGCAAAAAAAATCTTCCCGATTAACTCAACTTTTTTTTAAAGCGCTTTTGCTTGCAGGCGTATCTGCAATCATTTTGGCTTTTGCCGTAGAATGGCTTGGCTTTAGCGACTATCCCGGTCTTGGCCTCAGGCAAGTTCTTTTGATTTTTATTGGAATTGCTCTGGCCGGGTTTGGCTTTGTTAAATTGTACGCCAGCCGTTTTTTCCGGGCATTGATGGTAAACAGTCGCCCTGTCTCAGTTGCGCGATTGTTTATGATTGCGCTTTTCTGGGCGTTAACCGGCGGCTTAATTGAAGGCGCGTTGCACGCTTATAGCAAGCTTGTCCAAAAGAAAATGATTTTTTTGAGCGAGTATGTTTATTGGATGGCGCCAACCGCCAACGCGATCATTTTAATAGTCATTTCACTCTTTTTTATCCCATCTATCATTTCCGGTTCCAAGTCTCTTTCCGAAAAAACTGTAAATTTTGTGTTCGCCGCTATTTCGTTCTACGGAATCATTCTGTTGATTCCGACCATTCACGTCATTGCCGGGATAATTTTGGCCATTGGCATTGCGGCGCAGCTCAGCAAGGTTTTGTTTAAAAATGAACAGAGATTTCAATCATTTATGCAAGCCGGTTTTTTGCTTGCTGTTCTCCTTACAGCTTTAACAGCAATCGGCGCGACGGTCGCTCATCTGCCTCCTGATGCAAAAATTGAGAAAGATGTTAATAACGAAGGCAAACCCAATGTGTTGCTCATTGTTTTGGATACCGTTCGCTCCAAAAGTATGAGTTTGTATGGCTATGAAAGAACAACTACGCCTTTTCTTGATAAACTATCTGCACAAAGTCTTGTCTTTGACAATGCCATTGCCACTGCGCCCTGGACATTGCCAACACACGCTTCGATTTTCACCGGAAAATACCATCATGAGATGACTACTACATGGGCCGATCCGCTGGATCAAACGCATCCAACACTCGCTGAATATTTTCGAGATAGCGGATATCGGACAGGCGCATTTGTCGGAAATTTCAATTTTTGCGGCTATGAGTCAGGTTTGGGCAGAGGGTTTGATATTCATCGTGATTACGAAATTTCCGCGGCGCAACTTTTTTATAGCTCAGCGCTTTTTCGCACCATATTTGATGCGGTTTGGTTTAGAGAAATGATTGGTTATCATGATTTAATCAACCGCAAATACGCTAAAACTGTCAATGAAGAATTCATTTCATGGTTGGTTTCGGATAATGTGGGCAGCCCGTTTTTTGCCTTTCTGAATTATTATGACGCTCATCAACCTTATATGCCGCCTACTTCATTCAAAAATAGATTCGGTCATACTGAGCCGCGTGGTAAGTTTCGATACCAGCAAAACCTGGTTGAAGTAAGTAATTGGCCTGATTTATCTGATGCGCAGAAACAAGCGGAACAAAATGGCTACGATGCGGGCATCGCCTATCTCGACGCACAAATTGAAGCCCTTTTCGCCGATCTTTCTCAAAAAAGGCTATTGGAAAATACCATTGTCGTGGTGACCTCTGATCATGGCGAACAATTTGGTGAAAACGGATGGTTTAGCCATGGAAACACTTTGTTTACGCCATTGACCCGAGTGCCGCTGCTCATCTCGTTTTCCAAGTTTACGAAAAATGCCAAACGGGTTGCGGAGCATATAACTTTGCGTGATCTGCCAGCGACCATTGCGTATCTCGCTGACCCGGAGAATGGTTCGTTTGCTGGACAATCCATCATCAGTGAAGTTGTGTCAGACAGTCTTGTTATAAATATACCCGACAGCCCGATACTCTCTGAAGTTCTCGCTTTCGGTGGCGAGCACCACGGCTACTTGAAGTCAATCATTCGTAATAACGCATTATATATTAAGTATGGCGATGGCTACGAAGAGTTATATGATTTGATGAGCGATTCACTGCAACAGCATAATTTGGCTGACTCCTCCGTCTACACTGTTTTTTTAGAAGAGGTTAGGGCAATGCTTGAAAAAGAACTTGAAGACGCTGTTAGCACAGACTGACGTTCCCGGAATTCGAAGAAGTTACAAAATGAAAGAGTTTGATTTGCCAGCCCTCAAAAAACAAATGCCTTTATGCGTTGATCTCGACGATACGCTGCTGAAAACGGATCTGCTTTGGGAGTCGATTTTATCGTTATTGAAAGAGAAACCGTGGATGATTTTCAAGCTTGCCGCATGGCTGTTAGCCGGAAAGGTGACCTTTAAAAATGAAATCGCAAAACGTGTCCGGGTGAATCCGGAGATATTGCCCTATCGCGAAAAAGTTATCGATTTTCTAAAAGCGGAGAAAAAAGACGGACGCGAAATTGTGCTAGCAACGGCTTCACATATTTCGCAGGTCGCGCCCATTGCCGAGCATCTTGCGCTTTTTGATGCAGTCGTTGCCACCGATGAAACCGAGAATTTAATCGGTCGTCGCAAAGCCGAGAAATTGGCGCAACTTTACGGAGAAAAGGGTTTTGATTATATCGGCGACAGCGTCGCTGATTTGCGCGTGTGGGAAAAGGCAAATAATGCCTTTCTGGTAAATCCCTCAGTCAGTTTAAAAAGGCAGGCTGAAAAACTTGCAAAGGTTAGTGCCGTTTTTCAAGATCCGAAAATCCCGCGCCTACAAGTTTTTGCCAAGGCTATTCGCGTGCATCAGTGGGTTAAGAATTTGCTTATTTTTCTTCCCATGGTTCTCGCTCATCGGTTTTTTGAGGTGGAACTTCTTACCAGGGCGGTTTGGGCTTTTATTTCATTTAGTTTTTGCGCTTCCAGTGTTTATCTGCTAAATGATTTGTTTGATTTGGACTCGGATCGCTTGCATCCGAGCAAACGATTTCGACCGCTTGCCTCAGGGAACATTCCTATTCCAACCGCTTTGATCTTGAGTCTGAGCCTTTTAACAGCCTCATTTATCGGCGCGTTCCTGTTATTGTCAGCTGACTTTCTGGCTGTTCTGGCGGCCTATTTTATTTTGACCACCAGCTACAGCCTCCTGTTAAAAAGACTGGTTCTGGTCGATGTTTTTGTTCTGGCTGGTTTGTACGCATACCGATTGCACGCAGGTTCAGTGGCCACCCAGGTGCCTGTTTCGGAATGGCTTTTAGCCTTCTCTATGTTCTTTTTTCTCAGTCTGGCTTTTGTTAAGCGATACACGGAGCTGCATAAACTCAGCCGGTCAGATGTCGCGCAAGCTTCCGGGCGGGGTTATTTTATTGCAGATTTGGATGTTATTCGCAGTCTGGGCGCCGCAAGCGGCTATATTTCGGTTTTGGTGCTGGCGCTTTATATCAGTAATCCGCAAGTTCGACATTTGTATGAAAAGGCCATTTATCTTTGGTTTTTAGTTCCGGCGCTGCTCTATTGGAAAACCAAACTTTGGTTGTTGGCTCATCGAGGCAAGCTTGATGATGATCCGGTTGTTGCAGCGATCAAAGATCCGTTGACTTATGTTCTTTTGTTGGTCATCGCAGTAATCATGACCTGTTCAATATAACCATGAAAGATAATTGAAAATGAGTAAAGTTTTTTCCAGGGATTACGCCTCCTGGGGGCGTTACCCGAAGGCCGCGCCAAAGTCGGTGTTGCGAGTAAATTGGCGGCATGAATTTGTTGACCAACAAGACGCTTCAGCCAATCTTTTGCCGTATGGCATGGGACGGAGTTATGGTGATTCATGTCTCAACAATGATGGCGGTTTGCTTGACGCGCGCCCGCTGAAACGCTTCATTAACTTTGACCCGGATAAAGGTGTTTTACGTTGCGAGGCTGGCCTGCCCTTGTCCGAAATCCTTGACTTTATTGTGCCTCGTGGGTGGTTTCTTCCAGTGGTTCCCGGCACAAAGTTTGTGACCGTTGGCGGCGCGATTGCCAACGATATTCATGGCAAAAATCATCATAAAGCGGGAACATTTGGTTGTCATGTCACACAACTGGAACTCAGCCGTTCTGATGGCACGCGACAGGTTTGTTCACGAACAGAAAACCAGCCCCTTTTTAAAGCAACTGTCGGCGGACTTGGATTGACCGGATTGATTCTCTGGGCGGAGATACAATTGATTCCCATCTCCGGCAGCCAAATCTGCATGGAGAGCGTCAAATTTGGCGCCCTGGATGTTTTTTTTGATCTGGCTGATGAGTCGGATGAAAGTTTTGATTATACTGTCGCCTGGATAGATTCTTTACAAAGAGGCGAAGGCTTTGGACGAGGTCTTTTTATGCGCGGCAATCACGCAAAATCGTCGCAAAAAAAAGCCAAAAATACAGCGAGCGCTGGCATGAGCGTTCCGTTTGATTTTCCATCATTTAGCCTGAATTCGCTCACTGTGCGCGCCTTTAACGCTCTTTACTATGCGAAACAACATGAAAGAAAGGTCAAAAAAGAAGTCCATTATAACCCATTCTTTTTTCCGCTGGATGGCGTGCGAAATTGGAATCGAATTTATGGCTCGAAAGGTTTTTTGCAATATCAATGCGTGATTCCCCGTGATAAAGCCAAGGAAGGGATCGCCGAAATTCTCAAAGCCGCAACGCAATCGCGGCAAGGTTCTTTCTTGTCGGTTATTAAACTGTTTGGCTCAATAGAATCGCCGGGTCTCTTGTCCTTTCCACGCGAAGGCGCCACATTGGCTCTGGATTTTCCATTTAAAGGCAAGGCGACGCTTGATTTATTAAATGCATTTGACGCTATTGTCCGGCAGGCGGATGGCGCTGTTTATCCTGCAAAAGACGCCAGAATGAGCGCTGCGGATTTCAAACAATATTTTCCAGAGTGGCGGCAGTTTATGAAATATAAAGACCCAAACTACAACTCAAACTTTTGGCGACGCGTGGTTGGAAACATGGAGGCGAAAGCAAAATGAATGTCGTGATTTTTGGAGCGAACTCCGAAATAGCCTGGGAATGCGCTAAAATTTATGCAATGAAAGGCTGCAATCTGTTCCTGGTGTCCAGAAATGCAGATAAACTAGAAGTAGTGGCCAACGATTTGGCGGCGCGCGGCGCAGGGGAAATAAAAAAGGTCGCGCAGGATTTGGCGGATATTGCAAAACACCGTCAGCTTCTCGATGATATTGACAAAAGTGTCGGGGAGATTGACCTGGCTTTTGTTGCGTATGGAACCCTCAGCGATCAGCAAAGGTGTGAAAGCGACGCGGCTGAAACCGTAAATGAGCTGAATACGAATTTCATAAGCGCAGCCCACTTGTTGACCCTGCTGGGCAATGCTTTCGAAAAACAAAAGAGAGGTTCCATTGCCATTATCTCCTCCGTCGCAGGCGATCGGGGTCGAGCAAGCAATTATGTTTATGGTTCGGCAAAAGCGGCGCTCAGCGCCTTTTCACAAGGTCTGCGCAACCGTCTCAGCAAAGCGGGTGTGGCTGTTTTGACCATTAAACCGGGTTTTGTAGACACTGCAATGACAGCGCATCTGCCCAAAAACGCCTTGTTTGCGTCGCCTTCATCAATTGCGCCTGCAATTTGTCAGGCCATTGAAAAACGGAAAGACATTTTATACACGCCATGGTTTTGGCGTTATATCATGTTAATTATCAAAGTGATACCTGAGAAAATATTCAAGCGGCTTTCCTTATAATATTGAATAAAACACATTGTTTCACTTTGAAAGTAAATGACTTTCAAGTATTTACAAAACACCTGTTTTTATTCGAGGGTATGGTAGAGACTTCAATTGGAAGAACAACTAATATAGGCTGCATAAAAATATGACCTTAGCGGATGATCTTAAACAGAAACAAGCAGGCGCAATCTTGCTGGCAATCTCTCTCTGCTCATTGGCAATCACTTATTTTATCGTTACTCCCCGCTTTTGGATCGACGACGCTTTTATCTACTTTAGATATGCTCGAAATTTGCGAGATGGCTTTGGGCTCGTTTTTAATCCTGGAGAATCTCTTGAAGGCTACTCAAGTTTTTTATGGGTGTTGATTTCATATCTGGGTCTGTTTTTTGGTGAGCCTATCGTTTTTTTACAATGGGTTGGCGTATTTTCACAATTTTTCATCCTGTTTTTCACGTATCAAATCGGTTTGCAATTAGGACGCTCTCATCTTCAATCACTTGTCGCGCCTTTGTTGCTGGGTTTGCAGGCAACTTTCTGTTCCTATCCGATGACGGGTATGGATACTACTTTTTATACCATGCTGGTTACTTTGGGGGCGTTGCTGTTTTTAAAGGGCTATTATCGGGATCCTCGCGGCAAATGGTTAACCGGCATAGTGCTGCTCAGCATTGCCCTGACCCGTTTTGACGGCTTGGTCATTGCGTCCATAATGCTTGGCTATAAAGTTTTGATTGATCGCGATATCAAGTCTGTTCTCGCCCCGATAGCTGTTTTCCTCGGCGGTTTGATTGTTTACAATGCGTGGCGAATTAGCGTTTATCCGACCTTGCTCCCCAACACTTTTTATGCGAAAGTGGACGCGCTGCAAGCTCAACTGGCCGGCGGTCTTCGTTATATGAAAAGTT
>Ga0316190_10000385_pt1 | contig 29913 bp, 23 predicted proteins | sample Eddworburrow2_MG_FD_204929 | JGI IMG/M metagenome (GOLD analysis project Ga0316190, IMG submission 204929) | Coastal sediment microbial communities from Maine, United States - Eddy worm burrow 2 | ecosystem: Environmental > Aquatic > Marine > Coastal > Sediment | place: USA: Maine | collected... | reverse complement strand
TTAACAAGCTCTTTCCCATCCACGGCCGGCATATTATAGTCAGTTACAATAAGATCGTAATAATTCTCATTGATCAATCCAATAGCCTCCTTGCCATCCACGGCCTCAACAATTTTTTCTATACCCAGCGAATTAAGGGTTCTTTTGATATGGCGTCTCGCCGTATGACTATCATCAACAACCAATACAGTGAGATCCTCGACATAATGGTTCTTCAAATTAATGCTTTCAGGCTCCATAAAATCAAGCGCAGTATACAGGGCACGCTTCAACTGCACATCGGCAAATGGTTTGGGAAGGATCGCTACTACTCCGGCCTGTCTTATTGGCTCCAGATAACGAACATCCGTTTCACTGGACACAAGAATAAAGCCGACTTCGCTCAAGCTGTCACAGGCACGCATCCGGGTCACCAGATCAGCACCGGTCATGTCGGCCAGATGCATGGCACTTATAACAAGATCTGGCACCCTCTCTGACATTTCTGCCAATGCATCGCCGGCATTCTCAAACCTGGAAACATGGTCAACACCGAACAGCGAAAGTAAGTCTTTGATAATATGAAATTGTGTACTGGATGGCTCGACCAGCACAACATATAAATCACCCAGACCAATCGACTTCCCCATGTCTTCCCCCTCATCGTTAATACCATCCGGTTACATCATTAGCCACCGCCTTAAATATATCGGCCTGTTATCCGATATATTGAAACAAGACAAACACATATAAACTGGATTGGTATGATAAAAAACCTTAAAACTATTAGTATTGGTGCAATCATCGGCTGCCTTATAGGCCTGTGGTTTGGCATCAATATCGGCAAAGACCAGAACATTTTCAGCAACCCCTTTACTGACAGGCCTTTACACAAAAAACTCCTCGACAGTGGCGGGACGTTTCTGGAAAAAAGTGGTCGTGCCATCAAGGATCAGGTGAATAAACCCTAAGCGGTGATTATACTGGCATGGCATCCCGGCCACTGACTGTTATAATAGCCTCATTTTCACATCCGGCAATACGGAACTGATAAACACATGGATCATCCGCCTGGCGATAACAAGCTGGTTGAGAAACTGCAACAGGAATGTGGAATTATTGAATGGCAGTTGCTCAAACCCCACTATGAGCGCGGTGCACTGATCATCGTCCTGGAGGGGTTCGACATCATAGAGGCTGGCGTTCAAATAGCCAACGACAACCATACCATGATCGAACAATGGATAACTGATCAGCGGCTAATAAAACCCACACCGGAACAGGCCGAAGACTGGGAACAACATAACACCCGTTTTAAAAGCCTGGTTGTGGCACCTTTTGTCCTGATGCAGGCCATTAGCCATTAGCAGGCTCCCAGGCTTTATTCCTGGTACAAATAACAATGCGTAAAATGACTGCCACTAATATTGGTTTTTTCAGGATATTTTTCACGGCATCGCGGCATCACATCCTGACAACGGGCGTGAAAATGGCAACCTGCCGGTGGTGCAGAGGGTGAAGGTAAATCGCCTTCCAGACGAATCAGCTGGCGCTGTTCCCGCTGATCAATAACAGGAATCGCCGACAACAGGGCCCTGGTGTAGGGATGCCTGGGCTGAGCCAGAACCTCGGACACACTACCCTGCTCAACTATACGCCCCAGATACATAACCGCGACCTCATCGGCCAGATAGGCCACAACTGACAGGTTATGCGTAATGAACAGATAGGATAAACCCATCTGCTGCTGCAATTCCTTTAACTGGTTTAATATCTGGGCCTGTACTGAAATATCCAGGGCACTCGTAGGTTCATCACAGATAATCAGCTGCGGATTTACGGCCAGGGCCCTGGCTATACAGATACGCTGGCGCTGCCCGCCGGAGAATTCATGTGGGTAACGGTATTTGGCCTCCAGTGGCAAACCAACCTGGGTCAGTAACTCATCTACCCGCGCCTCACGTTTTGCCTTATCGGTTTCAATACCCAGGGCTACCATCCCTTCCTGGATAATATCGTTCACCATCATGCGCGGATTCATCGATGAATAAGGATCCTGGAAAATAATCTGCACATCAGTACGTCGTTGGCGCAAGGCCTCGCCAGATAACTGGGTCAGATCATCACCATCAAATAACACCTGACCTGCAGTAGGCCTGTTGAGCTGCAGGATACCCTTGCCAATCGTGGTTTTCCCGCAGCCGGATTCACCAACCAGGGCCAGCGTCCGACCCTTGCGAATCGCCAATGACACGCCATCAACGGCATAGACATAACCAGCCGTACGTCGCAGCAGGCCTTTATGGATAGGGAAATGAATCTTCAGATCCTTCACATCGAGAAGGATATTATCATCGGCACTCTGCGCCGGGCTGATGGCCGCCAGGACATCATGCTCATGGGCGCTGGTAACCGGGCCAGTATATGCCGGATCAAACAAATGACAGCGCACCTGCCGCCCTTTATCAGGATAAAAAAACTGTGGCTCACGAGTCTGACAAACATCCTGGACATAATCGCAGCGGTCAGCGAAACGACAACCACTGAATCGCCGTGACAACGGCGGCACCGAGCCATGAATTACGGCCAGCGCCTCATCACGTTTATCAATATCCGGCAATGATTCAAACAGCTTCCGACTATAGGGGTGGCTCGGTTCGGCAAAAAACTCATCTCGTGCTGACTGCTCGACCACCTGTCCGGCATACATCACCGCTACCCTGTCGGCCATTTCCGACACCACCCCCAGATCATGGGTAATCATCAAAATGGCCATGCCTGTCCGCGACTGTAATTCCCGTAGCAACTCCAGCACCTGTGCCTGTATGGTCACATCAAGTGCTGTAGTAGGTTCATCGGCGATAAGCAGTTCAGGTTCACCGGCCAGGGCAATGGCGATCATAACGCGCTGTTTCATTCCACCGGATAACTGATGCGGATATTCACGCAAACGCCGCCCAGGCTCCGGGATACCCACGGCATCAAGCAGCTCAATCACCCGCTCGCGTATCATGCCATGACTGTCACCGTCATGATGACGCACCGCCTCGGCTATCTGATCCCCGATCGTCAATACCGGATTGAGTGATGTCATCGGCTCCTGAAAAATCATGGCAATCGTATTGCCACGTACCTTGCGCATCGCAACTTCCGGCAACTGTAACAGATCAGTACCATCAAGTAGCACCTGGCCGGCACTGATACGGCCCGCTGGCGCCGGCACCAGACGCATCAATGAAAAGGCGGTAATGGACTTGCCACAACCGGATTCACCCAGCAGCGCCACCGTCTCACCCCGGCGAATATCCAGGCTGACATCATCAACGGCTCGCACCTCACCCGCCGCTGTGTCAAAGCAGGTCGTCAGATTGCGTATACTCAACAGGGTTTCAGTCATCTCAAACCATTCGTTTCAAAAAAATTATCAACCCTTGCGCAATCGAGGATCAAAGGCATCACGCACCACATCAGCAAACAGGTTTGCAGCCAGCACCAGCACAAACATAAAGATAAAGGCCGCCACCAACGCCCACCATACCATCGGTTCACGCGCCATTTCCAGACGCGCACTGTTAATCATATTGCCCCAGCTATGCATCGATGGATCAACACCAACACCAACATAGGACAACACGGCCTCGGCCAGCACCAGGCCACTGAAATCGAGTACTACCGAGATTAATACAATATGCATGACATTCGGCAGGATATGACGACTGATGATACGTGAACTGCGCACACCGAAGGCCGTCGCCGCCTGAATGTATTCCACTTCACGAATCTTCAGCGTCTCGCCACGTAATAAACGGCATAAACCGGTCCAGCTGGTAATACCCAGGATCAGACACAGAAATAACAACCGCATATCGGCCCGTTCGGCATCGGTAGCAAACAGCTCGGCATGGGTATCAATATATACCTGTAACATCAGAACAGCGGCGGCAATCAACAGGACGCCGGGGATCGAATTCAGCGTGGTATACAGATACTGGATAACATCATCGACCCAACCACGAAAATAACCGGCAAGAATACCCAGCAATACCGCAAAAGGCAGCATCACCAATGTTGTCAGGGTACCAATGGCCAAGGCCGTGCGAATACTCTTCAAGGCCTGATACAACACATCCTGCCCCACCTTGTCGGTACCAAACAGGTGGTAATGAGGTGCCAGCTGCATCATCAGCATAATCAGCACCAGCAACAGGGCACTGACCAGCACCACAACCACCCACGGCACGGACTCACGCTGATGCAGGATATTATCCAGCATCAGCGCCAGGCTTAGCTGCCGTCGCCGGGCCAGTAACCTCAACAACAGGGTCATCAATACCAGCCATAACAGCAATGCCGATAGAATAGCCACTACACTGCGCTTGAACAGATCCATCTTGCGGTCTGCGGCAGGATCTTCAAGGTGGGCGCCACCATAACGCAGGCGCGGATAGAGGCGTTGCTGTCCGCCATCGGCTGACTCTACTGTTTCACGGGCAAACAATTCGGTCGCCAGCGGTGCCGAGTAGGTCTTTTCACCCTGTTCACGCAGGGGTTTGACAACCATATCCAGCAGGCTCAATACCTCAACGGAATAATGATCCTGCTGTTGAGTTATTGCAGTAGCCTGAGCTGCCCCGACCTTGGTTGCCAGTGGTAGACGAAAATGTACCGAATCCAGCAAGGCAATCAGGACATACAAACTCAGCACCAGCAATGAAGCCACGCCGGTACGGCTGCGAAACACCTGCCGCCAGGGCGCCCGCAGATGTTCATGATAACGGGCATAGAGGGCAAAAACGACAACAATGGCCACCAGCACAAAGATCAGCACATCCGTCCATAATAAAACCGGTTTGATCATGACAGCCTCACCCGTGGATCAACCAGCGTATAGGAGATGTCGGTTAATAACAGCCCCAGGATGTACAATACCGAACCCAGAAACACCATCGAACGGACAATGGCAAAGTCCTGGGCCCGAATCGCATCGATGGTATAACTACCCAGCCCCGGTATACCAAAAAATGATTCCAGGATCAGGCTGCCCATAAACAGCGTCGGCAATACCACAACCACACCGGTCAGGATCGGGATCATGGCATTACGTAACACATGGCGAAACAATACCCGGATCTCGGCCAGCCCCTTCGCCCGGGCCGTGCGCACATAATCTTTGCCGATCTCTTCGAGGAACAGCGTCCGATACCAGCGCGAACCCGAGCCGATACCGCCAACCACCCCGATAATGACCGGCAGAATAATAAACTTCCAGGCATCAATACCGCCCTGATAACCCGAGATCGGCACCAGATGCAACAGCTTGCCAACCAGAAACTGACCCCCAATGATATAAAACAGGCTCGACACCGACATCAATACTACCAGCAGGATGACCCCGATAAAATCTATGTAAGTGGCACGAAAGAATGCCAGCAACATAGACACAGTAATCGTTACCAGCAGTCCGACCAGCAATATAGGCAGGGCTATGGCCAGACTCGCCCACATACGTTCACGTATATCATGGGCGATATCGCGCCCGTCATCGGCCTGACCAAACTGAAACGCAAACAGGCGCACAGATTTATCAAAAAAGATGGTGTCGGTGACACTACTCAAGCCTTGTTGCTGATTATTATAGAGAAGTGGTCGATCATAACCATGGGCCTGCTTCCACTTTTCAATCGCAACGGGTGTCACATGTTTCATACCCAGTTGCATCCGCGCCATATCATCAGGTGTGTTGACAACAAAAAACAGTACAAACGTGATCAGGTTGACCCCGATCAGAATAGGGATCGCATAAAAAAACCGCCGGATGATATAGGCCAGCATCAGACCTGCTCCCGCGCGGAATTTTCAAGCTGCGGCGCCTGATGCTCACGCCGGCGATAACTGATCACGGCCGGGACCAGAACAACAATCAACACCACTATCCCCAGTACCAGCGGCCATAAAACAGGCTTGTTCCAGGCCGCCCGTTGCTGCTCCCGTAGCAACGGATCCAGGCGTTTGTATTTAAGTGTATTATTGGCCATCAGGTTTGGTTTCACATTGTGATACCAGCCATGTAACAGGGAAAAACTTTTCGGATGCATACCCCACAACCAGGGTGTATCACGCCTGGCTATCAGCACCATGCGGTCAATGATCTGCTGACGGCGGTCGCTGTTGGGCATCGCCTTCATTTGTTCAAACAAACGGTCAAACTCGGCACTGGCATAATTGGCCGCATTTTCACCAAAAAACTCAACTTTGCCGTTGGGCCCATACAGTAAAAACAGGAAATTTTCAGGATCCGGATAATCGGCATTCCAGCCCCACATAAATATCTGGGCATTACCCTCACGCATCTTGTCACGAAAACGATTGTAATCGGTATTTCGAAACACCAGCTGAATATCAAGTTTCTTAAACTGCTTGCGATACCAGTCCAGGCGCGCCTTGTCATCCGGGCCACTGGCGGTAATATCCAGATTCAGCGTTAATGGCTGGCCCGTGTCACGCTCAATCCCTCTCGGATAACCGGCCTCGGCCAGCAAACGTCTGGCCTCCTCAATATCCTTACGCCGGGCCTTGCCATTAACCCAGTCATAAACATAATGATTAATACCGGCCTCACCATCACGAAAACCGAAAATACCCGGCGGTACCGGCCCCTGTGCCGGAACACCGCGGCCATTGGCAAATATCGAGATATATTCCTCATAATCAAAGGCTATCGCAATCGCCTGACGCAACTTGCGTTGCCGCTCACTATAACCACCGATCACCGGATCGAGCATATTGAAGCCCATGTAAAAGGATGAGGTCTGTACGGCCGTCTCCAGCCGCATACCTTTGGCCGCCATCTCATCGGTCAACACGGCCTCACCACTACCGGTCATACTAACGGCCTGATCAAAGCTGTCGGACGAGATACCCGAAGCATCATAATAACCCTGCAGGAATTTATTCCAGTACGGAATGGTCTCTTTCTCCAGACTGTAGACCACACGGTCGATAAACGGCAGCGGCTTGCCGGCATCTGCCAGCAGACCGGCCTGCTGATCTCCGGGCATACCGTCGACGGGATAGGTCTCGCCATGAAAGTTCGGATTCCGTTCCATCACCATCTGTCGGTTCGGATTGTTAACCGTCAACATATAGGCACCGGTACCGGCCGGGTACCAGTCCAGTGAAATATTACGCTCACGCATGCCGGGCTGGGCATAAAATTGGTCAACCTCGGGCGGCATCGGGGCAAAAAACGGCATGGCCAGCCAATACAATAACTGCGGGTATTTGCCCTGCACGGTAATGCGATAGCTATAACGATCCAGCACCTCAACACCGGCCAGTGGATATTGGCGCAGATCCAGCCACAATACCGGCTCACCCTCTCCCCCGGAGGCCGGCCCCTGCTCAGCCGCTTCTAGCTGCGCCTGATAGGCCGTATCCAGCGCCACGGCATAGTCTTTCAATCCAACGATATAGTCACTCATGACCCCCAGGATCGGCGAGTGCAGGCGTGGATGGGCCAGGCGTTTGATCTGGTAGACATAATCAGCCGCCACCAGCTCACGGCTGCCTGTGAGCTTGAAATCAGCCAGGGTATAAACATCAGCCAGATCAGCCTGCTCCAACTCCAGGTACATGGGGCGGTCAGTGACATCACGGGCAAAGGCAGGATGGGGCTGATAATGCGTACCCGGGCGAATATGGATATCATAAATGCTGAAAGCGACTTCCGTGGCATCTTCTGACACAGGCTGCCCCGCCTGATTGACATAACGTGGCTGCGGCACCTGTTCTGCCGTTAATGGCACCAGCGTATAGGGACGTTTGAGGAAATGGTACTGCAGCGGCGGCTCGTAGATCTGACCGATAAACTGATACTCGGTAGCACTGTAGGAACGAGCCGGGTCCAGGTGCTTCGGTCGCTCACTGAAGAATGAATACAGCGTATTACTGCCCCGCTCCGACGCCGGATAGGGGTTATTCCAGGCCTGGTCGCCACAACCGATCAACAGCCCCACCAGCGGCAGAAACATAACCAGCACAGCACGAATCAATCGACGATAACCTATGTTGTAAACGACTTCGCTCAAAACTGCCTTTATTATTAGTTCCCTGTCCGGCCTGGCAGCCGCTCGCCGCCACAACCATCCCTTATTTAACGGCCACGAACGCTAAAAGTTGTTATTCTCGGCCCATACAATACAATATATTGCCTGAGCGGATGATACCAATAAAGCCCTGGCTAAAACCTCATCCAGCCGGACTCAAACAAACCATAACAATACAGGTACACACATGGGATTTCTAACAGGAAAACGGGCCTTGATCGTTGGCGTCGCCAGTAACCGCTCCATTGCCTGGGGTATCGCCAAGGCCATGCATCGCGAAGGGGCTGAACTGGCCTTCACCTATCAGGGCGACAAACTCCAGGGACGGGTCGAAAAATTCGCCGCCGAATGTGACTCCGAGATCGCCCTGCCCTGCGACGTCTCCAGCGACGCGCAGATTGATGGTGTCTTCGAAGGACTGGATAATTACTGGGATAACCTCGATATCATCATCCATTCGGTCGCCTTCGCCCCGCGTGAAGAACTGGCCGGCTCCTTCGTCGACAGCACCACACGCGAAGGCTTCCTGCGTGCCCACGAAATCAGCTCCTACAGCTTCACCGCCCTGGCCAAGGCCGGCTATCCGATGATGAAGGGCCGCAACGCCGCACTGCTGACACTGAGTTACCTCGGCGCCATCCGCACCATACCGAACTACAATGTCATGGGCCTGGCCAAGGCCAGCCTCGAGGCCAATGTCCGTTATATGGCCAGCAGTCTCGGCCCGGACAATATTCGCGTCAACGGCATCTCGGCCGGCCCTATCAAGACCCTGGCCGCCGCCGGCATCGGCGACTTTCGCAAATTTCTCGATTACGGCGAAAAAAATTCCCCGTTGCGCCGTAACGTGACTATAGATGAAGTGGGTAATGTCGCGGCCTTCCTGTGCTCGGACCTGGCCTCCGGCGTCACGGGCGAGATCACTTATGTCGATAGCGGTTATAACATTACGGGCATGGGATCGATCGACTAGCCATTGCCACGCAAACACCTGTAGGAGCGGCTCCGCCGCGATGGTCCAAAGCCACACCGAACCCATCGCGGCGGAGCCGCTCCTACATTTAGACTGTATATATCCATTCAACAGGGGATCCAATGGCACAGAACATGACCACTAAAATCCTGCTCTGGATGGTCGCCGGCCTGATCCTGGGCAGCCTGATCAATGCCTTTGCCAGCGATATCGCCTTTATCCAGGACTATTTCGTTACTGGCCTGTTTCATATCCTCGGTGCCCTGTTCATCAATGCCCTGAAGATGCTGGTTGTGCCTCTGGTCACCTTCTCATTAATCTGCGGTGTCTGCGGTATCGGTGATATCAGCATGCTTGGTCGCGTTGGCATCAAGGCCTTCGCCCTGTTCATCCTGACCACCGTACTGGCCATCACACTGGCCATCACCGTTGCCGTGATCATCGGTCCCGGCACGGGTTTTGACATGGCCAGCGCCACTCAAGGAGACTTCGTCGCTCCCGCCGCCCCGCCGCTGGCACAGGTCATTATCGATCTGATCCCCGGCAATCCTGTCGCCGCCTATGCCCAGGGTAATATGCTGCAAATCATCTTCTTCACGATCCTGTTTGCCATCTGCGTTGTCATGCTCGGTGAGCGCGGCAAACCCATTGCCAACGCCAGTGAACGTCTGAACGACGTCATGATGAAGATTGTAGAGGTCGTCATGCAGGTCGCCCCCTACGGCGTCTTCGCCCTGATGGCCAAAACCTTCGCCCAACAGGGACTGGGACTCATACTACCGATGATTGGTTATTTCGGTGCCGTAGCCCTGGTGCTGCTATTACATGCCACGGGTACTCTGTTATTGTTGCTAAAACTGCTGGGCAAGGTCGACCCGCTGATGTTCCTGAAAAAAATGCGTACGGTACAGGCCTTCGCCTTCAGCACCTCGAGTTCCAACGCCACAATACCCGTAACATTACGCACCACTGAAAAACGCCTCGGTGTCGACAACTCCACCGCTGCCTTTGTGGTGCCGTTTGGCGCCACCATCAACATGGACGGCACCGCCATCATGCAGGGTGTGGCCACGGTATTTATTGCCAATGTCTACGGCATCGACCTCGGCCTGAGCGGCTACCTAACCGTCATCGCCATGGCCGTACTGGCCTCCATCGGCACCGCTGGCGTCCCCGGCGTGGGTCTTATCATGCTGGCCATGGTATTTAATCAGGTCGGCCTGCCTGTCGAAGGCATCGCCCTGATCATGGGTGTCGACCGCCTGCTTGACATGATGCGCACGGCCGTCAACGTCACGGGCGATGCGACCATCACCACTATTGTTGCGCGTAGTGAAGATAAGATTGATATGACCGTGTTTTCCGATCCGGACGCGGGCAATGTGGAAGAAGTACATTTGCCGCATCAACAAACAAAGGACTGAGTGCTGAGCGTTAAGTCCTCAGCACTATATTATAAATTATCCGTATACTCGACAACCTTGGCCCTGGCCCGCAGACTGTCCAGCACCTTGGCCCCAAGATGCTGCCCCAGACTACGCTGCTGCTCGGCGATAACAACCTGGCGCTGTTCATCGTCTACCTCTGCCGGGCTCCCATCACGCACGGCATATAACGAGGCGACGACATAACTGCCATCGGACAAGCGGGCTCCCGCCGTTGTCGGTGTATTTTCAGCAGGATGGCTCATACGAAAAACCTGCTTTAACACTTCGTCATCAACATCGGTGTCAAATCGATCAATGAATCCGCTGCTGATCCATTCACTACCATTGGCTCGAGCCAACGCCGATGCTTCTTCACCTTTACGCAGTTTGTCAATAATCTCTTTACCGCGCTGTTGCAGTTGCTCACCCAGCATATCTTTTCGCAGGCGCTGAACAATGTCTGCACGCACTTCATTCAGCGATCTCTGCGCCGAGGGACGACGTTCCTTGATACGCAACACCAGCATGTGATTTTCATCCAACGTCAGTACATCGCTGTTATTACCGGCTTCAAGCACATCATCACTGAATGCTACAGTACGTACGCGTTCTTCCGCAGCGATACCTGTTCCCTGATGACGATAAAATAGTTCCGAGGTTTTGATCGTCAACCCCAGCTCATCAGCAGCAACAGCCAGCGTATCAGGGCTCTCAAAGGTCAGGTTGGTGATCTGATCTACCAGCTCAAAAAACTGTTCCTCTGCCTTTTCCATGCGATAACGCTGCTCCAGTTCATCACGCACTTCGGCAAAACTCTGAATATCACCGGCTTGAATACCGGTTAATTTGATAATGTGATAACCATAGGGGCTCTGCACAGGCTCACTGGTTTCACCCTTGTTCATGGTAAACACCTTGTCTTCAAAGGCCCCAACCATCATACCGCGGCCAAAAAAACCCAGATCACCACCCTGACGGGCAGAACCGGGATCATCCGAGTGTGCCCTGGCCAGTTCGGCAAAGTCTGCGCCTTCCTGCAACTGCTGGTACAAATCCTGAGCTCTGGCGGCAGCCGTCTGTCGTGCAGCCTCACTCTCGTCGTCAGCTTTAATCAGGATATGACTGGCACGGCGTTCTTCACCATTGCTGAATTCTGCCAGTTGTTCTTCGTACATCTGTTGTAATTGCTGTTCCTCGATAACAAACTGAGGATCAACACTATCCAGGCGCAGCTCCAGATATTCGATACTAACCTGCTCCTCGCTAACAAACTCACCCGCATGTTCATCGTAGTATTGCTGTATGGCCGCATCATCAATACTGATATCATCCGCCTGGTCATCAGCTTCGAGCACCATATAGGAGAAACGACGTTGTTGCTTACGCAGACGCAACAGCCGATCGGTTTCATTAGCGGTCAGTAGCGCCGTATCTACAACACCATCCATCAATTGCCGCCCCTGCATATCGCGGCGTAGAGCATCTTCGAAACTTTCCTGGGTCATACCCTGAGAGTTAAGTAGACGTGTATATAGGTTCTGATCAAACTGGCCATCACTCTGAAATTCCTGCATCTGCCGGATCCGGCTGGCAAGCTGGGCATTGGCCACACGAAAACCGGCATCTTCAGATGCCTGGGTTACCAGTGCCGCAGAAATTATTCGGCTCAGTGTCGCCCGTTGTAATACATCTTCCTTCAACAGGGCCGGACTGATATTGTCACCAAATATCTGCTGCCGAAAAGCTCTCTCCTGCTGATAGGCAACCTGATATTCGCTCAACGGGATCTGGGTATCATTCACCTTGGCAACATAGGCCTTGCCGTCACCCGACAAATAAGAATTCACACCGACCATTGCAAAAGCCGCAATGATAAGCGCGATAATTGTCCAGACGAAAACGCCCTGCACATGATCTCTGATTAACTGCAACATAGCTTGCTACCTGCCAGAACTAAAAATGACTTCTACCCAAAATTGTTAACCTTAGCGTGATCAGACCTGACGTGCAATCACTGCCTACAAGATAACAAAAAGGGCGCGCTGCAAATACAGTGCACCCTTGTCGCTAATGGCGGAGTGGACGGGATTCGAACCCGCGACCCCCGGCGTGACAGGCCGGTATTCTAACCAGCTGAACTACCACTCCTGAACGGAAAATCTTCTTATGGTGGGTGCTGCAGGGATCGAACCTGCGACCCTCGCCTTGTAAGGGCGATGCTCTCCCAGCTGAGCTAAGCACCCAAGCGAAGAAGCGTTATTTTATTGTATCTTTGAGTCCCTTACCAGCTTTAAATGACGGAATTTTGGCCGCCTTAATCGTTATTTCTTCACCGGTCTGAGGATTACGGCCCTTTCTCTCTGCGCGTTCACGAACAGAAAAAGTTCCAAAACCGACCAATGTCACCTGGTCACCATTTTTCAGAGCCCCACCTATAGCATCGGTAATGCCATCGAGCGCGCGACCGGCATCTGCCTTTGAAATATCAGCAGCCGATGCAACGGCATCGATCAATTCAGATTTGTTCACTCAACATCTCCTGGATTAGTCTAATGAAGGACGCCCCGCTCCAGTCAGGGCCATCCCAGCAGTGTGTATAGCTGGTTCAGCATTTACGCACCGAGCGCGCATTTATACCAACCGCTTACCCTGCCTGTCAAGTCATGACTTGCCCCGGCGCCAGTTCGGCATTAGCAACTGGCGTCCGAAAAACACGTTTAGTCCTTAAAAACAGTGATTAATGCGGACGTATGGACGCGCCTTTTTTTGTCTTGCCAGTCTTGCGCTTGACATTACTGGTTGCAGCATCTTTGGCCAACAGAGCTTCGGGCAAATGCTGCAAGGTTGTCTGCCACACTTCATCTATCCAGCGAACCGGTTTGATTTCCAGATTTTGCTGAATGTTTCTGGGGATTTCCACCAGATCTCGTTCATTATCTTCCGGAATCAGTACCGTGCGAATACCACCGCGATGTGCTGCCAGCAGCTTTTCTTTCAATCCACCAATCGGCAGCACCTCACCGCGCAGGGTTATCTCACCAGTCATGGCAACATTGGCCCGCACCGGAATACCAGTTAACGCTGACACCAGCGCCGTACACATACCGATACCCGCACTCGGGCCATCCTTGGGAATTGCTCCCTCCGGCACATGGATATGGATATCATTCTTCTGGTAAAAATCGGCCTCGATACCCAGCACCTCAGCACGGCTACGCACAACGGTCATGGCCGCCTGTACTGACTCCTGCATGACGTCACCCAGTTGCCCGGTAATAGTCAACTTACCCTTACCAGGTACGACGGTACTTTCTATTGTCAGCAAGTCTCCACCGACCTCGGTCCATGCCAGTCCGGTAACCTGCCCGACCTGATCATGCTCTTCGGCACGCCCAAAGCGAAAACGTTTAACGCCGAGATATTTTGACAGATTCCGGGAATTAACAGAGACCGTTGCGCTGATCTGCTGCAACAGGATACTTTTTACCACCTTGCGACAGATCTTGGAAATCTCACGCTCCAGACCACGGACACCCGCCTCGCGTGTGAAATAACGAATGATGTCGCGGATAGCACCTTCGGTCATTTTCATCTCCCCCTCTTTCAGACCATTATCCTTGATCTGTTTAGGTAGCAGATATCGCTGGGCGATATTGACCTTCTCGTCCTCGGTATAACCGGACAGCCGAATAACCTCCATACGATCCAGCAGCGGTGCCGGGATATTCATGCTATTGGCCGTGCAGACAAACATCACATCGGACAGGTCATAATCAACTTCCATGTAATGATCGTTAAAGCTGTTGTTCTGTTCAGGATCCAGCACCTCGAGTAAGGCAGATGCCGGGTCACCACGAAAGTCCATCGCCATCTTGTCAATTTCATCAAGCAAAAACAATGGATTACGCGTTTTTACTTTCGCCAGGTTTTGAATAATCTTGCCCGGCATGGCGCCGATATAGGTACGCCGGTGACCACGTATCTCCGCCTCATCACGGACACCACCCAGCGCCATACGGATAAACTTGCGATTCGTGGCACGGGCTATCGAACGCCCCAGGGAGGTCTTACCAACACCGGGCGGCCCCACCAGACACAGGATAGGACCCTTGATCTTGTCCACGCGCTGCTGCACTGCCAGATATTCGAGAATGCGTTCCTTAACCTTTTCCAGGCCATAATGATCGGTCTCAAGTACATCCGAAGCCTGCGTCAGATCCCGGCAGATTTTGCTGCGCTTCTTCCACGGCACGCCCACCACCCAGTCAATATAATTGCGCACAACGGTCGCTTCAGCTGACATCGGCGACATCATTTTCAACTTGTTTAATTCGGCACCGGCCTTCTGCTTGGCCTCCTTGGACATCCCCGCCTTTTCAATCTTTCCGGCAAGTTCTTCGAACTCATTTGGTACATCGTCCATATCACCGAGCTCTTTCTGAATAGCCTTCATCTGCTCATTCAGATAATACTCACGCTGGCTCTTTTCCATCTGGCGTTTGACACGGCCCCGTATGCGTTTTTCAACCTGCAACAGATCAAGCTCGGACTCCATCAACTCTAGCAGGCGCTCCAGCCGTTCACGCACATCATTGATTTCCAGTAACTCCTGGCGCTCTTCGATCTTCAATGCCATATGCGCGGCAACGGTGTCGGCCAGACGCCCGGCATCATCGATACCTGCCAGTGATGACAAAATTTCCGGCGGTACCTTGCTATTCATCTTGACGTATTGCTCAAACTGCCCCAGCACCGAACGCCCCAGGGCTTCGGCCTCACGCTCTGGCATCGCAGCAACCTTGAGCGTCTCGACCTCGGCTACAAAAAAATCACCGGATTCGACGAATTCAAGCATCCGTGCGCGCTCAACACCTTCAACCAACACCTTCACTGTGCCATCAGGGAGCTTCAGCAACTGCAGGATCGTCGACAAGGTCCCCACCTGGTAGATGTCTTCAATACCGGGTTCATCCATCGAGGCGTTTTTCTGCGCCACCAGCATGATCTGCTTGTCGGCATCCATAGCAGACTCAAGGGCCTTGATCGACTTTTCCCTGCCAACAAACAGCGGGATCACCATGTGGGGGTAAACAACGACATCACGTAGCGGCAATACCGGAAACAATACGCTATCCATCGTCATTTCTTTATCATCTATTTCATGGGCCATCGACTCTACCTCTACCTGCTGTGATGCCGCAAAATACCCTGTATGATCAGGGTCACTTATTTCTAGATATGAGGTCAATGGGCACAGAATTCAAGCCGCTAGTTGCAACCATCTACTCAAAAAAAAGCCGCACCAGAGCAATCTCTGGAACGGCTTTTCCACACACTTTCTAAGGTAACCAGGAATGGCTTATCTCCAGACACGTTATAGCATAGCGACCTTATTCCTTATTATTGGCCGATGCCTGCTGATCATTATTGCCGTAGATCATCAATGGCTCAGACTCACCACTGATAGTACCCTCATCGACCACAACCTTGGTGACATTTTCAATCGATGGCAGGTCATACATGGTATTCAACAGCACCTGTTCGATTATTGAACGCAGTCCGCGGGCACCCGTCTTCCGCTCCATGGCCTTACGCGCAGCTGACGCCAGTGCTTCTTCACGAAACTCCAGATCCACGCCTTCCATCTCGAACAGTTTGGCAAACTGCTTAGTCAGGGCATTCTTGGGCTCAGTCAGAATCCGTACCAGGGACTCCTCACTCAGCTCTTCCAGCGTTGCAATAACCGGCAAACGCCCCACAAACTCAGGTATCAGACCGTATTTGATCAGGTCTTCGGGTTCTACATTATAGATAATCTCGCCGATACTACGCTTGTCATTCTTGCTTTTAACCTCGGCCGCAAAACCAATACCACCTTTCTCGGAACGGTCGCGAATCACCTTATCCAGCCCCGCAAACGCTCCACCGCAGATAAACAGAATATTCGAGGTATCAACCTGTAAAAACTCCTGCTGCGGATGTTTACGTCCACCCTGTGGTGGCACCGAAGCAATGGTACCTTCAATCAACTTGAGCAGGGCCTGCTGCACACCTTCACCGGAGACGTCGCGGGTAATTGAAGGGTTATCCGATTTACGTGAAATCTTGTCGATCTCATCAATATAAACGATACCACGCTGAGCCTTGTCGACGTCATAATCACATTTCTGCAATAACTTCTGGATGATATTCTCGACATCCTCACCGACATAACCAGCCTCGGTCAACGTCGTTGCATCGGCAATCGTGAATGGCACATTGAGTAAACGCGCCAATGTTTCGGCCAGCAGCGTTTTACCACTGCCCGTCGGACCAATCAGCAGGATATTACTTTTGGAAAGCTCAACCTCATCTTTTTTGGCCGAAAATTCCTGACGTTTGTAATGATTATAAACAGCCACGGCCAACACCTTTTTGGCACGCGCCTGGCCTATCACATAATCATTCAGAATTTCATTGATCTCATGAGGGTTGGGTAGCTTACTACCCTGCATGGACGCAGCCTTTTCCTGAATCTCTTCACGAATGATGTCGTTACATAATTCAACACATTCGTCACAAACAAAGACCGAAGGCCCGGCAATCAGCTTGCGAACTTCGTGCTGACTTTTGCCACAAAAAGAGCAATACAACAACTTTTCGCCATCATCACCATTTTGCTTATCATCACTCATAACAAACCCCAGTCATCTTGAGTTTAGCCACTCTCATCATCAAACAGCCCCCGTATCAACCAACGGGCCTACCGGATAATCAGTCAGACTGACGCAAATCCAGTACGCTATCTATCAGACCGTACTTGGCGGCATCCTCGCCAGACATAAAAAAGTCTCGGTCAGTATCCTGCTCAATGCGTTCTTTTGCCTGGCCAGTATGTTTAACCAGAATATCATTGAGGCGGTCACGGATGCGCAGTATTTCCTGAGCATGGATATCGATATCCGTAGCCTGACCCTGAAAACCACCCAGCGGCTGATGAATCATCATCCGTGAGTGTGGCAGGCTGTGTCGCTTTCCGGCAGCACCACCAGCCAGCAACAGGGCGCCCATGCTGGCTGCCTGACCGATACACATGGTACTGACATCCGGCTTGATAAACTGCATCGTGTCGTAAATAGACATACCTGCCGTTACCGATCCACCTGGAGAATTGATATACAAATGAATGTCCTTATCCGGGTTTTCCGATTCCAGAAACAGTAACTGGGCTACAATCAGGTTGGCCATATGGTCTTCGACCTGCCCCACCATAAAAATGACCCGCTCCTTGAGCAGTCGTGAATATATGTCATAGGCACGCTCTCCGCGCGATGACTGCTCTACCACCATGGGTACTAAATTCATGCTTGTCACTGCAAGTGCTCCTTCCGTTATTGTTATGATCGGTCATTTCCTCCCGCTGCTTTAGCCATTTTTCAGCTAAATCAGCCGGGGCACCGTTATATCATCGACACTTGTCTAAAAACATCAAATCACAGTATTGATCGGGTCATGACTGACGTGATTGCATCACCTCGTCAAAGCTCATAGAGATTTCTTTAACCTTGGCATTTTCAAGAACCCAATCGACTACCATATCCTCTACCACCATGGATTCAACGGTCGCCAAACGTGAGCGATCGGCATAATACCAGCGCACCACCTCATCAGGAGCATCATAGGACTCAGCAAGAGTCTCCACAAGTGTTTTGACCGACTCTGGGTCTGCAACAAAGGCCTGTTTACGGGCAATTTCGCTCAACAGCATCCCCAGCGCGGCCTTACGTCTAGCAGCAGGCTCAAACAAGCCCCTGTCGAGATCTTCCAGCTTACCACCCTGCGCCCCGAGATTATTCTGCATCTGAGTCATCATGTCATTGATGCTGTTCTCTACCACTGCCGCCGGCACATCGACTGGATTGGCCTCATATAAAGCATCCAGCACCTTACCCTTGGTCATTTCCTTTAGCGCCTGATTAAGCTCGCCCAGCATGCTACTACGAATTTCACTCAGAAAACTCTCCTGATCATCGCCAGTAACCTCAAAACTACTCATGAATTCAGCATCCACTTCAGGCAGCTCGGCCTCAGCAACCTCATGAACTTTAACAATAAACTTGACTGGCTTCCCTGCCACTGCAGCGGCCTGATAATCATCCGGAAATGTAAGATCCACGCTAATCTCATCACCGGCCTTAGCGCCCTCCAGGGCCTCTTCAAAGCCCGGGATAAAGCTATTTGAACCCAGGACTATCGGCACCTGCTCTCCTTTATTACCGTCAAAAGACTCGCCAGCGATCGTCCCTTCGAAGTCTATGGTCAATCGATCGTCCATCTGGGCTGGACGTTCAACTGCCACCCAATTGGCACGCTGACGGCGCAGCTTTTCAACCATGGCTGTAACATCCTCGTCCTCAATAGTGGCTACCGGCCGCTCTATTTCGGTATTAGCCAGGGAACCCAGTTCAATATCAGCGAAGACCTCAAAGGTTGCTATATACTCCAGGTCTACACCCGGTTCAGTCATTTTCGGTTCTATCCGGGGCATCCCGGCCAGGCGTAAATTTTCCTGGCTAACGGCTTCCTGGAAGCTGGACTGGGTCACTTCTCCAATCACTTCATTACGCACCTGCGTGCCGTAACGGGTGGCAACCACCTTGACCGGTACCTTGCCCGGGCGAAAGCCAGCCAATCTGACTGTACGCGACAATGACTTAAGGCGGCTTTCCACCTCCTTATCAACACGCTCAGCAGGAACGCTTACGGTCATCTTACGCTCCAGGCCACTAGTGCTTTCCACAGAAACTTGCATATACTACCCCAAATATATTCATTAATATCAATAAGTTAATCTATTGCGCCCGGTGCCAATTGGTGCGAAAGGAGAGACTCGAACTCTCACGGGTTCCCCCACTGGTACCTAAAACCAGCGCGTCTACCAATTCCGCCACTCTCGCTCAACCTGCTCAGCCCGACATAACACACACAGCGAACTCCCACCTTTCAGCGCAGTGACACTCTATTATACCAAGAAGTGAAGAACAAGCGGGAACCACCAATGAAATACCTTATCATAATCATCAGAAAAACCGCCCATTAACCTTGAAATTGAAGAGGTTATCGTGGGCGCATATCTCTGGAAACGGAGAAATCGGGTGTATTTCCATTCTAGCGCGGCTGCACTAACATCCTGTCCATAACCTGCAAATCAGCAAGCGCAAGTGTGCCTGCCGCCATCTTTAAACGCAGCACCGCGTTTAAAAAATTGTAATCCGCACTAACCATCTCGCGTTGATTTTCAAACACCCCTAACTGCGCATTTAATACATCCAGACTGTTCCTGATCCCTTTATCAAAACCATCATGGGTCGACTCGAGCAAGGCTTCACTTGAGTCAAATGCCTGTTTGGTTGCCTGCACAAGCAGGCGGCTATTAATAACTGTCAAATAAGCCTGGCGCACATCCATTAACACCTGTTCGGTAATGTCCCGTAAAATATATTTTTGCTTCATTCTATTGGCCTTGGCCTCACGAACCTTTGCCACATCACCACCACCATTATACAAAGGGAGCTCAAGCGTAAGGCCAGCCATTGCTTCTGTTGTTGTATCACCATCAACATCACCCTGACTGTAATTAGCTACAAAATCTATTACCGGATAATGCCCCCCTTCAGCAACATCAACTTCACCATCAGCACCACGTAACTCGAGTTTGGTCAGCTCAAGCACGAGTGACTTGTCGAGCGCCAGCCGTTCCCATAAAAACATCTCTTCAGGCTCCAGAGAATAGATACTTCCAGCTCCCAGAAATACCGAAAGTCGAACCGGCAAGCGCCCGGTATACCGTCTGAGTAACTGCTTTCTAATTTCCAGATCACTTTTTGCCATTATCGCCTGGGTACGCGCCAGATCATAACTAGCCCGCGCTTCATCAACATCAGTAATGGAGGCATCACCATCCTGATAGGCGCTTTTCGCCAACGCAAACAAATGGGTAATTGCAGATGTTTGTGATTTTGCAGTTGCCAGGGATTCCTGTGCGATCAGCACATTAAAATAAGCCTCGGCTACGTTAAACATTAACTCTTGTTCAGCCAGCTGTTGTTGAACGCTGGCAATTTCAGATTCAACCTTGGCATGTCGATATATTGCCATATCTGTTCGCCTGAACAATGGCTGCGCCAGCCCAGCCTGATACCCTATACTACTAAAGTTATCATCCGGCAGGGCAATACCGGAAAGATTAACTTGCTGATGATGAACCTCGCCATAACCACGCAAATACAATTTGGGGAAAAATTGCGCCCGCGCCTGTATGCTCTGCTCCTGGCGGACATTAACTTCAGCCATAGAGATAGAAACAGAACTATTATTATGCTGGGCCAAACGATAGGCATCTAATAAGGAAAATGACTGACTATCCGCCCAGGCCGGGCTGGCAATCAGCAGAAAGAGAAGGAAAAACAGAAAAGAAAAACTGAAAGACAAACGCTGGTTAGCGTTCGGATGTTTATTATTTGCCCGGCTAATCCTGTAGAACAAAAGGCCTGGGAACTTCATAAAACCACCTATTAGACAAACCCTCCCCCAATCACACAAAAAAAACATACAGGCAGATATTATTATCTGCCCGTATGTTTAATTTCTCTGTATACCGATCAGGTATTAATTTCTATTACCGTTCATATTAATCTTGCGACCGCCTCTAAATCGTGAGCCACCTCTGAGATTTCTCTTGACCTTACGATTATTGGAGCGACTACCCCCATTCTGGTTAATTTTTCTGCTATTGACACCATAACGCAGGCGCGAATAACGGTTATTATTTTTCTTTACCACATTCGCTAACGATGGCTGCGCAGGATGGCCCACGACAGTTTTTGGAGGCGCCGGACGACGTCCGGTGCTGGAACGGAAGCCGGAGCGACTACTTCTGTTTCTTACACGAAATGGCTTCCTGGTAGTAACATTCTTTGTTTTACCAGACAGCGTTACATTGTTTTTGATACCAGCATTAGCGGCTTCACTCTGAAGCGGTATCGCGCTTATGCCCAATGCCATTATAGCGACAGGCAATACTTTAGTTATCATTCCTAGTTTCACTATACTTTCCTCCGTTACTATTATAATTCTAAATCTCTCAGAGCACTTATCGTTCAATTTCGGATAGGCATTAGAACAATACTTTCTTAACAGTAAATTAACAGACAATAAATCTGGATTTAAGTTCAATGACAACAACCATTAGTCACTGACCAGATCTGGCTGAGCACTATGGTTTAACCAACACACCCCGATAGTGCAGGGATCGGACAGCGACATAAAGATTGACTACAACGGTGGGATAAAAGTGTGATGGTGGGTCGTGTAGGGATCGAACCTACGACCCGCGGATTAAGAGTCCGCTGCTCTACCAACTGAGCTAACGACCCATCGCAAGTAACTATATCATTGCCAACCAGCCAACTCCAGCCGGCAAAAAATGGGGTGGACGATGGGGCTCGAACCCACGACAACCGGAATCACAATCCGGGACTCTACCAACTGAGCTACGCCCACCATAATCTGGCGCGCCTGGCAGGATTCGAACCTGCTACCCTCGGCTTAGAAGGCCGATGCTCTATCCAAATGAGCTACAGGCGCATGGTAATCTACCAGGCTAAACAGCTATTTTGTCGCACATGCGGCAAAAACAAAAACTGGTCGGGGTAGAGAGATTCGAACTCCCGACATCCTGCTCCCAAAGCAGGCGCGCTACCAGGCTGCGCTATACCCCGTATGTCACACGCTCAACACAGTCAAACATGAGGCAGGGCATGATACGCCGCTGCGTCGCTTGCGTCAATCCGAGCAACAATAAACGGACAGATCGCACAACAGCAGGTCAACGTGATATAGCTGCCACCGGCACCAGGCGCCAGGCAATCAGGGCGGCCACGCCACTCATCAAAGCAGCAATAACAAAGGTGGCCTCAGGCCCCAGCCCCAGCCACAGATATCCACTGAGCACGCTACCCAGCGCACCACCCGCGCCAAAACTGATGCTACTGTAGAGCGCCTGTCCTCGCCCCTGATGCCGCCCCGTAAAATAACTGTGAATCAAGGAAATAGCCACGGCATGATAAACCCCAAAACTGGCAGCATGGAGCAACTGGGCAAAAATCATCACCGCCGGACTAGCGACAAAGGTGCCGATTAATACCCAGCGCAACGAAGTCAGGAGCAGGCTGATCACCAGCAAGCGCCGCTCACCATAGCGCGGCAGCAACCGGTGCATATAATAAAACACGCCTATTTCTGCCAGAACCCCCAGCGCCCAAAGACTTCCGATCATGCTAAAGCTGTAATCGTGCTCCTGGAGATATATAGAGTAGAATGTGTAGTACGGGCCATGACTGGCCTGCAATAGAAAACACACCACAAACAGACCGGCAACCGCCGGTTTACACAACACCTGAAGTATAGGCTCATGATCCAGAGTCAAATGCCCGGCGGCCTGCTCCGGTACCAGCAGACTGGCAACCCAGATCCCGGCCAACAGAACGATAAACACCCAGGGCACTATCCCTGTGCCCACCACATTTAATACCGGCCCCAACCCGGCCACAGCAATAATAAACCCCACCGAACCCCATAGACGAATTGAACTATAGTGGTGGGCATTAGACCCCAGGTGTGTCATCGTCGTGGCCTCAAACTGGGGTAAAGAGGCATTCCAGAAAAAGCTGTACACCATCATCACCAACGCCAGCCACCAATAACCACCACCAAAAAAGATGCCGGCAAAACTGACCGTGGCCAGTAACGACGCCAGCCGAACAATCTTCATACGCTGCCCCGTATGATCGGCAATCCAGCCCCAGACATAGGGGGCAACAATCTTGGTCGCCATAATAATGGCGACCAACTCACCGATTTCGGTCTCGTTATAACCCAGCGACTTTAGATACGGCCCCCAATAGGGCCACAGGGCACCAAGAGCGGCGAAATAGAATAGATAAAAATTGGACAGGCGCCAATACATTAAGACAGGACTTAGGTTTAAGTAATGAGTGATGAGCAATGAGTCATGTGAATAGATCGAGCTGATACAGCGATTCTCGATAGCTTACCCATCACTCATTACTCATAGCCCTTATTCGACAAAACGGCAAGCCACAGACATTTTCAAACTCAGCTATTATAGGCTGACATCGGGGGTCTGTGCAGGAATGACGGGTGTCTCAGACAGCACATCCATATTCTGAGCCCGATGGCGCAGTACATGATCCATCAGCACAATGGCCAGCATGGCCTCGGCAATCGGCGTGGCACGGATACCGACACAAGGGTCATGACGCCCCTTCGTAACCACCTCGACCGACTCACCACGCCGATTAACCGACTGGCCCGGCAGACGCAGGCTGGAGGTCGCCTTCAGCGCAATACTGGCAACTATATCCTGACCGGAGGATATCCCCCCCAGCACACCACCGGCATGATTGGTCAGAAAACCCGCTGGCGTGATCTCGTCACGATGTTCGGTACCTTTTTGTTCAATACAATCAAATCCGGCGCCGATCTCGACACCCTTAACGGCATTGATACTCATCAGGGCATGGGCAATATCGGCATCAAGGCGGTCAAAAATCGGCTCACCCAGCCCCGGCAGCATCCCGCTGGCCACAACATTAATCCGGGCACCAATGGAATTACCCTCCTTACGCAAGGCATCCATATAGGACTCCATCTCGGCGACCTTAGTGGCATCGGGACAGAAAAAAGGATTATTTGGTACCTCATCCCAGTCCAGCCGTTCAGCCCGGATCGGGCCCAACTGGGCCAGATAACCCCGAATTTCGATGCCATACTGGCTCTGCAGGTACTTCTTGGCAATACCACCGGCCGCCACACGCATCGCCGTCTCTCGCGCCGATGACCGACCACCACCACGGTAGTCACGAAAACCATATTTCTGCTGATAGGTATAATCGGCATGACCGGGCCGGAAACGATCCATGATGTCGCCATAATCTTTCGAGCGCTGATCGCTGTTTTCGATCAACAGGCCGATCGGCGTACCCGTGGTTTTGCCTTCGAACACACCCGACAGAATCCGCACCTGATCGGCTTCCCGCCGCTGCGTTGTATGCCGTGAGGTGCCCGGCTTGCGCCGATCCAGGTCACGCTGCAAATCCTGCTCGGACAGCTCCAGCCCTGGTGGGCAACCATCCACAATACAACCCAGCGCCGGCCCATGGCTCTCACCAAAACCTGTGACAGTGAATAATTTACCGAAGCTATTTCCAGACATGGATCATATTGTAGCGGGTAATTCGGGGCTTGTCCTCAGTCCTAAGTCCTGAGTCCTGAGTCCTTTTTATATAACCTTTGAAAACCGCTGCTGTGATGGCTCCCTGAGATAACGATCAAACACCATACACACATTACGAATCAACAGACGACCGCGCGGCATCACACGAATAAGCTTGTCGCTTACCTCAAGCAGGCCATCCTGTTGCATGGTCTGCAGGGCTTCCAGTTCAATGGCAAAATAGTCGGCGAATGATAAACCGTATTCTTTCTCAATGGCGGTCATATCCAGCTCAAAGTGGCACATCAAGCGAGTAATGACATCGCGGCGCAGGACATCGTCATCGTCCAGTTCGACACCACGAAACACGGGTAGATGGCCGCTGTCGATGGCCTGATAATACTCCTCAATACCTTTATAATTCTGACTATAGCTGCGGCCAACCTTACCGATCGAGGTGACACCAATACCAATCAGGTCACACTCGGCATGAGTCGAATAACCCTGAAAATTTCTGTATAAAGTCTGCTCGCGTTGGGCAATAGCCAGCTCATCATCGGGACGGGCAAAGTGATCCATACCGATATAGACATACCCGGCCGCAGCCAGTTTTTCGATCGTCATTTGCAGGATATCGAGCTTGACGGCCGGCTGTGGTAACTCGGCCTCATTGATACGGCGCTGCGGCTTGAACAGCTCGGGCAAATGGGCATAGTTGAAAATCGATAGCCGATCCGGCGACGCAGCAATCACCTTATCCAGGGTGCGTTCAAAACTGACCATGGTCTGCAACGGCAGGCCATATATCAAATCGATGCTGATGGACTTGAACCCCTCCTGCCGCGCCTGGTCCAGAACGGCAAAGGTCTGTTCTTCAGTCTGGATACGGTTAACGGCCTGCTGCACTACCGGCTCAAAGTCCTGGGCACCGAGACTCATGCGGTTAAAACCCAGCTCCCGTAGCAGCTTGATCGTATCGCCCTGTACCTCACGCGGATCAATTTCTATCGAATATTCACCACTGTCATCATCACGCAAGCGGAAATGGCGTTGCGTCTCGGCCATCAGTTCGCGCATCTGTTCATGGCTGATAAAGGTCGGCGTTCCGCCGCCCCAGTGCAATTGATCAACGTAACGATCGTCATCATACAATTCGGCCTGCAGCGCCAATTCGCGATAGACCCGATCCAGATAGGGCTGAGCCTTGCTTCTATCCTTGGTCGCTATTTTGTTGCAACCGCAATAAAAGCAGACCGTATCGCAGAAAGGGATATGAAAATACAGGGACAGCGGCCGCTGTTGTGATTCAGTATTCGTCGCCCGCGCTATCGTCTGATACTGTGGCTCGGCAAACCCTTCGTGAAACTGTATTGCAGTCGGATAAGAGGTATATCGTGGCCCACTCTTGTCATAACGTTTGATCAGCTCCAGATCGAAAATAACCGATTGCTCCACGACATCCTCCTTATATATTATGTCGAAGATTATAACAGAACACGCCCCACAATGACCGGCCAAAAAACCACACTAAAAACATACAAATGCGGCCAGGTTTGACAACAGTCCAATTTGATTTCAGCATAGGGGGCCTTCAACGGAGACAAACATTATGCCATCACGCTCACCAGTAATTCTGGCCCAGGCCCTGGTTATTCCTCTGGCGCTATCGGCCTGGACCAATGCATTTGCCGAAGAAAAAAGCCCCTGGGAGGCGGAAGTCGAACTGGGTATCATCAACACCACGGGTAATACCGAATCCCAGACCATCAGCAGTAAAGCGATGGCGGAATATAATATCGAGAGGTGGCGTCACAAAGCCAACCTCGAATCGCTGGTCAGTAGTGATAGCAGCGGAACCAGTGCCGAGCGTTACCTGATCGCAGAAAAAAGCGATTATAAATTCAGCGGTGATATTTCTTATGTTTTCGGACAAATCGACTATGAAGCCGATCGTTTCAGCGGCTATGACTACCGCTCCACAATCGCCCTCGGTTATGGTCGCAAACTCATCAAACAGGACAGCCTGAATCTGGAAGCCGAAATCGGCGGCGGTTATCGGCAAAGCAAAATATCGACAAACTCGGACATCACCGAAGAAACTCTGGGCCGAGCAGCGGCAAACCTAAAATGGAAAATCACATCGCATTCCAGCTTCCGGGAATCTGTCTCTGTCGACATCGGCAGTGATGCCACAATAACGAAATCCGTCACAGCCCTGAAATCCCAGGTCAATGGTAACCTGGCAACCAAACTGACCTATACCGTCAAAAATACATCTGACGTACCAGTCGGTATTGAAAAAACAGATACCGAGACTGCCTTTACCCTGGTTTACAATTTTTAAAACAAGTTGAACCCCGGTAACAGACCGGAGCCGTCCACACACTTCAATAGCGGTAGATGATATACACTATTAGCCTGATAGCAGCAAAACACCCCAACCGCTACATCACTTCTCTCGCCTGACCACCTTCACGTGGTTTTTGTATACGCCGAATAATCTCGGCTAATATCTGCCGATACAGATCAGGGCCCAGTATTGCATCTTCCACCCCACTCTCGATATTGGGGTTATCATTGGCCTCAATAACATAAGCCTCCTGTCCCGAGCGTTTGACATCGACTCATAAAAGCCGTTACCAATCAAACGCGCGGATTTTTTCGCCACCTCGACGACGACAACCGGAGCATCCTCTATCGCCCAGGTCTTGAATGCACCCTCGGTAGCCTGGCCCGACTCCCCATGGTTAACAATCTGCCAATGCGACGGTGACATAAAATATTGACAGGCAAACAGCGACTCATTATTCAGAATACCAATACGCCAGTCGAACTCGGTATACAGATACTCCTGAACCAGGATCAGATCCGATTCACGGAACAGTTTGGCAGTATATTCACGCACCTGCTGCTCATTTTCGGCCTTGTAAATACCAAAGGCCGCGCCTATCCACCATCATCACCAACCGGCTGGGCCGGGCAGGCCAACGATAACACTGACGAACGCATTCACATGAGCTGGGTTATTAAAGCCAATACCCACACCGAGATCGGAATCACGACATACCATGATCGTGCCGGCACCATTCATACCACCATCCGTTTGGCATAACACTCCCCGGCCATGAGGCAGGCGCAAGCTAGGTAATCGCCAGGAGGAAACAGCCCGGATCGGGCTAACAGTAAATGATAATAAGTGATAGTATCAAATACTGCTGTTTGACGATAAAATGTGAGCGACAAACAACAACTTCATGCCTGTCACTATAAAAACCAACTCAATGAGATGACTGACAATCTTATCCAGTTAGAAAACATCGCCTTTGGCTGGGGCGATAGAAACATATTCAGCGGTATTGATATTTCAATCCCGAAAGGCAAGATCACAACCATCATGGGGCCTAGCGGTTCCGGCAAATCTACTTTACTTAAATTAATAACCGGACAGCTGCAACCTCAATCTGGAAATGTGTTCGTTGACGGGCTTAACATTCCAGAACTGAATCGTTCAGAGCTATTAAAGTTGCGTATACGCATGGGCATGATGTTTCAGCATAGCGCATTATTTACGGATATTAACGTATTTGATAATGTTGCTTTCCCCATCCGGGAACACACAGATTTATCTGCCGCACTCATTAGGACGGTAGTATTATTAAAGCTACAGGCTGTTGGGCTGCGGGGCGCACATCACTTAATGCCCAGCGAGTTATCTGGCGGCATGTTGCGGCGGGTTGCATTGGCGCGTGCTGTCGCACTAGACCCCATGATTCTTTTGTATGACGATCCTTTTTCCGGCCAGGACCCCGTATCGCTTGGCGTCCTGATGCGGTTAATCAAAACATTAAACCATGCTCTTGGTATCACCAGCGTGATAGTTTCGCATGATGCCGACGAGGTTAAATCCATATCAGACAATCTGTACATAATCGCAGAAGGAAAAGTAAAAGATCATGGTCCTCCGGGCCAGCTAAGCCAGTCATCTAACGAATGGACAAACCAGCTTCTCGGGGGGCTACCCAATGGACCAGTGTCATTTCACTACCCCGCGAATGAACTTGCCGAAGATTTTTTAATAGCTCGCTAGCACATAACATTACGATACCGCCCCGGCTCAGGCTTGTGTAAGGTCCTCTCGTGTCAGAAGAAACACGCCCTGCCCTCCAGCCTCAAACTCGAACCAGGTAAATGGCAGTTCCGGGAAAGTCTCAACCAGTGCCGCTGCACTGTTACCAACCTCAACGACCAACATACCTCCGGGATGCAAATGGTCGGCGGCCTGGGCCAGTATGCACCGCGCATGATCCAGGCCATCCGGCCCCGAGGCCAGACCCAGTTCCGGCTCATGATGATATTCATCCGGCATGGCAGCCATGTCATCGGCATCAACATAGGGCGGATTACTGACGATGATATCGTAGTGCCGCCCAGCCAGCGCCGAAAACAGATCGGACTGCACGGCATGAACCCGGTCACTTAATTCATGCGCCTCGATATTACGCCGGGCCACAACCAGCGCAGCGGATGATATATCCACGGCATCAACACTGGCCTCCGGAAAGGCGCAGGCACAGGCGATAGCGATACAGCCACTGCCCGTGCCGATATCGAGAACCGCGTTGACCGGCCGCCCACCACGCCAGGGTTCAAAACCGTGCATGATCAGCTCGGCCAGCGGCGATCGCGGCACCAGCACCCGTTCATCAACATAAAACTTCAAGCCACAGAACCAGGCCTCATGCAGCAGATAGGCCAGTGGTTGACGGGTCTGAATACGCTGTTGTACCAGTTCTCCAATCCTGTCCTGCTGCGCAACAGTTAGTGTTCGATCATAATCCTGATCCTCAATATCATAGGGCAAACCAACCACAAACAGGATCAGCCAGGCCGCCTCGTCCAGCGCATTATCCGTACCATGGCCGTAAAACAGATCCGCCTGCTCAAATTGTTCGGCAACCCGCCGGATTGCCGCTCTGACAGTCTCCTGCCTCACGTTTATCGTGGACACTTGTCACTCTCTCCGAATGTACATTCATTACACCAAAGACATATACTAACACTTATTAAATATATGCCGTGTTAACGGGCAAGAGGAACGAGAATAATGGCGCAGTATATCTACACTATGAATCAGGTCAGTAAGGTCGTCCCACC
>Ga0316190_10000382_pt1 | contig 30106 bp, 25 predicted proteins | sample Eddworburrow2_MG_FD_204929 | JGI IMG/M metagenome (GOLD analysis project Ga0316190, IMG submission 204929) | Coastal sediment microbial communities from Maine, United States - Eddy worm burrow 2 | ecosystem: Environmental > Aquatic > Marine > Coastal > Sediment | place: USA: Maine | collected... | reverse complement strand
ATGGGGAGCGGCACATCGACCTCGCATGGGCCCCTGCCCATGGCCCTTGAGAACAGCTACGGCCAGTTCGCCCATCTCCATCTGAACAACCAGGGCGTCGTGCACGGCTAGCCGTGGCACCGGGCTCAATCGTTGAAGCGCTGCTACGGCGGGAAACCGCCATCACTGCAGGCGCGCTGATCCTCCTCAACGTCCTTGCGTGGCTTGCGCTGCTCGCTGGCGCGGGCACCGGCATGAGCGTTGTGGCGATGAGCGGTTGGTGGCTGCCGATGTCGCTACCCATCGGCGAGAGCTGGCCCTGGACGCCCTATTGCTGGCTGATCGCCTTTGTCATGTGGGTGGTGATGATGGTGGCGATGATGCTGCCCTCGGCGGCACCCATGGTCTTGCTCTACGCGAAGGTCGTGCGTCGCGCGGATCAGCAATCCGGCAAGACAGAGGCGGCTTTTTCGATCGCAAACTTTGCCGGTGGCTATCTCAGCTTGTGGATTCTGTTCAGCGTCTTGGCCGTCGCTCTTCAATTCGCGCTGGAGCGTGCTGGCCTCATGACCGTCATGATGAGCTCAGGGAGTCCGGTCTTGTCCGGCGTGCTGCTGATTGGGGCGGGCCTCTATCAGCTAACGCCACTCAAATCCGCATGCCTTGAGCACTGCCGAAGCCCTGCCGCCTACCTTGCGAACCATTGGCGCGCCGGTGCCTTGGGCCCCTGGCGCATGGGACTAGGCCATGGCTCTTATTGCGTTGGGTGCTGCGCGGCGATCATGCTTCTGCTGTTCGTAGGCGGCGTTATGAATCTCGTTTGGATCGCCGGCCTTTCGATCTTTGTGGCCCTTGAGAAACTGGCACCGTTCGGGGCCTGGATCGCCAAGGCTATCGCCATCGTTCTACTGCTTGCCGGAGCCGCACTCATAGTTACGGCCTGACACCGGAAGACCCGGCGCAGGCCGCAAACTTCAATTGCGATGCGTCGCGCTTAGCGCGAATAAAACTCGATGACAAGGTTCGGTTCCATCATCACCGGATACGGTACGTCTGAGAGAGCCGGCACGCGCGTGAACGTCGCGACCATCTTACCTTGATCCACATCCACATAATCTGGAATATCGCGCTCGCCGCTCTGCGCAGCCTCAAGCACCATACCCAGATCTTTGGACTTGTCGCGCAGCTCGATCACGTCGCCTTCCTTGCAGCGATAACTCGGAATTGTCACGCGGACACCGTTCACCTTCACATGACCATGTGAAATGAACTGGCGGGCAGCGAAAACCGTCGGCACGAATTTCGCCCGGTAGATGACGGCGTCGAGACGACGCTCCAGCAGCCCAATCAGGCGCTCAGAGGTGTCACCCTTCAGACGCGAGGCCTCATGATAGATGGCCTTGAACTGCTTCTCGGTGATATTGCCGTAATAGCCCTTGAGCTTCTGTTTGGCGCGAAGCTGCTGGCCATAGTCGGACAGCTTGCCACGGCGACGCTGGCCGTGCTCGCCAGGTCCGTATTCGCGCTTATTTTGGGGGCTCTTGGGCCGACCCCAAATATTCTCGCCGAGCCGCCGGTCGATCTTATGCTTGGCGTGAATGCGTTTCGTCATTCGTCAAGACTCCAAAGCCAAATCGGGCTTTCCGCGGGCGGTCCGTCTTCCCCGCGTCTGCCGAAAAAACCTATTGATGGTGGTTGATCAGGGCCGCCAAAGCCAACTGGCGGTCCGCAATAAGCCCAATTCAATTGGGCTAGCCCGTTCTGTTACACGCAATGCCTGGAAAATGTCAATTCCGGTCTCAGTTCGCCGCCCCCTATGCGCCAATTAGTTGGCGCCAGCGGCCGCAACATAAGCATTGATAGCGCTTTCGACCTTCTGCCGCTGTTCAGGCGGACACGCGGGCGGCGCCGGGGCCTGAACCTCTTGCGGAGCGCCCGCATCGCTCGGCGCCGCTTGGGCGCCATCCGCCGGTGCTGAGTCGCCCCCATCAGTGAACTCGGCGTTGCCAGTGAAATAGGACACCGCAAAGAGGTGGAGCGCTTCAATCATCAGAAGCTGCTCTCGGCTCCAGTTCTGCTTCGCCTCTTCCTCGGCCAGCATCGTCTTGTAATTTGCCTTGCCCAGTTCCGGGATGCCGCAAACGTCTGCATAGGCTGAACGGGTGGCAGCGCGGATGACCCTGCGCGCATCCTCGAGGGGAATGACAAACTTGTTGGGATCTGACTTATCGACGGCGACCATCACGCCATTGGCGTCCTTGACCTTCTCGGGGATCAGCGAGAACGCGTAGGTGACCATCACGCGCACAGAGCTTTCGCTCAGGCCGCCTCCCTGACTGCTTGGTGCCTGCCGGCTTCTCCGGTCGAGTTCCTCAGCAGCCACATTCGTCATGCCCGCCTGTTCGGCAGCATGCCGATCGGCAGCCTGAACAGGCCCGCTGAGCAGCGCCAAAACCATGGCACCAGCCACGCCACCAAACATTGCCCACGCATTATTCATTGGATGCCCCTCTCCTTCTCAGTGGCGGAAGCTATCATTGTTAAAGAGCATCGCAATAGGAGAAACGGGGCGGAACTATGACAAGAACTCCCGTTGCTAACCTCTTGACGCCGTTGGCCGCCGGGTCAGAGCGGATACGATTCCGCGCCAGGTCCGCACATCTTGATCGGTGCACTCCATGCGGTGAAACATATTCCGAATGGAACGCACCATGGTAGGACGCTTCTCGAGCGGGCGCAGGAACCCCGCGTTGTCGAGCGCCTCTTCCATATGCCCGAACAGCCCGAACAGCGCCGCGCGGGTTGCGGGGCTCGTACCGGGCGTCGCCAGTCCCTCCCGCGCCGGGCCGTCGAAGGCCGTGATGCGGCCAAGCACCTCCGGCTCACTGCTCTTCATCCACTCATAGGAAAACAGCAACACTGCTTGCGGCAGGCTAAGCGAGGCACAGTTAGGATCGACCGGCGCAGTCAGAATAGCGTCGGCAAGTGCAATGGAGTCGTTGTCGAGACCATTGCGCTCGCCACCGAACATCACGGCGCAGCGCTGATCCGAGAGCGCTCGCGTACGTAAAGAGAATGCGGCTGTTTCGGGGCTGAAGACCGGCTTCACCATCTCCCTCGGGCGCGCCGTGGTGGCGATCACGAAATTGCAGTCGAAGAGCGCCTCTTCGAGGGTCTCGAAGACACGCGCATCCGCAACGATTGGCTCCGCCACGGCCGCAGCGGCCCGCGCCTTTTCGTTCGGCCAGCCATCGCGCGGCGAGACCAATCTCAAATCGCGGAGCCCGAAATTGCCCATGGCGCGGGCGGCAAACCCGATATTTTCGCCAAGCTGCGGTGCGACGAGGACAATGGCTGGTGAGACTGAGCCGGCGCGGCTTCCCGTCTGCTTGCCGGTTTGCGCATTTGTTTCCATCATCGCCGGACGATGCTACAGGGAGCGGCGGCCTGCAATGGGCAGCGGGGCCCGCACTTCTATTCCTGAACACACCAAGAATTTTCTTTTGGAGATTGCTGCGTGGACAAGATCAAGGTGAAAAATCCGGTTGCCGACTTACATGGCGACGAGATGACCCGTGTCATGTGGGACATGATCAAGGAGAAGCTCATCGAGCCCTATCTCGATATCGATCTCGTCCCCTTCGACCTTGGCATCGAGCATCGGGATGAGACCGACGATCAGGTCACGATCGATGCCGCCCACGCGATCCAGGAATTCGGCGTCGGCGTGAAATGCGCGACCATCACTCCAGACGAGGCACGCGTCGAGGAATTCGGCCTTAAGAGAATGTATCGCTCACCCAACGGGACCATCCGCAACATTCTGGGCGGAGTGATCTTCCGTGAACCGATCATCTGCACCAACGTTCCGCGCCTCGTGCCGGGCTGGAGCAAGCCCATTATCATTGGACGCCATGCTTACGGTGACATCTACCGCGCTCAGGATTTCCTCGTGCCGGGCAAAGGTACGCTGAAAATCACCTTCGAGGGTGAGGACGGCGAGACCATCGAGCGAGAGATTTATGCATTCGAGGGATCGGGCGTGGCGCTTGGCATGTTCAACCTCGACAGCTCGATCCGCGATTTCGCGCGCGCCTCCATGAATTACGGCCTGGTACGTAACATGCCGGTCTATCTCTCCACAAAGAACACCATCCTCAAAGCCTATGACGGGCGCTTCAAGGATATCTTCGCGGAGATCTATGAGACCGAGTTCAAGGACATTTTTGCCGAACGCGGGCTGACCTACGAGCACCGCTTGATCGACGATATGGTGGCCGCTGCTCTCAAATGGTCGGGAGGCTATGTGTGGGCGTGTAAGAATTACGATGGGGATGTGCAGTCCGACACGGTGGCGCAAGGTTTCGGCTCTCTCGGCCTGATGACCTCAGTTCTCATGACGCCCGATGGCAACACCGTTCTGGCCGAAGCCGCGCATGGCACCGTGACCCGGCATTTCCGCCAGCATCAGCAGGGCCGCGCGACCTCGACAAACTCGACCGCATCGATCTATGCCTGGGTCGGGGGACTCAAGCACCGGGCCAAACTCGACGACAACGAGGAACTGGCCGCCTTCGCCAAAACGCTTGAGATCGTGGTGGTTTCGACCATCGAATCGGGCTCCATGACCAAAGATTTGGCGCTTCTGGTTGGAGCCGAGCAGGCATGGCTTACGACAGAGGACTTTATCGACAGGATTGCGGAGAACATGCGTGCGGCGATGGAAGATAAGGCGGCGGCCTAGCCCTTCAAGTTCCGCGCCTTAGCCGGACATTTTCGCGGCGATCGCTTCAAGGGCGGCGTCCGCGTTCGCACCATTGGGACCGCCAGCTTGCGCGAGGTCGGGACGGCCGCCCCCTCCCTTACCGCCAAGCACCGATGCCCCGGCGCGGACGAGATCCACAGCATTGTACCGGCTCGTCAGGTCGTCGGTGACGCCAACCACAAGACCACCTTTGCCGTCCGGCGCAGTGTTCGCGACAGCGACAACGCCTGATTTGACCTTGGCTTTGCCTTGATCGGCCAGCGCCTTCAGGTCGTTGTTCGGTAACCCCGATACCCGCAGCGGCAAGAAGGCGGTGTCGCCGACCGTGATGATGCCTGCATCGTCTCCTTCAGACGCCGCACCGCCCCCAAGGGCTGCCTTTTTGCGAGCCTCGGCTAACTCACGCTCGAACTTGCGACGCTCCTCGACAAGTGCGGAAAGACGCTCAAGCACGTCGTCTGGGGCCACTTTGAGGATTTCGGCCGCCTTACGGACGCGCGAATCTTGCGTTGCCAAATAAGCGCGCGCTGCCTCGCCGGTCAACGCCTCCAGGCGGCGCACGCCAGAGGCCACAGCACTCTCTGCGACGATCTTCAAGAGTCCAATATCGCCTGTCCGCGCAACATGGGTTCCACCGCAAAGCTCAATCGAATACGCCTCGCCAGCCTTCTTGCTTCCAGGCGTCACGCCCATGGAAACGACGCGGACTTCGTCGCCATATTTTTCGCCGAAGAGTGCAAGCGCACCGCGCTCAATGGCCTCGTCGGGCGTCATCAGATGCGTTTCGACGGGCGCATTCTGCAGGATCATGGCATTCGCGATGTTTTCAACAGTCTTGATCTCCTCGCCACTCATCGGTTTGGGGTGCGAGAAGTCAAAGCGAAGACGCCCTGGCTCCACGAGGGAACCCTTCTGGGCCACATGCGTGCCGAGGACTTCTCGCAGCGCCTCATGGACAAGGTGCGTCGCCGAGTGATGCGCACGGGTCGCCGTACGGCGACCGTGATCGACGCTGAGCATTACCGTGTGGCCGCGTAGCAGTTTTCCCTGCTCCACAATGCCTTCATGCAAAAATAGCCCTTGGAGCTTCTTCTGTGTGTTGGAAACGGTGAAACATGTCTCGCTGCCAATACTGAGCGTACCGCGATCGCCGACCTGCCCTCCCGACTCCGCATAGAAGGGCGTTTGGTTGACGATGACGACGCCGGAATCGCCCTTTTCAAGTTTCTCGACGCGTTTGCCGTCTTTTACCAGCGCCACAATCTCGCCAGAGGCCGTCTCGGTCTCGTAGCCTAGAAACTCCGTGGCCCCGAGTTCCTCCTTCAGCTCGAACCAAAGGCCATCGGTCGCCGCCTCGCCTGACCCGGCCCAGGACTTGCGCGCCTCCGCACGCTGCCGTTCCATTGCGGCAGCAAAAGCAGGGGCATCGACTCCAATTCCCTTGGCCTTTAACGCTTCCTCGGTCAGATCGTAGGGAAAGCCGTAGGTGTCGTAGAGTTTGAATGCGATTTCACCCGGCAAAATATCGCCGGTGGATAGGCCCTCCACGGCCTCGTCCAATAGACGCAAACCCCGCTCAAGTGTCTCGCGGAATCGCGTTTCCTCTAACTTCAATGTCTCGGCAATCAGACCCTCGCCGCGCTGGAGCTCCTGATAGGCTCGGCCCATCTCGCCAACAAGCGTTGGTACCAGCCGATACAGCAGGGGCTCTTCGGCGCCCAGCAAATGGGCGTGGCGCATCGCGCGGCGCATGATTCGGCGCAGCACGTAACCACGTCCCTCATTTGAGGGCAGCACACCGTCCGCAATGAGGAAGGACGATGCCCGTAAATGGTCGGCAATGATGCGGTGGCTCGGCGCCTCGGCGCCAACCGCCGGAACGTCCGTGAGATCGACGGAGGCTGCAATCAACGTCTTAAACAGATCAATCTCGTAATTGTCGTGTGTCCCTTGCATGACCGCCGCGATCCGCTCCAGCCCCATGCCTGTATCGATCGAGGGACGCGGGAGATCGACCCGCTTGCCGTTATCGCGCTGCTCATACTGCATGAAGACGAGATTCCATATCTCGACAAAGCGGTCGCCGTCCTGATCAGGACTGCCGGGCCGCCCACCCGGAAGATGCACCCCGTGATCGTAGAAAATCTCCGAACACGGACCGCACGGCCCCGTATCGCCCATGGACCAAAAATTGTCGGCCCCCGCGATCCGCAAAATCTTGTTGTCGCTAAGCCCGGCGACCTTCCGCCAAAGCTTCGCGGACTCATCGTCGTCCTGAAACACGGTGATGAGGAGCTTCTCCTCCGGCAGCGCGAGGTCCTTGGTCAGGAATTCCCAAGCAAGCGCTATGGCCTCTTCCTTAAAGTAATCTCCAAAGGAGAAATTGCCGAGCATCTCGAAGAACGTGTGATGCCGCGCGGTAAAGCCCACATTGTCGAGATCGTTGTGCTTTCCGCCCGCGCGAACGCATTTCTGCGAAGACGCCGCGCGCAACGCAGTCGGCTTCTCCTGGCCGGTGAACACATTCTTAAACGGCACCATGCCCGCATTGGTGAACATCAATGTGGGGTCATGGCGCGGCACCAGTGGTGACGAAGGCTCGACCACATGATCGTTGCGAGCAAAATACTCCAAGAACGCGGCGCGCAAATCATTCACCCGCGAAAGCGCTTCATGCGCTGAACTCGGTTGCAGCGCCGTCTTTTCGGATCCCTTGCTTTGGGCCTTGGCAGCGCTCATCGGTTCGGGAGCCTACCCTTTGATGTTCTCATGTTGGGCTTCAATTCAAAAAAGTCACTCTCGGAAGCCACACCCTAGCCGATTCGGCTTGTCCGGCGTCGCTCCCTGTCCCGCTTCAAAAGGTCCGAAGAATGGTCAGTTCCGGGAGCAGACATACGGTCTGACTGATCCCCTGTCCAGCGATGACAAAAGATCAGGGCGCCCCAACTTTGGGATGCCCTTCATCAATAAAACTCTCCAAAATGCGACCACCACCCCAGTTGCGGGCTACCCGTCGTTAACCAGGACGAATTCCGGGTTAACCGCCGCACTTTGCCATTTAGGCGCCGCGCTTTGCCTTGCGGCCAGCGCCGGCGATCGGCGTCACGGTCTCTTCCTCCAAGGGCGGCGTGTTCAAGGGCTGAATGTCGTCATCCTCGCCCATCTCGCCTTCAAGAACCTGTTCGGCGATGAGACCTGCGCTCTGCCGAACGGCAAGCTCGATCCGCTCGGCCATATCGGGATGCTCTTTCAAATACGTCTTGGCGTTTTCGCGCCCTTGCCCGATGCGCTCGCTGTCGAAGGAGAACCAGGAGCCCGACTTCTCGACAATGCCGGCCTTCACACCAAGGTCGACAAGCTCGCCCACCTTGGAGACGCCCTCGCCGTACATGATGTCGAACTCAACCTGCTTGAAGGGCGGTGCGACCTTATTCTTGACGACCTTGACGCGGGTCTGGTTGCCGACGACCTCGTCCCGCTCCTTAATGGCACCGATACGGCGAATGTCGAGACGCACGGAGGCATAGAACTTCAAAGCGTTGCCGCCGCTCGTGGTCTCCGGCGACCCGAACATGACGCCGATCTTCATGCGGATCTGATTGATGAAGATGACCATGCAGCGCGACTTGGAAATCGAGCCCGTCAACTTCCGCAAGGCTTGGCTCATCAGGCGCGCCTGAGAACCTGGCAACGAATCGCCCATTTCGCCTTCCAGCTCGGCCTTAGGGGTGAGGGCGGCGACCGAATCCACCACCAGCACATCGATGGCGCCGGACCGCACCAGCGTGTCGGCAATCTCAAGGGCTTGCTCGCCCGTATCAGGCTGGGAAATCAGAACGTTCTCAAGGTCGACACCCAGTTTCCGGGCATAGATAGTATCGAGCGCGTGCTCCGCATCGACAAAGGCGCAAACGCCACCCTTCTTCTGGGCCTCGGCGACGACATGAAGCGCCAATGTCGTTTTGCCGGATGATTCCGGTCCATAAATCTCGACCACGCGGCCACGCGGGAGACCTCCAATTCCAAGAGCAATATCGAGCCCGAGCGAGCCGGTGGGGATCGACTCTATCTCCACGACAGTCTCGTTCTGGCCGAGCCGCATGATGGAGCCCTTACCGCAAGCCCGCTCGATCTGTGAGATCGCGGCCTCCAGCGCCTTCTCTTTATCCATTTCTCCTCCAGCCTCGACAAGGCGCAGCGCGGCGTTCGACATTGACGAATCTCCTTATTTCACAGCCCTAGGGCTTCCGTAAATGCTGGTGCTCATCTCCTCCGGTCCTCGTCCACATCCGAAATGACGCGTTGAGCCGTGAGCATTCCAATTGAAGAGAATGTACTGGGTTTGTTCTGTGTTCGCAAGTTGTTCTTTTGGTTGGGGGGTGGCGGGACCTCAATCCGGGCAGCCGAGCCTTCTTTGGTGCGAAGGATCTCGACTGACGCTTTAAGGATGCGAGGCCTGCCACTTGCATGGGTTGCCAGCTCGGTCCCCTTCCTAAAAAGCCCTTCGCGTGGAAGCGGGAGCCTCTATGATCGGCGCGAATCTGAAGGGACCGATCCCACGCATGAACAGCAATCCCAAAACGAGCGCCTTTCAAGACAAGATGTTCCTTGTTCTGCTGGTGCTCGTCTCCCTCGCCTTTTGCTGGATCCTCGAGCCGTTCTACAGCGCAGTCCTTTGGGCGATCATTCTGGCAACAGTGTTCGTGCCGGTGCAGCGCTGGGTTGGAGGCCGCCTGCCCGAGAGGCCGAATCTAACGGCGCTCATTACCCTTCTCATCATCGTCGGGATTGTTCTGATTCCCTTAGCGTTCACTGCGGGCTCAATCGTCAGCGAGGCAACCTCACTCTATGACCGGCTTCAGTCGGGCGAGCTCAATCTCGGTGGATTTCTTCAGCGCTTTCTGAATGCCCTGCCAAGCTGGGCGACGACCCTCCTCTCTCGACTGGGCGTGAGCGACGTTGCCGATATTCAGCGGCAGGTCATCTCGCTTCTCGCCGAGGGCAGCCAGTTCTTCGCAACGCAAGCGGTCCTTGTTGGACAAGGAACGGCAAATCTTCTGCTCAGTGTCTCGATCATGCTGTATCTCTTGTATTTCCTGCTGCGCGACGGTGCCTCGCTTGCGCAAAAGATCATTGAGGCCGTGCCCCTCGCGAGCGACTACAAGACCGCGCTGTTCACCAAATTCGCCGTCGTGGTTCGTGCCATGGTCAAGGGCACGATCCTGGTGGCCGTTGTGCAGGGCCTCCTAGGCGGGCTGATCTTCTGGTTTCTCGGCATTAACGCCGCCGTGCTTTGGGGCGTTGTCATGGCCTTTCTATCGCTTCTGCCGGCCGTTGGCGCATCGATCGTCTGGTTTCCCGTGGCGCTCTATCTGCTCGCCACTGGCTCTGTGGCTAACGGCATCATCTTGATGGCTTTTGGCGCGGGCGTGATCGGTCTCGTCGACAATTTGTTGCGCCCCTACCTCGTCGGTAAGGACACGGCACTGCCCGACTATGTGGTGTTGATCTCGACGCTTGGAGGCATCGCAACGTTTGGCCTAAACGGGGTTGTGATCGGGCCATTGATCGCCGCGATGTTCCTGGCGGTGTGGGACATTGCCGCCCATAGCAACACCGTGCGAGATGGCGCTGATGAGGGCCAGGACGCCCCTAAACCGCCAACGGAATCGCCCTAAATCACCGTTTCACCCGTAAAACACCGTACAAGATACCAACAGCATCCTTGGCTTAATTGCAGACAAAGCCGCGCGAATCGGCCATGCGTCAAAGGGTATGAAGAGCCGGCACCGGCTCGGACGGCCGGGATTGTCCCTTTTATTCAGGAGCCGTCCTACTCTTAGGAGCGTTACGTTATGCTGACAAAAACCGCACTCATTCAGACTATCGCTGACAGCCTCGACATGACCAAGAAGGAAGTGAAGGACGTCCTCGAGACGCTCGCCAACGTCGGCTACAAAGAAATGAAGAAGAACGGCGAGTTCATGCTGCCGGGCTTCGCAAAATTCATCGTCGTCAAAAAGCCGGCCGTCAGAGCCCGTAAAGGGATCAATCCCTTCACCAAGGAACCGACCGTCTTCAAGGCAAAGCCGGCCCGCAAGGTGATCAAGGCCCGTCCCGTGAAGGCTGCCAAGGACGCTGTATAAGCGGCCCCTACGAACCGACACGAGTGTCTACACGGCTAATTAGCCGTCCATGTTCAGAAGGTGCGCCGCTCATTGAGCGGCGTGCTTTTTTGTGTGCACAAGGTGGCCAGGTGCCGATAGCACGAATGGATATGTGCTCAAGCAGGCCAGAGGCCGGTAGCACAAGGGAACATGTGCTCAAGGTGCGCAGAGCGCGGTAGCACCAACCAAAGAGCCGTCAAGTAGGCGGAAGGCCGGTAGGGCAAACTATCTAGCCCTCAAGTAGGCCGAAGGCCGGTAGGGCAAACAAAACGAGCTCTCGCCCCGACCTTAAGACGCCGCTGTCTCGGGACGCGGGGCCTCGGCGTCGGGCTCGCCAAGCGCCGCATCCACGGCATCGCGATAGCCATGGCGGTCAATGAAGGGTTTCAAGCGCTCCGCGATCCGTTTGGTCAGCGCCTTGGGCATCTGATAGGTGGAGACCTTGTGGTCGGACCGGTCGGACAGAGTAGCCCACATGGGTCCTTCGGCCTCCTCGAACTTGTCTATACGGAGCGTCTCGTAGATTCCGCGCATTGAGGCGATGGGGTCTTTAACCAGGTCTTCGTAACGAATCTCGACAAGGTTCTCTTTCGGAATCAGATGCCTGTCGCGCTCGTAGACTTTTGAGAAGCGCTCCAAGATATCGAGCACGTAGTCATCGAGCCAGGGCTCCACATACGGCGGATTGTGCAGGCCTTGAGTCGAATAGAGGGCGCGCCACAGCTTGACCGAGGAGGGAAACACTTTCAGCGGATTGCGCGCGATGAAGACCCAGCGCGCGTCGGGAAAGAGCTTCGTGAGGACCTTGATCCTTGTGGCATTAGGCGGCGTTTTCATCACGAGCGTCTTGCCATGCTTCAGCATCAGCCGCCGGTAGAACCACATATATTTGTCAGCCCAGCTTTTCACCTTCTTGTCGGGCACGCCGTCAAAATCGAGATATTCGGTATCGGCGGGGCCGAACCGGGGCCAGGCCATTGTTATGAGGGGCGAGCCTTCGCCGAGCATCAACATGGCGAATTCCTCTTCCTGCGGGCGGTCGAAGCCCACCGGCACGTCATCTTGGGGCCGGTGCTTGGGAAGTAGCACCTTAAAGGCGTGATCGAGCGTGCCTTCTGTCAGCAGGAAATGGTGCGGAAAAAAGCACTCATAGGTCGTGGGGAAGGCAAGGTTGGGATCTTCGGAAAAGAGATCGTGGAGGAACGTGGTTCCGCTCCGCCAGTGGCCAACCACGAAGATTGGCGGCTGATCGAGAGGTAGGCTCTCGGCTTTCTTCTTGAAGAGCGCTTCAGAAATCCATGTGAGCGGCGTATTCCACGGCACCCAGATAAACAGCGCTAGCGAGTCCGGAATACAGTTCAGCGTGAACGAAAACCGGCCACGCCAAAACAGGCGCATGAGCGTCATGAAACGCATGCCGAACCAGACATAGAGAAGCCGTCCGCCGTAGCGCTCGATGGTGAGCCGGGGATTTTTCGGCTTCCGGCGCGCTCGGCGTTGTGGCTCGCCGTCTTCTGCGGGCGGCATGACCTCGTAATCTGGCACGCGCGGGTCTCCTGTTCTGATGGATTAGCGGGGTCCTAGACGCGATCGGCGCTCAAGGAAAGCCCTTTAGGACAAATTGCCGAGGAGGCCCCCAAAGGAGCAAAGCTCTTTGGCCCCCGCAAGCCCCGGCTAGTTCTCAAGGGCTGATTTGACAGTGGCAGCAAGGGTCTTGAGATCGAAGGGCTTTTGGAGAAATACGAAGTCTTCGTTCTCGTCCAGATTTCGGCGGAAGGCATCCTCCGCATAGCCGGACATGAAGACGATCTTGATATCCGGGTTGTTCTCGCGCAGCCGCTTTAACAGCGTCGGTCCGTCCATCTCTGGCATCACAACATCGCTGACCACGAGATCGACATCGCCCTCATGGTCCTCGAAGACCTCCAGCGCCTCTGCGCCGGTTGAGGCTTGCAGCACTTCATAACCGCGCGTGCCGAGGGCGCGAGCGGCAAAACTTCGTACCGCGTCTTCGTCCTCGACGAGCAGCAGCGTGCCGCGGCCTGTGAGGTCTTTTGGCTTCTCTGGCTTGCGCTCCAGTTTAGCCGGTTCCTGGTCTATCTCGGCCGCGCCTTGCACGTAGCGCGGCAAGTAGACCCGCATGGATGTCCCCTCGCCCATCGCACTCTCGGCAAAGATATAGCCGCCGGTCTGCTTGATGATGCCATAGACCGTGGACAGACCAAGTCCGGTGCCGCGCCCGATTTCCTTAGTGGAGAAGAAGGGCTCGAAGACCTTTTGCTTGACCTCGTCCGTCATACCCGTGCCCGTATCGCGCACCTCGACCATCACATATTCGCCGGGCAGCAGGTGACTGAGCCCAAGCGCACGGGACGCGGGCTCGTCCACATTCAAGGTTTTGATAGAGAGCTTCCCGCCATCAGGCATCGCATCGCGCGCGTTGACCGCAAGATTCACCACGACCTGTTCGAATTGGTGCAGGTCCGCTTTGACCGGCCAAAGATCGCTCGCCTGGTCGAGGCTGAGTTCGATGTTTTCACCCAACAGCCGGCCGAGCAAAATGGAGAGTTCCGACAACACATCGCCAAGTTGGAGCACTTGCGGGCGCAAGGTTTGTTGACGTGAGAACGCAAGCAATTGGCGAACGAGCCCCGCAGCGCGGTTCGCATTCTGCTTGATATTCATGATGTCCTGGAATGCGGGATCCGTCGGCCTGTGATTCAACAGCAAGAAGTCGGAGAATCCGATGATCGCCGTCAGCATGTTGTTGAAGTCGTGCGCGATGCCGCCGGCCAGTTGCCCCACGGCCTGCATTTTCTGGCTCTGCGCGAATTGGACTTCGAGCTCACGCTGTTCGGTCGTGTCCAGCGCATAGGCGATCGCGGCCTCGCCATGGGCATGTTCAATGGGACTGAGATAGAGCTTGCCGCTACGCCCATCCGGCCCCTTGAAGGTCACATCGATGGGCTCGATCATTCCCTGGCCCGCAATGGCGGCATCGAGCGCCTTCCGAAGCGCCTGATGATCGGCCTCATCGACGAAGCGCTCCAGCTTCGCCTTGCCACCGCCTGCATCGGCATCGGCACCGAACATGCGCGAGAAGGCCGCATTGGTGGCGCTGACCAGCCCATTGGCATCGACCGTCGCGATGGCAAAGGGCGACGACTCGAAGATCCGCGTGAAGCGGAGCTCTCCAGCGCCGGCCTCCTGAGCTTCCCCAGGACCGCGATTGAGGATCAGGATATGGGCAAGCTGATTGCCGCGCGGCAAGCGATGCAGCACCCGCACCGGCATCGTGGTTCCGTCGGTCTTGAGAAGGTCGATGTCAAATCGCCGGACGCCGCCCTGAGCCTCGCCGCGGCCGGTCCTTGCAAGCAACGCCGCGTTGTCCTCGGACATGATCTGCTTGAGCTTGAGCTGTTTGGCCGCGATCTCAGAGAGGTCGAGCTTCAGCCATTGGGCCAGCGTCGCATTGAGATATTCGATCCGGCCATCTTCATCCGCGGTGAAAAAGCCCGCCGGCACATTGTCGAGATAGTCGATGGCAGCCTGGACCTTGGCAAAGCTCGTCTCCTCGCGCATGCGGTCCTGCGTGATTTCATCGACCTGCCAGACGGTCAGCGCCCCTTTTCGCCCTGACGCCGGTTTTGGGGGCATCGGTTGCACGGAAATCTGGAACCATCGGGGCTCGATCGTACCCTCGTCTTCGACCTCCCCAGGGGGCGGCAGGCGGAACTCTTCCTTGAGGGAGCGGCCTTGCTGGGCGGCACGGGCCAGACGGAAGATCGCTTCGGCTAGATGGGGATTGCCGCCAAAGGCGCGGTCCGGTGCTGGCAGGGGCGCCTCGGCATCAAGACCCAGCAGATCGCGATAGGACCGGTTGGCATAGAGAACCCGCCCTGCCCGATCGGCGATCAGCGCGCCTTGAGGCAGGTTGTCCACAAACGCCTTGGTGAGATCGTTGCGCGCGTGACGCTGACCGAAATAGAGAATGCCCACGGCGCCCGCAAAGAGGCAAAACACGCCCACCACGGCCAGGGCTGCAAGGATGGCCAACACAAACGGCTCAGCAATCTCACGGCTGACCATGGCAAGGCCGACCGCCGCCGCGGCAAGCGCGAGGGCCAGGAGGACCACGAGCCCAACGCTGCCATCGCGGTCTGGCCGGTCGGTAATGGGTTCTGCATAGCGCATTGGCGCATCGATATCCGACATGGCTTGAGAAAGTACCCGATTCGATTTGACTTGACCGGACATTGTCACGGACGCGCGGTCGTCAGTGCGTCCAAGGGCATGACTTTGGCCTCAACGTTCCATGATCCGGGTTTCAACGTGCACCGATCGGGCTAAGGTGCCGCTAAGTTGGGCTTTTATGTGGAGCCCTGGATATGAACTTTAACCTCAACACGACCATCTTGGGCCTTGCCGCCCTGCTCTTTGTGGTGGCCCTTTTTGCGCTGACCGTCTGGGCCTTTAAGTCCGTCTTTGGCGATTCCGGGACGCAGAGCACGCGAAAAGGGCGAGAGAAACGGCTCGGCGTGGTCGAGACGGCCACAGTGGACGCCAATCGCAAGCTCTGCCTCATTCGGCGCGACGATGTCGAACATCTGCTCATTATTGGCGGTCCCGTCGATGTTGTGGTGGAGACGGGAATCAAAGGCCGCCCGCACCTCAATCCCCCGCATGGTGATGTTGTCATTGCCAAAAACGAGCCGCGGCCTGCCCCAAAATTTGCCCGAACCGAGGCCACACCACGATAATTTGTATTGACTGTTGCAAATTAGCAACGGCCGGTTTTGCTTGAGTTGGGCAGCGAGTTGCGGTAACTTCTAATCACGGTCTCACGGCCGCCCATTTGGGCAAACGAATGAAGCAACGCCGGTAGGTTTATTCGTCAACTGTGAGGACGCCGGCAGTTCCCTGCTAATGGTCCGACATCGACTGGCCACGCCAGTCCTGTCAGTCCCCCAAACACTCTTCACTCCCCGCCCCCAAGCGGGGAGTTTTTTTGTGCGTATTGACGCCGCCGTGGCCGCCTGAAAACTTTCCACTATGAGCGAACGGAAAGATCGCTGTTTCGGAACGGGTGTCCGGGCCGCCTTGGTCGCGGCCGCACTCCTCGTTTTGGGATCGCCAGCGGCTGCAGGAACCATGTCGAAAAACGAAATGCCCCGCGACTTTGTCTACCTTCGTGATGTCGCCCCCTCAATCGGACAAGACATGCGCTATGCGGGCAGCAGGAACTTCACTGGCAGGCCGGTCCCAGGATACGACGCGCCAGAATGCGTGCTGGTGCAGAAAGCCGCCGAGGCCCTGAAGGCCGCCCAAGACGATCTCAAGTCCATGGGGCTATCTCTGAAGGTCTACGATTGCTATCGCCCAACGATGGCCGTTGCAGCCTTCGTTGATTGGTCGAAAGAGCCAGACGATCGAGATTCCAAGCACAGATATTATCCGAATCTGCCGAAGACCAAGTTGTTCCCCGACTATATCGCGACGCGCTCGGGACACTCGCGCGGGTCCACGCTCGACGTCACGATCGTGCCCCTTGCGTCGACACCTTCGGAGGTCGACCTCTTCAAACCGGAGGTCTGTACCTCTGGGGACCGCACAGACAACAGCCTGGATATGGGGACGAGTTTCGATTGCTTCGATCCGAAAGCCAACATCGACACGCAAGGGCTCACCGCAAAGCAGCAGGAGAACCGGGACCTCCTCCTTGAGGTCATGCGCCGCCAGGGCTTTAAGAACTATCCCAAGGAATTCTGGCACTACACATTCGAGCCGGAACCCTATCCGAGTACCTATTTCGATTTTCCGATTTTGCCGCGTACCCCTGACGGCACTCCGTCTTCGGGCGATCCTGAGTGAGCACCGCATCCGACACTGGGCTCGTCGAAACATCGGTATCTGGCCGGCTCGACCGGCTGCGCTGGGGGCGCTTTCATACGCTCATCGTTCTTGCCCTCGGCATCACCTGGGTGCTCGACGGGCTGGAGGTGACCCTTGCGGGCTCTGTGGCGGGTGCGCTGAAAGAAAGCCCGGTCCTTCGCTTGAGCAATGCCGAAGTCGGACTGGCGTCGAGCTTCTACTTGGCAGGCGCCGTGCTCGGCGCGCTCCTGTTTGGCTGGCTCACGGACCGCCTCGGCCGTAAGCGCCTCTTCTTCATCACGCTCGGCGTCTATCTCGTCGCGACCGCGGCGACCGCGTTTTCGTGGAACTTTGCGAGCTTCGCTCTCTTCCGCTTCCTCACCGGTGCCGGCATCGGCGGCGAATACACTGCCATCGCCTCGACCATTCAGGAGTTCATTCCGGCCCGTTACCGGGGACACACCGATCTCGTGATCAATGGCAGTTTTTGGATCGGTGCCGCGGGCGGCGCGGCGGGCTCGATCGTTCTACTCGACCCTTCCGTCCTTCCGCCAGACATTGGCTGGCGCGCCGCATTCTTCATCGGTTCCCTTCTCGGCCTCGGGATCCTCTTCATGCGCCGCTGGATCCCCGAATCGCCTCGCTGGCTGATGACCCATGGCCGGGCGGACGAGGCCCACGAGATTCTCGACCGGATCGAGGATCACCATCGTGCGCGCGGCCACCACGTACCCTCCGACGAGGTGCCACTGATCCGCCTGCAATCGCGCAAACACACGCCTCTTCGGGAAGTCTGGCACACCCTGTTCGCGCTTCATCGCCAGCGCACCATGGTTGGACTTGCCCTGATGATCGCGCAGGCGTTTTTCTATAACGCGATCTTCTTCACCTATGCGCTGGTGTTGACCGATTTCTACGATATAGAGGCAAGCAAAGTCGGCTGGTATCTCTTGCCCTTCGCGGCAGGAAATTTTCTCGGACCGCTTCTCTTAGGACGCCTGTTCGACACGATCGGACGCAGACCCATGATCGCAATGACATACGCCCTGTCCGGGCTCCTCTTGGCGCTGACCGGCGCGTTGTTCGCTGCCGGGGTTCTGTCTGCCACGATGCAGACCGTTGCGTGGACCGTGATCTTCTTTTTCGGCTCGGCGGCCGCGAGTTCCGCCTATCTAACCGTCAGCGAGACATTTCCGCTGGAGATCCGTGCCCTTGCTATCGCGTTCTTCTACGCGGTCGGGACTGGCGTTGGCGGCATCGGCGCGCCGGTGCTCTTTGGCGTGTTGATTGACAGCGGCTCGCGCATGAGCCTTTTCGGCGGCTATCTCTTTGGGGCGGCCCTGATGCTTGCAGCTGGTCTCATCGCGGCACGCTACGGCGTCGACGCCGAGCGAAAATCCCTTGAGGACGTGGCATCGCCACTGTCTGCAGCGTGAATACGCTATTCGTCCCGGTAGACACGCTCGCGCTGCTCATGGCGTTCTTGCGCCTCAACGCTCAACGTCGCAATCGGGCGCGCATCGAGACGCTTCAGGCTGATGGGCTCGCCGGTCTCCTCGCAATAGCCGTAGGTCCCATCGTTGATACGCCCGAGGGCGTCGTCGATCTTCGCGATGAGTTTGCGTTGGCGATCACGGGCCCGCAGTTCAAGGGCGCGCTCGGACTCCGATGTGGCCCGGTCAGCGATATCCGCATGCTGCTCTGAGTCGTTCTGCAAGTGCTCCAGCGTTTCCTTCGTGGAGCGCAAAATCTCATCACGCCAATTGAGAAGCTTGCGGCGGAAATATGCCCGCTGCTGGTCGTTCATGAAGGGCTCGTCATCCGACGGCCGATAATCTTCGGGAAGACTCTTCTTCTTTTTTGCAGTCGCCATGAGAGACATTTCCAGCTGCGTTCCGTTCGTAGTTGCAAAGTGCCTGCTGCCGACATTCGATCGCCACAGCGGGGCTCCCCGTCGGACTGCCCCGTATTTACGGAAGCGTGTTGCCAAGTCAAGACAGCAACCGCTGTTGACAAGCGGGAAAATTGATGCCGCGTGCGCGGTCGCGCAATTGTCATAATCTCCGGGCCAGACGTGGCCTTAGCGTGCGCTTTTGTTGTGCACTGCGTTAGCGCGCGCTACCACATGCCCCTAAAGACGCGCTCCATCCATAGGGCGTAGGATGGTGGGGGCCGTCATTTGGCCTTGAGGAAAAAGGGACAAAACCGAAGCGTGGCGCTCTCCACCTACACCGATGCCGCCGGCGATGCAGTGCGCAATATTGGCGACTTCGCCTCCGGCCTCGTCTCGCCGACAATCCGGCTGGGCGTGACAGGGCTGGCGCGCTCGGGCAAGACCGTGTTCATCACCGGGCTCGTGCATAATTTGATCGCGGGAGGCCGGCTGCCCTTCTTCGACGCCGCAGCTGGTGGGCGCTTGCTTCGAGCCTATCTCGAACCGCAGCCCGATGAGATCGTCCCGCGCTTCGAATATGAGAAGCATCTCGCCGACCTCACCTCTTCTCCTCCTTCCTGGCCGGAGAGCACACGGCGCATCAGTCAGCTGCGCCTGACGCTGGAGTATGAGTCGACAAAATTCTGGAAGCGGCAGTTGGGGCGCGAGCGCCTCCATATCGATATCGTCGACTATCCGGGCGAATGGCTGCTGGACCTGCCACTGCTGGATCTCAGCTACGAGGCCTGGTCAAGCGATGCGGTTGCGCTTTCCCGCCAAGCCAAGCGCGATCCGGCGGTCAAAGCGTGGCAACGGGCCTTGAGCGAAACCGATCCGAACGGGCCGGCTGACGAAGCCGGGGCCGCAAGCCTGTCCAATCTATTCAAGGCGTTTCTGAACGGCGCGCGGGCCGACCAATATACGCTGTCGACAATGCCGCCAGGCCGCTTCCTGATGCCGGGCGATCTCGAAGGCTCGCCGGCTCTCACCTTCGCGCCGCTCGATATGAAGGGCGAGACCGGCTTTTTGCGCGACGGCCTATGGTCGCTGATGGAACGGCGCTACGAGGCGTATAAGCGCCATGTGGTGCGGCCATTCTTCCGCGATCATTTCGTACGGCTCGACCGGCAGATCGTGCTCATCGATGTGCTTGCGGCGTTGAACGGAGGCTCGGCGGCGGTGACCGACCTGGAGCGCGCCATGGGCGATATCATGGAATGCTACCGCACCGGATCGAACAGCCTGTGGTCGAACCTGTTCGCGCCGCGGATCGACCGAATTGTTCTTGCCGCAACAAAAGCCGACCATCTGCATCATGAAAGCCACGACCGGCTCGAGGCAATCCTGTCTCTGTTGACTGACAAGGCTATCGATACAGCGCGCTTTCGAGGCGCCGACGTCAAAGTTCTGGCACTGGCAGCTGTCCGCGCCACGCGCGAGGCCGAGGCGAAAAAGAATGGCGAGACCTTGCCGTGCATTGTCGGCTATCCGCTTGCAGGCGAGACGGTTGGCGGCCAAACGTTCGACGGCACCGAGCCCTTTGCGATTTTTCCAGGCGATCTGCCGGAGGATCCGAAACAGGCATTGTCGGGCTGGAAGACTGAGGACAACGACATGCGCTTTGTGCGCTTCCGCCCGCCAAACCCACAGGCTCTTCCTTCCGGCAGCTTCGCGCCGTTCCCAAATATCCGGCTGGACCGCGCCATTCAGGCCCTTGTCGGAGACCGCCTCACATGACGAAGCCCACACGGCGCAAGCCGACCTCGTTTCGCGTGGAGGACGTTGAGATCGTCGTGCCGCCCGAGCCGGCACCGCTTCCCGCCGAGGCCGCAATACCAGCAGAAGTCCAAGGCTTGCCGCGGCTTGAGCGCGGTTTGCGCTGGGGCAGCCTCTTCCTGACCGCGCTTGGCGGGCTGATCGGCTTACTCGCCTCCCTTTGGCTCTACGACTACGTCCTCGCTTTGATCGCCCGGGACGACTGGATCGGCTGGATCGCTGTGGTCTTGCTCGGCCTCGTTGTCTTCGCACTGCTCATGATCATCCTTCGCGAACTCGTCGGCCTTTTGCGTCTTGGCCGTCTCGACAAGCTTCGCCACGAGGCCGACAGCGCCGCACGCCTGAACAACAAGCCGCTTGCGGTGGATGTGACGCGGCGCCTGAAGCGCTTCTACGCCGGGCGAGACGACCTCACCTGGGGCCTGCAACGCCTAGCCGAGCACGAACACGACATCATGGATGCGGAGGAGCTCTTACGCCTTGGCGAACGCTCGCTGGTCGCACCGCTCGATCCCGTGGCTCGCAGCATTGTCGCGGCGTCCGCAAAGCGCGTTTCAGTCGTCACTGCGATCAGCCCAAATGCCCTCGTCGATATGATGTTTGTGGCCGCGCAAAATCTGCGCATGCTCCGCAAGCTCGCAACGCTCTATGGCGCGCGGCCCGGGACATTGTCGCTTCTGAAGCTCGCACGCATGGTCGTCACCCATATTGTTCTGACTGGCGGCATCGCGCTCGGCGACGATGTCATCCAGCAACTCGTTGGGCATGGCCTCACGGCCCGGCTTTCGAGGAAGCTTGGCGAAGGCGTGTTCAACGGCGCACTGACGACGCGCATCGGGATCGCCACAATCGACGTCTGTCGGCCCCTGCCCTATTTGGAGCAGCAGCGACCTCGCTTCCGCGAACTCGTGGCTGAAATCGCAGGACTTGGCTAGTCAAGTCTTGGGCAATCAAGCGTTGGGTAATCAGTGCTGGGATAATCGGCGCTTGGGTGATCGGCCTAGGCCTTATCGAATAGCTTGCACCCATCGACGTTGATCGTCTGCACGCGACCGTCGTTGAAGCGCAAGGTCACCGTGATTTCGTCTGCGCACGCGAGCCCGGCCGCATTTATCTTGAACCCGCTACCTGAATCGCTTGAGGCCTGGGATTGGGGCCGAACGGCTGGTGAACTGAAATCATAGGAGACCCCGGCCACATGCGCCTTCATCGCTGCGGGCGGCTCCAGCCACAGCACGAAGTGATAGAGCGCCTTCGCGCGGTCTGTCCCCTTGATTTTGGTGGCCTTGCCCTTCAGCCATGTGCCGATCTGCCCACCGGAAACCTTGACCAGTCCTGCGCGTGCGGCTCCTGGGGCCACGCCAGCGCGCGCCGCTTGCGATGGCTTGCGAGGTCCGGCTAAAGGCGCGAACGCGATGGGCTCAACCATATCCCATGGCAGGTCTTCGCGAGCCTCGGAATAGGCGGCAAAGGACGGGTTGCGGCGGGTCTTGTTATCCTTCTTCTCCGACCGGTTCCAGATCAGGTCTATAGGAATTTCTGCAAGGCCCGCGAGATTAGGCTCCTTGTTGTTCTTTGCGGCAGCCGTTGGCGTTTCCTCCGCGACAGCTGCCAATTCTTCTGGAGCCGCCAGCGGGGCTTGCGGCGTTGCCGGCGATCCTGGAACGAGAGCCATGGACAAAAGCTGGCTGACAGATGTGGGGTCAGTGAGGGGAAATACACCTTGCGATGGGGGCTTTTGCGATTGAGCCGTCAGGATCGTCGCGGTCAGTGTCTCATCACCGCGTTCCCGCCCTGCCTTAGCACCCCCATCCGGTTCCGCCGCCTGGCTGAAGTCCACTTGAGGTAGCGGCGCAGGTGCGAGCACGTCCCCTCCTCGCAATGCAAGGGCCGCAACGCCAAGGACCGAAAAGCCAGAGACAACTACAGCACTTGCTGCCGCAAGCAAGGCATGGCGCCTGAGCAAGTGCCTGCCAAGTGCTCGTGCATCGTGCGTAGCGGCCACCAGCTTCGAGGCCGTCGCTTTGGATGCTATCAACCCAGCCGCGAGCGCATCGGACGACATCAGCGTGGTTGACACCGCCTCCAATAACACCACTGCGGCTGTGATCGCCTTGGCCAGACGTGAACGCATACTTCCCAAAATCCCCCTCTATAAATCATAGCATAAGGCTAACACCGGGTCAGAAAAACGACGCCCTCGCGAATGGTTGCCGATTCTGAGGCCTTTCGATCGCGGCACGGCATCCTGCCCTGCGCAGTCTGTTAAAGTCTTGAAATACAGTTTTTTTTACGTCCCGCGGTGGATTGCGGGGATAAGCATCACGTGAAGGCTGCAACCTAAATACTTCGCGGTAGTCTTGTTCTAGCGAGTTCGTTGGTTGTGAAAGGGGCTGAAGGAGAAATCCAACGGTTCCGGGACATAAGCGGCACGCTCGCAAGGGCAAGGCAAGCCCGAGGTCGTCCAGTGCCATGGGCGGCCGAAGGCGGCAGGAAAGGTTGACGCGAAGTCCCACGGTCTGGCGGTGTCGCCATAGTACCGTGTGGTGAAACCGGCAGGGTATTTCGCACCACTGATCCTACTGCTGATTGGCTTCAGTCCGGCCAGGACTGGTGTCACGTCGTAGCAACGCGACGGTAAATAAGGGCCGTGGTCTGGTCGCCGCGCTGTCTTGTGGGAAACCATCGGGCTTGGCGCGTGACCGAGGGGCCGAAAGGTCCCGCGGCGCCGAACGAACGTCCCGAACGGGCGGGCGGCTCGACATCGCAACAGGGAGGCGGGGCCGCCAAAGCCCCGCCTTTCCTCGTTTTTGCGCTGCCCTTCGCCGCTGGCACAGCCTCGTGTCTCTCAGACGTTTCCTCTCTTTAGGTCAGCTCGCTGGGCCGGTAAGATCCGCCGTCATGAGACCACGCAGCACCACAAGACCACAGATCCACCTCACAACGAGGGCTGCCGCCGCAATGCTGCTTGCAGGGGCGCTCACCGCTTGCGGCACCACCAGCTATTTCGGAGGGTCCGACGACGGCGCCTCGACCGGGGCGGCCTCCTTCATGAGGCGCTCCAGCGATCCGCTCGCGCGACCGACACAGGTGGCCTGGACATCCGCGCGCGCAACGCGCTGCGGTTTCGTCTTCGATCCGGCGCAATTACGGTCACGCTATCTGGCGACCGAACAGTCCTCCGGCCAAAATCCGCGGCAAATGCAGAAGATCCAGGAGGCGTACGACTACACGCTTCAGTCTGTGTCCGAAGAGGCCCGCAAGGATGCGAACTATTGCACGCGCGAGCGGGTCGCCGAGGTCAAAGCGGATTTGAACCGCTATCTTGCTGGCGACTTTCGGACGTCGGCACAATAGGTGTGCCGTCCGTTCGTCGAAGACCGACTAGCTCGAAAGCCGCCTCGTTCGAAGGCCGTCTCGGTCGATGGGCAACTGAGTTGGACGTGCGAGCTAGTTGGCATTGCTCGGCTGAGGAGTTACAGGCAGTTCGAATTGCGGTGCAGAGCCCAGGCCTGGTGCCGACACCGGCCAGCCATAGCCAAGAGCCGCGAGACCGAGAGCGGCGATCAGGCCGGCCGATGCGACGACAAATTTGAACGTGCGCCACGGCACCCAGAAGCCGTCTTCCTCATCGACTAGCTTTGCAGCGGAAACGTCGGCCTCCTCGCCTGCCAAGATTGCCTCGAAAGCCGCCTCGAGGCGGGCGTGCGCATGTTTGAGCGCGTCGGCACGAGCACCGAGCACATCATCTTGCTCAAGAACCTTGTCCACCGCACGGATCTGCTTCCGCGCCAATTGCCCATCCACATACGCCACTAAGAGTTCGTCGCTGAGTTCGGTCATTGAGAGGCTTCGAGCCCTTCCGGATACAAGGTTTCGACAATCGCGGCGGCCTGGGCAGGGGGACGCGCACTGAGCCGGTCCGTAAGCGCAGCACTCATGCGGACAAGGCGCGCGGCGATCGTTTCAGGGGTGACATCGAGAATGCGCGCAGCGTCTTCATGCTCGAAGCCGTCGCCATATACGAGCAGCAATGTCAGACGTTGCTGCGGCGGCAACCCGCCAAGAAATGCAATGACGGGCGCATCGAGATAATTGTCCTCGTCAATGTGGAACAACGCGCCAAAGCGTTTATCGTCCACCCTTGCTTGCGCGATCGGTTCGGACTGGCTGCTGAGCTCATGCCGCCACTGGCGATAGAGTTCGCTGTACGCCCACACATCGAGCGCGGTGCCGCGCTGATACAAATACTGTTGGGCCAGCATGTATTGGAGCGCGCGCGCCAACAAACTGCGCCCTGCGGCCCGATCGGCCGCAAGCACATCCGCAAAGCGCTTCAGCCGAGGCAACATGGCAACGAGGCCCGGCCTCACGGAGTCATAATGATCAGTTGCCTGCACGCCTCGCTCCCCACCGCTAGGGTCGATGCTGGCCGTCCGCCGGAGTCCCCTCCGCGAATCAAGAAGATAGCACATCAATTGGGCGGCTTGGACCGGTATGGGCACCCACACGGCCCAAAAAGCGCTTGCGTCAAAGGCCGCACTGCCCAATCTTTAGGCCAGAAGGGGAAATTACCCATGACAGTCGTACCCCGCGGATCTGAAACCACGGACGCCAAACCTGCCTTGTCAAACCAGAAGCGCACCAAGGCGGCGACTGGTGAGGCGATGTCAGCGACGAAGACCGCGGCGGCGAGCGCCGTAGCGGTGGGCAAAGGCATGCTACGCGGGCGTCTCGTCGAACGCATGGCTGAGATCGCGGGCAAGGCGTCCAGCAACGCACCCGCTAAGACAGTCGGAGCGTTGCAACCATCATATGAAGCCTCCGGTCAGCAGACGGCGCCCCCACAAACCCCAATAGGCGCCACCGCCTCGCCCTCAGAGTCTCAGCCTGAGCGCGGCAATAGTCCGCCACAAGTCGAACGTGCCGGCGCGACGCTGAAAGAACACCTGCAGCCCAAGCGGTTGAAGAAGGACTATCGTGCGCTTCTAAAGCGGCTGCACGAACGCGTGCTCGATGTGCAGAGAGAGCAGTTGTTCTTTGCCCCGACGAAAGACCCTGCCCCCCTTTCGGGACTGACAATCAACAGCGCCAATCGTGCATTTGGGAACGATTACAGGCCGATCTGTTGTCAGCTCTTCGACTGGACTCTCGCACAGATCGACGAGGACCTGTCGAATTTTACATTCATCGATTACGGTGCAGGTAAGGGGCGCGCCCTGCTTCTTGCCGCCGAACACCCCTTTTCCGCCGCCGCCGGTGTGGAGTTCGCTGAAGAGCTGCACGACAACGCGCAGATGAATATCGCGCAGTATCCCCGTTCGCGGATGCGCTGCCGCAATGTGGAGTGCGTGCTGGCGGATGCCGTCCAAGTCGGACCGCCGGATGGCGCGTCCATCCACTTCTTCTTCAACCCGTTCTCGCGGGAGGTCTTCGCCGAAGTCCTAAACAATATCGTGATGTCGTACCGTTCGAAGCCGCGGCGGCTTTACCTCATCCTTGTCGACCCGATTGCGACCGATCTCGTCGATGCCAGCGGCGTCTTCGCCCGCACCGAATTCTCCATGTTCGAAGATCTGAAATGGAAGGCGCTCAGCCCCTACGACGTGGCGATCTACCGCTCTTTGGCGTAGCGCAACCGCCCCCCGCGTAGCGTTGAGGTTTTGATCCCCCAGTGATGGTCTATTTGACCCCGAGCTTCTTCTGCAGGTTCGACGAAGACGTCGTGTACTGGAAGATCAGCTTCTTATCCGGATAGACGATCCTGTGGGCGGCCTGCGACATGAGCGCGGCCTCGTGGAAGCCTGAAAGGATGAGCTTGAGCTTGCCCGGATAAGTGTTGATATCGCCGATCGCGAAGATGCCCCTCTCGCTCGTCTCGAATTTTTCCGTATCCACAGGGATCAGGTTTTCGTCGAGGTTGAGGCCCCAATTGGCGACCGGCCCCAGTTTCATGGTGAGACCGAAGAACGGCAGCATGACTTCTGTCGGCTCCTCGAACGTGGTGCCGTCCGGTGCCTTGACCGTCACGCCGGTGAGCTGCCCGTCCTCGCCATGCAGCGTCGTGACCTGGCCGAGCTTGAAGGAAATGTTGCCGCTATCGACAAGCTCCAACATCTTCTGCACTGACGCGGGCGCTGCCCGGAACTCCGAGCGCCGGTGCAGCAAGGTCAGCGACTTTGCAACGGGCTGAAGATTGAGGGTCCAATCAAGCGCGGAATCACCACCGCCGACAATGAGGACATCCTTCCCCCTAAACGCATCCATCTTGCGGACCGAATAATAAACGGACGTGTCTTCGTACTGCTCGATGCCCGGAAGGGGCGGCCGCTTGGGCGTGAACGAGCCGCCACCGGCCGCAATCACGACAAGCTTGCACTCGAACGGCGTGCCCGCATCGGTTACAAGACGGAAGCCGCCATCAATTTTCTCGATCGTTTCGATACGCTCGTTGAAGTGGAACTCCGCGCCAAACGGGGCGATCTGTTCCATGAGGTGGTCGGTCAGTTCTTGCCCGGTCACCACGGGGAGTGCTGGAATATCGTAGATCGGCTTTTCGGGATAAAGCTCCGCACACTGACCGCCTGGACGGTCAAGAATATCAATGACATGGGCCTTCACATCGAGCAGGCCGAGTTCGAACACGGCGAACAGGCCAACCGGGCCAGCTCCAATAATGACCGCGTCTGTCTTGATCAAATCCTCTGACATAGCGCCTCAGAACTGCTTTTCTGGAATTCGCACGGTGAGCCCGTCCAGCTCTTGAGTCACCTTGATCTGGCAGGAGAGCCGGCTCGACGGGCGAATATCGAATGCGAAGTCGAGCATGTCTTCTTCCATCTGCTCCGGTTGACCGGTGGGTTCGCGCCAAGCCTCTTCGACATAGACATGGCAAGTTGCGCAGGCACAAGCGCCGCCGCATTCCGCGGCGATGCCGCGCACGGAATTCTTCACAGCGGCTTCCATCACGGTCATGCCGGGTTCGGCATCGACCGTGTGCTCAGTTCCATCAGGTTGTATGAAGGTGATCCTGGCCATGACGTTGGCGGGCTCAAAAAGCAGTGTTCGATTTCGGGAGCCGGACTGCAGGTGTGCTCTCAAGCGCGCCCGGCGGAATGCACGAGTCGGGAAATCCCGTCCACGGCCCGTGCTCTATAGGGCAATTGAACTGCGGACGCTAGAGCCTTGCGACATCTACGTTGTCAGCCCCGTCTGCTCAACGAGCCTTCAAGATGGCACTGATATAGGCCTCGGCTTCACGCAGTGAGGCCTCGAGATCGTCGATCCGCGCTGTGCGGAGCTGGGCCAGGACATCGCTCTGCAGCGCCTCGGCCCGTTCTGCGGCCTGGGCAGCGCGCCAAGCCCCAATCGCACGCGCAGAGCCCTTGAGGGAATGTGCCGCGTCTTTCCAGTCTCTGTCCGACATCGCAGCCCGGAGCTGGTCCAAGTAAAGCACGGACTGGGTGCAAAACAGCTCCAACACCTCACGCTCTAAGGCCTTTTCGCCAAGCGTGAAGCGGGCCAAATGCTCAAGATCCACAGGCTTAGACGCGCCGCTCGGGCGGTCGCCCTGCTCCGTGGGAACGGTCCTCAGCGCGTATTTCCCCGACATAGAGTTCCTCCGTTGGAATTTCCCATGTAAACTCTGACCTTGGGTTCGACTGGGGCACATTCAGGCCTCAGACGTGGCTCTTCGGCAACAATGTGCTTGCAGCGCAACTGGCATTTGATCTGCCCGAATTGCGATGCAGGACAAATCTAACGCGATTCGCGGGTGGCGCGTCTCTATTTTTCGTTGCAACATAGGTAGTTAGGTGCCGTTAACCCAAGCAATCGATTCAGCTTTGTTTATTCGTAAGAAGTCGTTAACGATGTTGGAATGAGGGGGAAAAAGCGTTGAGGGCCTTCCGGTTTGGTTTATCCGGACGAGAGGCGGCCCTTCCCAAACGCGATACGCTGCTAGGAGCGGACTTTGGCTCAAACAGCGTAAATTTCTCCTACTCTGAGTGTTAAGTGGTGCGAGGAACGCGTAATGGCTCAGGAACGAGCAAAATCGGCCCCGGAAGAAAAAGCAATGTCCGACGATAAGGACAAGGTCAAAGGCCCCCTTGAGGCTATGATGCGGGGTAAGTCGGACGATACGTCAGATGAGCAGCCGGCCGATAACCCGACACTACCCCGGCGCTCTACTCTGGCGGACCGGCTGAAAGCCGAGCAACGCAAGCGCGAGGAGCCGCTCAGCGAGGAGCCTTCGCGCGAGCGCTCCGAGGCCCCAAGCAAAGCTCAGCATACGTCTCCTACGCTCAAAATCCCCCAACAAGAGGCAAAAGCCACCGAGGCGCCGGAAAATGCGAGCGCGGCGCCGTCGCCCAAGCATTTGACACGGACGCGCCGGCCTGCCGGCCCGCCCCCGCAGCGTAAGCTTTCGGCCCCCGCCAACGACGATATTCCCTCGATCGGCGGATTAATTTTTGCTCTGCAACAGCGGCCTGCGCGGACACCGTTCCTGATCGCGCTCGGCGCCTCTGTCGTTTGGTTCCTCGTTGGCGGCTTCTTTGCCTTTGGCGTGATCGCCGACGTCAGCAGCACGTCGAGTGCCGCCCTGTCCGCAACAGCCGCGATTCTGGTTCCGATTGTCATCTTCTGGTTTCTTGCGCTCCTTGTTTGGCGCGCCCAGGAACTTCGCCTGATGGCCTCCGCCATGACGGAGGTCGCGGTCCGCCTGGCCGAGCCCGACAAGTTGGCGGAACAGTCCGTGGCCTCTGTGGGCCAGACCATCCGTCGCCAAGTCGCCGCCATGAACGACGCGATTTCCCGTGCCATTGGTCGAGCCTCGGAGCTTGAAGCCATGGTGCATAACGAGGTTGCTGCCCTTGAGCGCTCTTACGGCGAGAACGAGCTCCGTGTCCGGAACCTGATCAACGAACTGGCGACTGAGCGTGATGCGCTCACCAATAACAGCCATCGTGTGAGCGAGGCGTTGAAGGGCGTCGGGGCGCAGATCTCCCGCGATATCTCCAATGCCAGCGGCTCGATCGACCAGAAACTCTCCGAACGCGGCACGATGCTCACCGAGCTATTGGTCAGCCGTTCCAACGAGGCCGCCGAACAAGTTCAACTGGCGCAAACCAAAATTTCCGAACAAGTCCCTAGCCTCTTCGAGCGTTTGACGAAGGAACAGGGCCGCCTGACCAAGGTCATCGATAACGCGACCAAGAACCTCACAGAGCTGGAAACCACGGTGTCGGAAAAGACGACCCTTCTGGACAACACCATGAAGGATCGCACCGAGGCGCTTCAGAGCTCGCTGGCCGAACGCATCAAGGGTCTTGAGTCCACGGTGGCACAGGGCGCGATCGTGCTCGACAAGACATTGACAGAGCGCACCGACACGTTCACAGGCGTCGTGGCCGAGGGTGCAGTGAAGCTGGACAGTATCCTTGGGGAGCGTACCCAGGCGTTCACAAATGTGGTTGAGGAAGGCGCAACGACGTTACAGAGCACGTTCGACGAGAAGACAACAGACCTCACCAATCTGGTCGCCCAGGGCGTCGTCTCCTTAGAATCCACGTTTTCGGAGAAGACGGAAGCGTTCACCAATGTGGCCGCTGAAAG